>Ga0115003_10002908_pt1 | contig 13851 bp, 13 predicted proteins | sample ArcticOcean_MG_C_7_FD_88736 | JGI IMG/M metagenome (GOLD analysis project Ga0115003, IMG submission 88736) | Marine microbial communities from western Arctic Ocean - ArcticOcean_MG_CB11_88 | ecosystem: Environmental > Aquatic > Marine > Oceanic | place: Arctic Ocean: Canada Basin | collected... | reverse complement strand
CCAAATGGAATTGCGACATGTAAACTCGGCACGGCATTATCCAGAGGGTCATGCAAAGCATAGAACGAACTATACCAGCCGTCATGATACAATAGAGCGTCCATATTAGGAATCCAAGAAGAAGTCACTTCTACATTGAAAAACAAGTAATATGGTACAGCGAGGGCATAAATGAGCAAATAATTCAAAGCAACCTTATCAGTCATATCGCGGTCACCGGTAAATGCAAAGTACACTGTCGTTACATAAATTAAGAATAGATAAACGAATAGATAATGGAAGTTGAGGAAATCAGTTAATGTTTCATTTTGAAAAGCATCTTGAATCAACTTTGTAAAATCTCCTTCAATGAAATATACTAGTTCAGTCCAATGTCCAGTTTTCATCTTGATAGGTTCATTTATTGTATCAGTTATTTGCTTCCATTTTAGAATGACAATATATCCAAGGGCGTGAATATAGTATCTCTTGTCATGAAAAGTTTGGGCCCATTGACGCCAAGGAATTCTCATTTCTGGGCGGTGCAGGGTGAACAACCAGCAAATGATTGGAGTAAGAATTACAATCATCAGCATCATGATTGTATATGGTTCCATGGATGTATGGCAATGCCACCTCTCTTTAGCAGTTGCCACAGTATGTGGAGGCGGAATTGACAGTTTGGCATTAATCAATGAAATCCATCATGATGTACGATTCTCAATATATTCATTGCAGGATATGATTCGTTTGATAAAATCTGAAAAGATAATCTTTCAAGGTGTAGCGTGTGGACAGCGTGGGGCGGGATGATGTATTGCCAAGAACCGGAAAATACATTGAAGAGTTTGCGTCATGGAATTAACTTTTTTGATGGTATCGAATTTGATATCAGGATGACATCCGATAACCAATTAGTAGTTCACCACGACAGAGAAGTATCGATCTCGCAAAGTCGCTTGCAAGGTAAAAGTAAGTGGGTTGAAGCATGGACTTTAGCAGATTTGGAAGCGGAAGGTTTTGTCTCTTTCAGAGGAATGCTGGAGGATTCAGTTATCCGTGAGAATTGGGTGGAAAAAGGAAAAATGGGATGCATTGAGATAAAACGTCCTCATCCGAATGCGCCGATGGGTGGAGGTTTTTTTTCACGAAAGAAACACAATCAGCATGTTGCCGACATTATCAAAATGGCAGATAAAATCCTTGATGAATTTAATGTTCCACACGAGAACATGATCTATTACGCTTTTCACAAGGGTATGAAACAAAGTATACAACTGGCCAAAACCCAGCGCCCTTGGGCAGCCCTAATACCATACATCTCTCCATATGGAAGTAAAACGACCCAACGCATTCAAAGTTTTCCAACATATATTTCAACACCATTTGCATCATTGATAAAACAACATAATACGATGGGTAGCGCAATGCTACCATGTGCGATAGAGTATTTTGTCGCCCCACATAACAAGTTGCCATTTGGTAAAACAGTTGGATTAAAAGGTAAGGATTTGCACAACCTAAACAAGTTGCGTAAAGGTATGCCCACATATGTTTGGCCAACCAAACCAGTCAATGAGAAATTGATATTAAAGGCTGGACTTACCGGCTTAAGCGATAAAGCCGATCCCGATTTGACATGGTTGCCTACAGGACACGCCCGCTGGGTAAACCCTGGTACCCAACCACTGGATAAGGAGCAACAATTCTTATTAGATTCTGCTACAGAGGAAAATCATTTAGAAATATTGAAACAACTCAAACTTGAAGTTCCTACTTGGGCGAATTGTGATGATGCAAGAAGAAAAGATTTAGTTTCAATGTGGAAAGAAACTTGGAACTGGAAAAAAACGGTTGATGAACTGTTACAAGATGCAAGCGGTTCTTCACCACCATGGCAAGCACCACGGTTAATCGGTCACAGAGGTTCTGGAAAAACATCCCGCCCAGTTATAGAACAATAATCACTCTATGTGACGCAAAGTTTGTTGTTCTGCATAATACTTAGGGCGGTAAAGCGGAGTGCCTTTGCCACCACGGAATACAGTGCGCTCATCTACAATTTGTGCTCCGATTCCCATTACACGGGCCCAGCCAAAGAAGGTGGTGTAGTAGGTTGGGTCTTCAAGGCCAACATGGTGAAGTAAAGCTCCACTCGCAATGTCAACATTTGCATTTGGATTACGAATTTTTGGATTTTCAGCAAGAACTCTAGGTGCAACTTCTCTCAAGGTGCGAATAATTTTGAAATTCTCATCATCTGGACAGATTTCTTCTCCAAGAGCAAATTGAACAGTAGCTCTTGGGTCTTCACTGCGGAGAACTGCATGACCAAAACCGAATATTGGTCGTTTCTCAGCCAACTCTCCACGCACGAAACGCTCAACTTCTACTGGGTCACTTGTGCCTATCTTTAGAACAAACTCGAGGCATGATTGATTTGCTCGCCCATGTAATGGTCCACTTAGAGCATTCATTGCTCCTGCCATAGCAGAATACACTGTTGCTTTGCTAGATGCAATTGCCTTGCCGGTAAATGTTGATAGGTTTCCGCCACCATGATCCATATGCAAGACTAGGTATGTCGCAATTACTCGCTCCATTTTGTCATTATCAATTTCGTCTAGGTCTAAGGTTGAAACAAATCTTTGGACCATACTCAACGATGTATCATCAGCAGGAATATCCTCGTCTCGGCCTTCTCTAACCCTGTACATTAGGCCCATGATGCGAGGCATGCGAGCAATTAGATTCATCGCATCTTCCTTCCAATCACCTGTAGTCTCCCACATCCCAATTGTGTGAATCGCAACACTGAGCCAGTCCATCGGATGCCCGTATTTTGGTAGAGTCCTAAACACGGCTACTAAATCACCTGGAATTTTGGCTCTCTTTGCTAAGTCTGCGCGAATCTCCATCGATTGTTGAGGGTTTGGCAACTCTTTATTGAATAATAGATAAACAATGTCTTCTGGAGAAAAATTAGTTAATTCTTTAATAGGATATCCACAATAATGAACACCTTCAGTAGGGGTGACAAATGATGTACGGCAGGTTCCTACTGGGACTCCACGTAATCCTGTATTTAGATGACTATTAGTGACTTCCAAAAGAACCTCTTCGTCGCTCATTAATATCCCTCAAGTACTGCTGAAAAGCCACCCTCATATAAGATAGGTCCTAAAATGAATATGTTCATGAAGCCGTAGTGTTGCTAAAAACACTTAATGTGTTTAGCTAACATTGTTATTTTATTTTTTATCCTTTACCGGCCACTGACGAAAACCTCTACTCGATTCCCTATCTGAAAAAATTTGTATTCTAATGCTATTGCCATCGATCAATATTACATCCTCTGCAGTAAGTCCGGGACATTCCTCAACTACGCGATTCCACGACCTTTCAGTTGCGAGGTTTTCGCCCCACCAAGGGAATGCTGCACATTGTTGTGGTCTTACTTTGTAGATAGTGCATTGCTTGTTTTCGTCTAAATTAATACAGACATCATCTTCAACTCTACTTTGTAAAATATATCGCCCGTCAATTGTTTGTTTACAATCTCTTTCCAACCAGCTTTCAACATCCATTCCATAATGTTCAGAAATTCTCAGTGCGTCTTTTTCCGATAAATAGACAATTCCTCCCGGTTCATCACAGCATTTGCCGCAATTCGCTTGACATTTGAACGGAACACCGTCCATCCACCATGGTTTCATTCCTCTTCACCTGAACTTTGGCCTGCAATATGTAGTAATAATTCCGGAGGCTTATCGATGTAATTTTCGTTGGTACTTTTTGGAGTTTTTATAACTCGAACTATTTTTTCCTTAACAGGTTGTTTGACTTCCTTAGTATCCAATGCACTATCATCTAACAAATCCGTCATATGGATATCTTCCGCTTGAATATTCCATTCTCCTTCAGGTTCAAAACTATCCAATGATTGCTCGTAACTATCAGTATTCTTTACAACTACTTTTTTTGGGGTGCGGCGAGTAACCTTTCTCTTTGATTTACCCTTTCTTCTTTTAGCGACTCGCCGGGGCTTAGCGTCTTCTTCAAAAGGTGGAAGTTCTTCTCTAGTTGGATCGATTACAACTAATTTCTCTTCAAGGTAACGTAATTCATCAGCGATGGCAATTAATTCTTCAATATCTGCACTACCCGCTTTTTGTGCTAATTCTAGCATTTTATCCTCAAGACCACTAAGAAGTATTGAATTATTAAACACCTCCAATTCAGCATCTCTGATTGTAGAATCAATCTTGTCATCTAATTCGGTTAAAATATCAGCAGCCCGGCCATAATCTTGCTCTTCAATACGATTAGGCCGTGCAACTAAATACTGCTCATTTTCGTTAACACTCAAAACGGAAGGTGCTTCAGGAGTTAATTCCTCAAGCGTTGTATGAACAAACTTTTCAACCATTTCTTCACCATCCATTGACAGATCATCTGCATCCCATTGCGGTGGCTTATAATCATCTTTTTCCGGTTCAGGGATATTGCGCATTAAATCAATTCCGCCAATATCATGAACAGAATAGACTGTGTCAACTGCATCAGAAATCAACCGAGTTGCGATCTCATCTACATCGTGGCGAACGATTTCATCTTGAATTTCAGACTGCTGCATTATTTCATCTCGTAATGTGAGGATAACATCCTCTCCATCGATTATGTCATCTCCGGATTCAATTGCAAGAGCGATCTTGTCAAAATTAGCAATAGTACTTCTCCAACCGATTTGATTAAATGTGACAATGCTGGTCATCTGGCCATCATCTAACATTAGGTTTCTTGAACCTGCTAATCTCCTTGTATACATTATCAGGCTTGTTGCAGTTGGAATTTTTATTTGAGTTTGAGCAGAATTGCGGCAAATATCCCAAAGACGAGAAGAAGGCCATTCATCTGGAGACTCTATACTTGTGAGAATTACATGTACTCCTAAGTTTATTGCGTGGTCGACCATCATTCCAATTTGATTGGCTAAAACAGTATCATCTGCAACAAGATGAGCATCATCAATTGCCAAGAGACTTGCCCCAACTAGTGCTTCTTGCCAATCGTTAGGAAGTGTTTCCATTCCCATCAAATCAACAGCACTGATGAGAAATACCAATCCCTCCATTCTTCTAGCTACGCCTTGGGCTGTTGCGTGAATTAGGTGTGAGCGACCGGTTCCACTTTCACCAATAATAATTAGTGGATTGAGGCTAGTTCCAGGAGAGTCTACAATTGATTCACATGCTCTACTGGCGTGAGAGTTTTCAGAGCACACAAACCATTGTTTGAATGTCCGTTGTGTATCGATTCTTAGTGGTTTAGGCCATGCTGCTTTGACTTGTAATGAGCGACTATGGTGATAAATGGAGTCTTCTTTGACCGTTGCTAATTCATCAGGTAGGGCATTAGTGACTCTCCCTCTCTGTTTATCTAGGACACTTAGCCAAATTGGCCTTGCATCACTTTCTATCCCAACATATTGGTCTTCAGAATCCATCTCTAATGCCAATTCTTCCGACTTCACTAGGCTAATTTCTCTTAATGATTTAATTCTCCTTGCAGCAATGCTAGCAAAGTCATGACCATCATTTTGTAAATTAATCACCGGTGTGTGACCCCTACAATCAGTGCCTAGAGTTGAATCAGCAATCAAATCAAAGGTTGGCCTTTGTGCTACACCGGTTCGTTGCAAAATACTGCTATGCCGTGTATCGGCAACTGTAGATTTACCAAGAAGCTTATTCATTCTTGATAACGGCAATATTGGCTTTTCTTCTTTGACAGATGTTTCCTGCGGGAACTGTATGCTGTCAACACCATTTTGAATTAATTGATTCTTGGCCTTCTGTATTGCAAGGTCAAGTCGTTCTTTCCTGCCAATCATACTCACTGGTCTCCGTAGCGTTCAATGGCATTCCCTTCTTTGTCATATAGGGTGCTACTGTCAAGTATTCTTTTTGAACCTAATTTTTTCCATTCTTCTACGACAAAATCAATCGTTTTTGATGATTGAGAACGACTTGCAGATTCTCTCATATCTCCCTCATTTTGTCTTATTGAATTATTTGAATCTAGGGCCATGGATGGAGTAAGTTTTGTTTCAGTACCAATGGGTCTAATGTCGCCTATTACGTCCAATACATTAGGTCCTGTGCTAGTTGGTGGTAGAGTTGCAATATGCTTAGCAGCCGATTGAACAGATGCCTGCTGAAGTTCTAAATCTTGCTTGTGGGAGATGGGTTGGAACCTCTCATCAAGTGCTTTTCTTTGGATGATGTCTCGCTCCTTTATTGATCTGAAGAGGTGTTTTTCAGGTTGTGCAGTAACCGTCAGTTCTGGAAGTTTTGGAGAATCTTTAGCAACTTGAATTGCAGCATTTGCTTGCATTGTATGCTTTCTAGTGGTTATAGGCGGGAGAGTCGCACTCTTCTTGGCCCTCTTTACAATAGTGGCTTTTCTCGGACCAGTTGTTTTAAGCGGAATTGGTTTTTGAATTGGAATTTGCTCAATTACTGGATCTATGGCAGAATCTAAATTCTCTTCTTCAAGAGTCTGTTGCATAGCGGTAGGTTGTACCAGTTTAGAGGCAGACTCCTCCTCTGTAGTTTCTCCGCTGTGGAATGTTGGGGTCCAATCATCACTTGGCCCCTGCGCACCAGGTAGGGTTATGGATTGAGACGTTTCGATTTGCATTGATGATTTAATTTCTGAATCACCAGCCCACTCTTGCATCATTGCAGAAAGATTTCCTGTAGCATCGCTAATCTCTTGAGGGTCTAATGAGTCTTCACCACCAGTTATTCCATGCATAGAATCTGCGGTACTTACCGGTGATTGTAAATTCTCGCCTAATACTTTTTTCAATTGAGATTCTATCCATAGGACTTCGTCTTGGTCGGGGGTCATGCAAATTGGATGGTCTAGTAATAAATCATCTTCTAGCAACCAGTGGTCCAAGATTTCTGGTTTCATCAAATCCAACTCTCGAATTAATAATTGCCTTTTGGATAAGTTGAATGCAGTTAAGTCGGCAGTGGAAAGGAATAAGTGATCTTCTAATTTCACTCCATCACAAATATCTCTAATCATTCCAATCATTCGCTCATCACCATGGATGCTGGCTAGATATTCTAATCCCTCAAAAGCAACTACTGCTCTCGAATTAGCCCACAAAAAAGCGTCAATTTTCATTTTTATACCCTCTAAAGAAGGGTCGAGTGAATTTTCAGTTTCTGCATTGCTTAGCCATGAACACGATTGAATCGGCAAATCATATTTGACATTCAATTCTTCTACTTCGTAACGAGAGATAACAAGAACCGGTCTACCATGTGTTGCTAAATCGCTCGTTAATTGGAATAGTTTTGCTGGGTCTTCACTATCATAAATGAGTGCTTGGCCCGGACTCAACATCTCTACAATGCCACCATGCCGTTCAAGCATAACCTTGCTTTTTTGACGAATAAATTCAGGTGTCTCAACTGAAGGTTCTAATTCTGGCAGTCTTTCTTCACGCTTCCATGTTGATTTCATAACACGTGATTTTGTCCACCACTCTCCTTCGCCCTCTCGGTGATTAGAAATATTCTCGGCCTCAAGGTCAAGATATGCTGCCGGAAATAATTTGGCGATAATATCAACATCCTCTATCTCTTGTACATGAAGTGAAATTGTAGCATCAAGGGCCGAACAATCACTTTCAATTTCAAGTAATGCTTCTAAACCAGTAAGTAGGATATCTGCTTCATGCAGGGCTAAAATTGGATTCCCTTCTCTTAGAACGATTTGGCTGACTCTAGGCATTATTCCCTTTGGACGGCGTTCAATTCGTATGTGTCCTGAACGACCAAGTCTAGCCATGTCATTGGTCAAACGAGCCAATACATCAGCACCACCGCGGCGGGATTCAACAACTTCCCCCTGCGCTAATTCGACCATTTCAACACACCCCGTAGGGGTGAACTCGCCCTTACCGTTATTGAAGGGTGCGGATAAAATAGATGCTACAATGAAGTTCTTTGCCATCGATGGTAATAGCCATCAATAATTTAGTAAGTACCGATTTTGACTCATAACCTTCAAATGGAATTAGATGATGGTTAGTTTGATGGCTTCTGATTCATTTAACGATCCGCCATCAACAACCAAAGTTTACTTTGAAACGATGGTGGCTAAACAATCGTATTCAAACGATTCAAAAATGCCGAAATTAGCAATAGTTGTTACCCTGATATTATGTTCATTATTTTTGCTATCAAGGCCATTTGATTTAGCAAATTCAATATTGTCTATAGTACTATTTTTTGCTATTGCAACACCGATCATCCTGATTATTGAAAGAGATCGGAATATCCCATTTTCAGTAAATTTCAATCATCCTTTGATGAGCGATGAACCGATGGGTAAGGCTCAAGTCTTTGTTTGGTTACCATCGGATAAGAAATGGGTCTTATTGCAAGAGATGAGGGTCCGTTTAGCCACGAGCCCTTTACTTGGCGGATTAGACCTAGTTTACGATGACGAAGATTATACAAGGATTGGTCATTTTACGGACAAGAAAAAAACCACAACACAACTTAGACGTTCAATAGCGCTATTAAATCAAGCAATTATATTAGCAACTCTTTGCAATGACGATGATGCTGAAGAATCAAGTATTACGGATGATGGTGAAAGGAGAAAAAGAGAGAAGCAAGAAAGTCAATTACTTCAACGTTCTTGGCTTGAAGAAGAGCGAGAGATTGAAGTTGAAGGTCCTCTGGCTAAACTTCTTAACAGAGAATAAACCGTATAATGTGTTCTTGACTCACCTCTATATTCAAAAACCTAATCTTAGGCCATTGAATTGATGAGTAACTCTTCGGCATGGGAAAAACGCCTCGAATCACTTGATGTGAGTGAAAGAAACACTCTTCTCGGAACTTCACTTTCCCGTCGCTTCACAAAATTACCTTTATGGCTATCTCATCCAGCGAATATCGGTGGTTTTTATGGGATGTTAGTATCTCTCGCAATTATTCTTCCGTACAAGTTTTCACAATCAGGTTCAGGATGGGTTAGCGGATGGTTATTCCATTCTGCGCTATTGGTCGCTACTTGCTTGGTATTGGGGTTGGTTTCAATTCTATTAGTCGGGCTGTTCAAACGATTTCCGATTTCACCACCGCGTGGAATACTCTACCCTATGCCATTTATTGGATTTGCGTTATTGACCATTGATCGAACTGATCTGATGCAAATACCATCATTTATTTCGTGGTTTCTATTACTATTACCTGGGCCAATGTATGTTCATTTATCTTGGGCTCCAAGGTGGAGATTATTGTGCATGATAGAAGATGGAAAAGATCCATTCTCTGAAATGACCAAAATAGAAGATGAACCTAAGCATGCTGAATCTATGGCCGGTCAGGATAAAGAAATGCTCGAAGTCGTTGACTCATTTGACGGATTTGAAGAAGAGTGACTTTCAAATCAGTTCAATAGTAACTTCTGCTCCATCTTCAATATTGAAGAATTCTCGCAAAAATGTTCCAGAAATAACTTCGATCACATCAATGTGGCGAGTTAAATCAGGGATTAGAATCGCACAGTTAACCATTTTATCGGAATGAGATATTTTTGCATTGAATGCAGTTGCTCCTCCAAATGAAACACCATCTCGTAAGAATCCGCGAATTCTCGTTGAAGCTATTTCACTGACATTTATTTTCATCGCCGACTTCATTGCCTCTTCATCTGCATCTAGGGTATCAATTCCTGCTTTATTTCTCAATGCGATGTATTTTGCTAACACATCGCCTTCAACTGCGACATTTAAAGTTCCAGGCCAAGCAGTATGGCCAAGGAATCCTCTGAATTGCTCTTGGTAATGCTGCTGTGACATGAAAACATGTGCTCGGCCGAGGCCACTACTAACAGTACCAGTAAGCAGCATTAGTACGGCCAAGTCAATCACCTTTTTGAGTTTGAGGGAAAAGCAGTCAACAAGAAAGAACATGAAGGGCCGTCAAGTAACGATGGTTGAGGGGAACCATATGCCAGGTGATATGTCGTGGATGAAAGACCGTTTTGATGAGTTAAATAAGAATTCATTGTTATGGGAACCGCCTACTCTTCAAGGTGCAAATATACCAAGATGTCAGATGGATGGCAAACCAACTATTATGCTCTCAGCAAATAATTATTTGAATTTAACAACGCATCCAAAAGTAGTCCAAGCAATGCTTGATGCAACTATGAAATACGGCGCAGGTAGCGGTTCAGTTCGAGCCATTGCCGGAACAATGGATATTCATTTAGAAGCAGAACGAAAGGTGGCTGAGTTCAAAGGGGTTGAATCCGCATTGATTTATTCAGCAGGTTATACTGCAAATGTTGGATTAATTCCTACTTTGGTTTCGGGGGCAGATGATGTAATTATCTCTGATTCGCTGAATCATGGTTCAATTATTGATGGCGTGCGATTAACAAAGGCGGCTAGAGGTGTTTATGCACATAATGACATGGGTGAATTGGAGGCGGTATTGAAATCGCACCAAGATTCAGTTCGTAAATTAATTATCACTGATGGAGTCTTTTCAATGGATGGAGATGTTGCACCTCTGGATGAAGTTCACGCATTGGCGGAGGAATATGATGCGATGGTTTACGTCGATGATTGTCATGGTGAAGGGGTTCTGGGTGAAACTGGTGCTGGAATAGTTGACCACTTCAAATTACAGGGTAAAGTTGATTTTGAAATTGGTTCGTTCTCTAAAGCGCTGGGTGTACAAGGTGGAATTGTTGCAGGTACGGAGATGACTAGGACTCATGCACTCAATCATTCACGTTCATGGCTTCTTTCAGGTTCACAACCGCCTGGTGTTGCTGCTGCACAGAAAGCTGCAATTGAAGTTTTGATGAGTGAGCCTCAACATCATGCTAAGTTGTGGGAGAATACTCATTATTTCCGAAAGGAATTACAATCACTTGGTTTTGACACAGGGGTGTCAACAACTCCAATTATTCCAGTGATGTGTGGTGAATCAAGCGTTGCAAAGGCCATGACCACTGCTTTGGGTAAAGAAGGAGTAATGGCTGGTTCAATCGTATTCCCAATGGTTGCACGCGATAAAGCAAGAATTAGAACTCAGATGTCATCTGGTTTGACAAGAGAAGATCTTGATGAAGTATTGCGCTTATTTGAAAAAGTTGGTCCAACATTAGACCTAATCTAAATTCAAGAATTACGATGATGAGTAATTGGTAATTCACCAATCGCCGCCCATTCATTGTACAGTAGAGATTTCATTTCATGTTCGGCTGCCAATCTCCAACGTTTGCGCATAGTTCTCTCAGCGACCCTTCCTTCTGGTACTGAAGTGAAATGGGGCTCAGTATTAGAGTCTGGTAACGGTAATTGCTGCCAATTTACTCCCCACAAAATTAACCATTCCGGTGGTGCTACGCCAAAATCCACTGTTAACTCGGGTTTTTCAATCGCCTGTTTAACTTGTTCAATAGTTAAATCACCTATTGACATTTTAAAGATTGCATTTGCAGTTCTTCGTACTTGATTCCACAAGAAAGCCAGCCCAATAATTTCAAAACCTACAACTCGGTTATTTACTATCCATGGGGTGCAGGAAAGTATTGTCCTCATCGGTTCTTTACCCTCCTCTACGCGTGCGAAGTTGGAAGCATCGTAAGTTCCTGTAAACAGGTCACAATACTCGGCAAATACATCGCCGGGATATTTCCAGAATTCAATCCCTTCGATTCTATAACGGTATACGCGGTATTGTGCTAGTCTGGGATTCCAATCATCAGTAACTTGAATCACATCAAGGAATGAAATCCCTTCACAAAGACGGTCATCAATAGCACGAATCATTTTTTTAGCACCTAAAGAATCCCATAGAACCTTTTTTATCGTTACCGCTCCACCGTTTACTCTAACATTGACTCCAGCATCAGTGCGACTTGAAAGAACCAAATTATGTTCTGTACTATTTTCATCAATCCATTTGAGACTTTGAAATACGCGGACTAGTTCTCCTTGAACTGTCCTTACATCCGGTTGAATCTGGCTACCATGAAATCCGTCACCCAAGTATCCAATTCTAAAGGCGAGCTTCACAGTCTCGCCCGTCAAACCCTCACCTCAAATTTCACGAGTAATCATTTCTATGGCTTCGTCCTTACTGTATCCTAGGCCGCCAACAGCCCAAATCAGAGCCTGTTGAAGCCAAGGCTGAACCATTGGGTTTTTCTTACTAGGGTCCATCACTTCAATTGCATCAACAATATTACGGCTAGCGGTGAAAAGGATTTCATCAACTGGAATGTCTTCAAGTTCAAGACGTCGTGCATAGCGTTGGAATTCTTTGACCGCTACTGGGATACGGCGACACTCAAGTGCAAATGCTGCAAAGTCAGCGATGTATTCCATGTTTTCTTCATCGAGTTCCATTGCTTTTTTGTACATCATCATAATTTTGCGGCCAGGAATTACATCTTCTTGTGCTTCAGAATTCTTCATATTTGCAAATTCAGCATACATGTGGTGTACTTGTGCGTTATCAGGATTGTCTGATAACTTAGATTCTAGGTGCTCAATAGCACCATCAATATTTCCTTCGTTGAATAAATCAATGGCAGTTTGTAAGAAATCGTCACTCATAATAGCATCTCCAATAACCCATGTGAAGGGCTTGAGGTTCTTCAATGACTCGCTCTAAACAGTTGCTGATTAATCGTTGTTTGATTGAGTCATAGAATCCTTCAAATCGGATAATAGGCTCGATGAAGAGTGCTTTTTGTGTAATTCATCAATAGTTCTTTTGGTAAATTTCCAATTTCTAATAGAATAAAAACAGTACTTTGGATCTGGCATTACTTTGGTAACAGTTCTTTGGTATGTCATTAGTCCAACAATACGGCGAATCCATGACTTTCCAGCAGCAGCAGTAGTGGAATCAGAATCATTCTGTGAGGTTCCAGGTAAGGTGGCACCTACCCCCATTCCAATCGTCTCTTCTGCAAGGCCAACGCCGGTATCTGTTAGAATAGAAATAGTTGAAAATCCTAACATCACGCCCAAAGGATTTCGTTCTTCAATAACTTCAGAGATTCTGTCGTAAAGAACCCTTCTATGATCTCTGGAAAATAAGAATTTGTGATCGAAAATCAGGGCATCGGAAGTGATGGCATAATGGAAACTTTTTTGATAATAAAATATTAATGCCCAAAGCATAGACATGTATATGAATCCAAATATTGTTTAGTCATAACTAATGAGATCAGGTAAGAAGCCACCGATTGGATCATCCATGAAAATGCCAGTCACGAACTCAAGCACATCATCTATTTGGATAATTATCGGTGTAAATGTTACTATCAGTAGCCAAGTTGTGACCCATCTTCCAGAAGTGGACATATTCATCAGCCTGTTTAACCACGTGATGGTTAACATTATCAATACAAATCCGAATGGTACAGTTTCTCCTCCACTGAATTCAATGATTTTAATAATAATTGTCACTAGTGCACTTGAATCCCCTGTATCATAGTTCCCGGCTTGGCCAAATAGTAAATGAACGCCAAGAACTAGCATTCCCAATATGTACGTGCTAAGAAATGCAAAAGCACTAGGTTGTTTGGTCAATAATATTTCCTCACCTTTAATAGTTCTAAATTTATCACGTAGTTTTTTTTGTTTAGCATCAATGGTTGCTTCGGAACTCGTTTTGTCGGCACTTGCGACCTCTTCATTTAGTTCTTCAACATTTTCTTCCGCTACTTCTTCATCAGTCATAGAAACGCCTCTAAATTGTGTTTGGTACTCCGTTAGTCATGAACCTTTTGCCATATTTGTTCAAT
>Ga0115003_10002905_pt1 | contig 13862 bp, 14 predicted proteins | sample ArcticOcean_MG_C_7_FD_88736 | JGI IMG/M metagenome (GOLD analysis project Ga0115003, IMG submission 88736) | Marine microbial communities from western Arctic Ocean - ArcticOcean_MG_CB11_88 | ecosystem: Environmental > Aquatic > Marine > Oceanic | place: Arctic Ocean: Canada Basin | collected... | reverse complement strand
TACGTGAGCATAATCAATTTGTTTTTGTCTAGTTAGATTGTTTGTAGTTGAACCACATTCAATATCAATTGTTCCATTTGCAAGGAGTTGAATTCGAGTTTTTGGATTAACTGCGTAGTATTTTCTCTTCAGTTTTTTTCCAATTTCTTTTTCAGCTCTTTGTACAATTTTTTCACATAAGTCCATTGAGTAACCAATAGGCTTCTGACTTTTATTGTAATATGCAAAAGGTACAGAAGATTCTCTGTGACCAATAGTTATCTCACCTTTGTCTTTTATTTTTTTTAAAGTACCGTAATCAGCAGCTTGAGCAAAAGATACTGAAAGTATCAATACAAAAGTAGCTTTTATTATTGTTTTTAACATCTTGTTCTCCCGTTATTTATTGTTTAAGATATGTTTATTAAATAGATGTTGAGAAATAAAACAAGAAAAAAATTTAAATTTAGTTAACATTTTAAGTGTTAAACTTAGCCTGATTATTTGCTTTCATTGAAGCAGACGCTAATATTGAGTTAGGGTCTATAAATATCTTATACATATTTTTATTTTTTAAAAAACTAAGTCTAAAGACAGCTAAAGGCAACTCTGAACACCCTAGTATTATTTTCTTACATTTCATTTTGACTAAATAATTAACTGCTGGCTGCAATACTTTTTCTGCTTCCTTAATTTTTCCCATTTTTACATACTTTATAGCTTTATTGACACTAAGATTTTGCAACAATTTTTTTGGATAGGTTAACTTAAAATTTTTATCAAAAAATTTACTATAAACGCCAGTTTTTAAAGTACCTTCTGTTGCAAGAATTCCAATTTTTGAATTTTTTTTACACTTCTTTTTTGTGTATAAAAAAACTTCTTCTGGCATATTAATAATAGGAATTCTGATTTTTTTTTGTAGATCGTCATACCAGTAATGCGCTGTGTTACATGGAATTACAATAAACTTACATTTATTTTTTTGTAGAACTAAACAACCTTCAGTTAAACTTTTTAAAACTTTATTATATTGATGAATATTTTTAGTTCTATTTGGAACATTTGATTTATTATACAAAAGAAAGAGAGGCTGATGTTGATCAGTTTTCCCCTTACATAGACTTGATATTTTGCTGCAAAAATCAAGACCAGCTTGCGTTCCCATTCCGCCTAAAATTCCAATCATATTTTTAAAATAATCTATTTAATTATTATCTCAATTTAATGAAAGATATATATATTAATCAAGAAGGCAAAGGATTTCCTTTTGTTTTAATTCATGCTTTTTAGATTAGTTATTTTTATATAAAAAACTTTAAATACCTCATTATTTTGTTAAGTATTAAGGGGTGAATAAATATCAAATTTATAGACCAGAAATTGACGGACTTAGAGCTATATCTGTTTTAGCTGTAATCTTTTATCATGCTGAAATAACTCTTTTTGAAAAACCTTTTTTTTCAGGCGGATTTATAGGTGTAGATATATTTTTTGTTATATCGGGATATTTAATAACAAAAATTATATTAAATGAATTAAAAAATACAAAAAATTTTTCCTTTTTAAATTTTTACAAACGAAGGGCTCGAAGAATTTTACCTATTTTATTTTTTGTGATGTTGGTTTCATTTCCTTTCGTTTTTAGCTTCGTTATACCTAATTTCTTTGTTGATTATTCTAAATCTATAATTTCATCACTTTTTTTATATCAAATTTATACTTTTGGAACCTTGGTATTGGTTACGATCAATTGCAATCTATACAATTTCAACCTTTTCTTCATACCTGGTCACTTTCAGTGGAGGAACAGTTTTACGTTATATTTCCAATTAGCTTAATTTTTGTATTTAATTATTTTAAAAAATATTTAAATATAATCATAATTTTATTTCTAGCTATCAGCCTCGGCATCGCAGATTATATGAGCGGGACTCATGCTTCAATTAATTTTTATTCTTTACCTACTCGCGGGTGGGAGCTATTAGCTGGCTCTTTATTAGCAAATTTAGAATTAAACTATGGTAGAAAAAAAATTAATTTTTTAAGCACCGTATGTCCAATTATAGGTTTAGTTTTAATCTTTCATTCATTCATTTTTTTCAATGATAGAATGTTATTGCCATCATTACTTTCATTATCACCTGTGTTTGGTATTTGTTTAATTCTTTGGTTTGCAGATAAAAAAAACCCAATAATACAAATGCTCTCTAGTAAATTATTTGTAGGTGTCGGATTAATTTCTTATTCATTGTATGTTTGGCATTATCCAATTTTTATTTTATTTGATAATATCCATGTATTTCAATTGATAATTTTAACTTTTGTTTTGTCGATACTCAGCTATCTATTTATTGAAAAACCATTCAGGAACAATTCAATAAAATCCAATATCTATAGTATTAAAACACTAATAATTTTATCGACATTTTTATTGATAATAAATATTTTAACTGTTTATAAAAAAGGCTTTTATAATTCTGCTAGTTATACAAAAATAATCAACGAAATTCTTATAGAAAAAAAATTTATCAAAATAGATAAAGATATAATTAAAATTAAAAAAACCAACTTAAACAAAAAAAATATTTATATTGCAGGAGATAGTCATATGGTTCAATTGTTTAACGCATTTAAGAATAAAAAAAAATTATTAGAATATAATCTAATACCAATAAATGGTAGCGGATGTTATTATATTTATGGATTTGATAAAATTCACAAAAGTAAAAAAAAACCTGAGAAAGATTGTAATCAAAGTTTCCAAAAAAAAAGAAAAAAAAATTTTTTATCTAAGAAAAATTCTATAGTAATTCTAGGAGGCAGGCTTCCCGTATATTTGTCCGGCAAAAGATATGACAACGGTGAAGGAGGAAAAGAACAAAAAGAATGGTATGTTTTTAAGAATTCAAAAAATCAGGATTTGAATAATGGCGTAAAAAAATCAATTGAAGATTTATTAGATAATGGCGTAAAGATAATTTTGATTTATCCAATACCACCTGTTGGTTTTGATGTTTCAAAAAAATTATTTGATTATTATAAATGGAATAAAAATAATTTTGATGAATATATTCAAAAAAATAAAATTACTACTTCAAATAAAAATTTTGAAAAATGGGCAGAAAAAAGTTATGCAATTTTAGACAGTATACAACATAAAAATTTATACAGAGTTTTTCCACAAAAATTATTTTGTAATACAAAAGTTGAAGACCGATGTGTTCTTTATGATAAAAATAGCATTTATTATATAGATAATAACCACTTGTCTAAAGCTGGAAATGAAAAAATAATAAAAAAAATAGTAGATAAAATTAATCTAATTGAAAAAAGTAATTAACAATCAACTAAAGGATTTAATATTTTAATATTTAAGTTACCACATATTAAATCACTTTCCATTAAATCGCTTAAATCAGGATCAAATAATTTAATTAAAGCAAACGGATAAGGTTTTGCAATTAAAATTTTTCCTATATTTTTATTTTTAAAAAATATTTCCGAAAATATAGTTAATTCTTTTTCACATTTTATTGGAAATAATTTTCTTCTAATTTTATTTTTTAACTTCATTCTGGCAGTGTTTTCTTGACCGACGTAACAACCTTTTTTAAAATCAATTGCACATAATTCCTCAAAATTCGCTTCAAGTCCAAACAATTGATTTTGTAAATTACTCACTCCTTGAATAGGAATTCCACATAAGTGAGCTCTATTTAAGTAATTTTTTATAGAAATTATTTTTAAATCTAATTTTTTAATTGTTAAATGTAATTTTTCAAGATTAGATAAAATTCTTGCGCCAAGTTTTTTTGTTCTGCAATCAACAAAAATGGTACTTTCCCTATATATAATGGTGTCTGAATTATTTTTTTCATTGGTTTGTATATCTTTAAATTTTTCTAAACTTATTACACCTATTACATATTCTGATGAGAAATTTTTAATTTCCACTTTAGATTTAAGCTTATATTTTGACAAATAATCTATAAGTTCTTCAGTTACATCACTATCACAGTCTAAAAAATATCCATTTTTAGATTGAATTACAAAAAATTCGTAAAGATATTTACCCTGAGGGGTAAATATTGCTGAAAAGATAGAATTAGAATAGCTTACTTTATTAACATCATTACTTAATATATTTTGAAGAAACTCACTCTTATCTTCTCCTGATATGGAGATTAAACCTCTATTCTCTAATATAACTATTTGTTCTTTTTCCATATTTGCAAATTTGTATTGTATAATATATTTAATAACTCATGTCTGATAATTATAGTCTTATTATTAAAAATGGATCTTGTTATATTAACGGCGAATTAGTTAAAACAGATCTAGCTTTATCAGGTAATAAAATTAGAAAAATCGGTAAAGTAGAGTTAAGTAGTTCAAAAGTAATTGATGCTACAGACAAGGTTGTACTTCCAGGTATTATAGATACTCAGGTTCATTTTAGAGAACCGGGGTCAACAGATTCTGAGGATTTAGAAAGCGGAAGCAGAGCTGCAGTTCTCGGCGGCGTCACATCTTTATTTGAAATGCCTAACACTAATCCTCCAACTTCTAACCTTATAGAGTTTGATAAAAAACTTCAACTTGCCAAAGATAGAATGCATAGTAATTACGCCTTTTATTTTGGAGCAACACCAGACAATATTGATCAATTGTCTAAACTAAAAAATTTAAAAGGATGTTGTGGTGTTAAGCTTTTTGCTGGCTCATCAACTGGAAAATTATTAGTAGATAAAGAAGCTGACATTGAAAAAGTTATATCAAATAGCGATAGAGTAGTTTCTATTCATTCAGAAGATGAGGAGATATTAAATTTAAGAAAAAGATTTATTAGAAAAGGAGATGTTCATTCTCATTCTGAGTGGCGCAATTCTGAGTGTGCAATTTCATCAACAAGAAGAGTGGTAAAAATTGCCGAAAGATATAATAAGCAAATTCACATTCTACATGTAACAACTAAAGAAGAAGTAGATTTTCTTGCGATGCATAAAAAAAATATAACTTTTGAAATAACTCCTCAACATTTGACATTATATGCTCCAGATTGCTACAATGCACTTGGAAGCTACGCCCAAATGAATCCTCCTTTAAGAACTAAAGAACATTATGATAGATTGTGGACAGCAATTAAGAATGATGTTGTAGATGTTTTAGGTTCTGATCACGCTCCACATTTAAAAGAAAATAAAAATAAAGAATATCCAAACTCCCCATCAGGTATGCCAGGTGTTCAAACTATTCTTCCTATAATGTTAAACCACGTTAATAATGAAAAACTCTCTCTAAAAAAATTAATTACACTTTTGTGTGAAAACCCATGTAAAATATTTGGTATTAAAGATAAAGGATTTATTAAAGAAGGTTATGATGCCGACCTAACAATTGTCGATATGAACAAAGTACAAACTATTAAAGATGAAATGATAGCAAGCAAATGCGGGTGGACGCCTTTTAATAATTTTAAGGTCAAAGGATTTCCTGTTGGAACTATCGTAAATGGTACCTTAATTATGTCAGAAGGAAAAATTATTTCAAAAGCTAAAGGTCAACCTTTAAATTTTTAATATTTTATTTTCAATTAAATCAGCTTTTATTTCATCTAAAATTTTAGGGTCATCAATGGTTGCAGGTATTTTATAAGGCTCATTGTCAGCTATTTTTCTTACAGTTCCTCTTAATATTTTTCCAGATCTTGTTTTAGGCAATCTTTTAACAACTACTGCAATTTTAAATGCAGCCACAGGTCCCACTTTATCTCTTACCATTTTCACGCATTCAGAAATAATTTCCTGTTTATTTTTAGTAACTCCAGCCTTCAGTGCAAGTAAGCCTATAGGTAGTTGACCTTTTAATTTATCTGCAATACCAAGAACAGCACATTCCGCAACATCTTTATGTTCCGCAAGAACCTCTTCTATTGCGCCAGTAGAAAGTCTATGGCCAGCAACATTTATAATGTCGTCAGTTCTAGACATAATCCAAACATAGCCATCCTCATCTATATGTCCCGCATCATAAGTTAGGTAATATCCTGGATACGTAGACATATAGTTTTCTTCATATCTTTTGTCAGCACCCCAAAGTGTAGGAAACGTACCTGGAGGCAAAGGAAGTTTAACAACTATATCTCCCATTTTTCCTGGAGCAACTTCTTTACCTTCGGAGTTTAATACTTTTAAATCATAACCTGGCACAGGTTTAAATGCAGAACCATATTTGACAGGAAAAGATTCTATACCAGTGCAGTCAGACGTTATTGCCCAGCTTGTCTCAGTTTGCCACCAATGATCAATAACAGGAGAGTTAGAAAGTTTCTCAAACCATTTTATAGTATCAGGATCTGCTCTTTCTCCAGCAAGAAATAATTTATCAAATTTACTTAAATCATATTTTTTAAAAAACTCTCCATTAGGATCCTCTTTTTTAATAGCTCTTATAGCTGTAGGAGCGGTAAATAAGGATTTTACTTTATGTTCAGAAATGACTCTCCAAAAAGCTCCAGCATCAGGAGTTCCTACCGGTTTTCCTTCAAACAAAACAGTTGTGCACCCATAAAACAATGGAGCATAAACAATATATGAATGACCAACGATCCATCCTATATCACTAGCGGACCACCAAACATCATCCTGCTCAATATTATAAATATTTTTCATTGTCCATTTAAGTGCAACTATATGACCACCTATATCTCTAACAATTCCCTTAGGAAGACCAGTGGTTCCAGATGTGTAGAGAATGTAAGCGTAATCATTTGCATTCATTTTTTCACACTCAGCTGGCTTAATATTTTTTAAGGATTCTTCCCATGTTATGTCTATCTTTGAATCTAGTTCAGCTTTATCTCTTTCTCTTTGAAAAATTATACATCTATTAGGTTTATGATTTGCTAATTCTAACGCTTTACTAACTAAAGGTTTGTAATGAACTGTTCTTCCTGGTTCATAACCACAAGAAGCTGTAACAATTAATTTTGCTTTAGAGTCATCTATCCTACTTGCAAGCTCATTTGCAGCAAAGCCTCCAAAAACAACCGAATGCACCGCACCAATCCTTCCGCAAGCTAACATAGCAATTACAGCTTCAGGAATCATTGGCATGTAAATAATTACTCTATCGCCCTTATTAACTCCTTGATTTTTTAGAGCTCCCGCAAATAAAGAAACCCTTTCTAGTAGCTCGATATAACTAATTTTTTTTTGAACTCCTGTTATGGGACTGTCATAAATAATAGCAATTTTTTTACCACGACCTTTATCAATATGAATGTCTAATGCGTTATAACAAGTATTGGTTACACCATCTTCAAACCACTTGTAGAAGGGAGCTTTACTGGAATTTAAAATTTTAGTTGGTTTTTTGTACCAAAATATATCTTCAGAAATTTTTTTCCAAAAATTTTCTTTATCATTTATTGATTTATCGTAAATTTCTTTATATTTTTTAGTCAAATCACTTTCACCAAAATGTTAATTTAAATGGAGTATTTCATAATTATCCCCAAAAAAAAACAGAAAATCCGCTAAAATCAACACTTTTTTTTGAAAAAAACACTTCACTGTAACTTTTTTTTTTATTATTGTCCGCTCATATTATTTGTAATGAAAAGAAAATCATTTATCGAATAGTTTATATATAAACTAAGTAGAAAACACATAACGGGAGGTTTTCATGAGAAAATTAATAACAATTGCACTAGCGGCTGTTGCCTTAATAGGTATTACTAGCTCAGCTAATGCAGAGACGGCGATGCTTGCATCTAACGATTTTGTTGGAATTTCATTCTGGCTTGTATCGATGGGTTGTTTAGCAGCTACAGCATTCTTCTTTTTAGAAAGAGGATCTGTTGCACCTGCGTGGAGAGTTTCAATAACTGTCGCGGGACTAGTAACTGGTATTGCATTCATACACTACATGTACATGAGAGAAGTATGGATCGGAACTGGCGAGTCACCAACTGTTTACAGATATATTGATTGGTTAATTACAGTACCTTTACTAATGCTAGAATTCTATTTTGTATTAGCGGCTGTAAAAAAAGTACCATCATCAGTATTTTGGAAGCTTTTAATAGGTTCTATAGTAATGTTAGTAGGTGGATACATGGGAGAAGCCGGCTACATACAACCATTCGTAGGTTTTATAATCGGAATGGCTGGATGGATATACATTCTATTTGAAATATTCTCTGGTGAAGCAGGTCAGTTAGCAGCTAAAGGTGGCAACAAGTCATTGTCTACCGCCTTCAGTGCTATGAGAATAATTGTTACAATAGGTTGGGCAGTATACCCACTTGGTTATGTCTTCGGATATTTAACTGGTGGAGTTGATGCAGCCTCATTAAACATTATTTATAATGCTGCAGACTTCTTAAACAAGATAGCATTTGGTCTAATAATTTGGGCTTGTGCGATGCAAAATACTAGAGTAGCTAGAAACTAAGTATTTAAATAATTATAAAATAGGGCAAGTTTAACCACTTGCCCTATTTTTTTTTGTGCCTATATTAATGGGATGCCCAAAATAACTTTTATTGAAAATTCTGGAAATAAAAAAACAATAGATATAGAAAAAGGTCTTTCAGTAATGGAAGGAGCTATACAGAATAACATTCCTGGAATTGATGCTGATTGTGGAGGAAGTATGGCTTGTGCTACCTGCCATGTTTATGTTGAAGAAAAATGGATAGACAAAATACCTAAAGCAGAAGAAGCGGAAGTAGACATGGTTGACATGGCTTACGAACCAAAAAAAAATAGTAGATTGAGCTGCCAAATCATAATTGTTGATGAACTAGATGGCTTAGTCGTCACAACACCTGAGAAACAAACCTAATGATTAAAACAGACGTAGTTATAATAGGAGCTGGACCCGTTGGTTTATTTGCTGTTCATCAATTAGGTATAAAAGGTTTAAAAGTAGAAGTAATAGATAATTTAGATAAAGCAGGCGGGCAATGCATAGAACTTTACCCAGAAAAACCTATTTATGACATTCCAGCAATACCAGAATGTACTGGCAAAGAATTAACTAATAATTTATTAAAACAAATTAGTCCCTTTCAAACAAATTTTCATTACAACGAAAGAGTAGATGAGGTAACTCAAGATAAAGAATATTGGATTGTAAAAACAAATAAAAAAAAAACTTTCATTGCTTCTAGCATAATTATTGCTGGCGGAGTTGGTTCTTTTGAGCCTCGAAAACTAGCTTTAAAAGAAGCTGATAAATTTGAGGGTAAATCAGTTTTTTATTCCGTTAAAAATAAAGATATGTTTGAAAATAAATCTATATCTATTTTTGGTGGAGGTGATTCAGCTTTAGATTGGGCTTTAGAATTGTCTAAAACTTCTAAAATAACTTTACTCCATAGAAGAAATGAATTTAGAGGCGCTCCACATACATTATCTGAAATAAGAAAATTAGAAGAAAAAGGTAAGGTTTTAATAAAAACACCTTGTCAGTTAACTTCTATAGATGGAGATAAAAATATAAAATCTATAGAAATAAAATATGAGAATGGAAAAATTGAAAAGATTGAAACAGATATAATATTAAGTTTTTTTGGACTTGTTATGAAGCTTGGCCCAATAGCCGAGTGGGGTCTTAATATGAATAAAAAAACTATCTTGGTGAACACAAATAATTTTCAAACTAACAAAGCGGGCATATTTGCCGTCGGTGATATTTGTACCTATCCTGGAAAGTTAAAACTTATCTTGTCAGGTTTTCACGAGGTTGCTTTAGCTTCAGTTGAATGTTTTAAAAGAGCAAGACCTAATGAAAAATATAGGTTTGAATTTACAACATCTTCAAAAAATATACATGAAAGATTAGGATTAGAAAAAAAAGATGATTGAACTCCTAACAGCTAATACACCCAACGGAAAAAAAATTTCAATCATGTTGGAAGAAATTGGCTTAAAATATAAATTAACTAAAATTAACATCGGTAAAGATGACCAATTTAAACGCGAGTTTAAAAAAATAAGTCCTTTTAGTAAAATACCAGTTATTATTGATCATGACAAAAATATAAGTTTATTTGAATCGGGTGCTATATTAATTTATTTAGGAGAAAAGAGTGAAAAATTTTACGACAAAGAAAAAAGAACTTTAATTAACCAATGGCTTATGGGCCAGATGAGTTACGTTGGACCAATGCTTGGGCAGCATCATCAATTTCATCATTACAATCCAGGAAAAAGTAAGTTTGGAGAAAAAAGATATTTTGAAATTTCTGAGAGGATTTATAAAGAGTTAGATGAAAGATTATCACAATCGAAATATTTAGCTTACGACAGTTATACAATTGCTGATATTGCAACTTTTCCATGGATAGCAAGACATGAATGGCATGATATAGGGTTGAAAAAATTCAAAAATCTTACAAGGTGGTATTTGAGTATATCAGAAAGAAAATCTGTAATAAAAGGCTATGATTTTTTTAATAAAAATGAAGATATACCTAGACCTTAATCTTCGTTGTAAATCTTTTCTTTTCGCTCATGTCTTTCTTGAGCTTCAATAGAAAGAGTCGCTATAGGTCTAGCAATAAGTCTTTTCAAGCCAATAGGCTCAGATGTTTCAGAACAATATCCAAAAGTACTATCTTTTAATCTCTTTAACGCACCATTAATTTTTTCAATTAATTTTCCACTTCTAGCTAACGATCTCATTTCAACAGTTTTCTCAGTATAAGATGAAGCTTGATCCACTACATCTGAAGAAGAAACACTGTCGTCAGATGAATTTAATATATTAGACAGGCTATTAGTTTTATTGATATCTTTTTTCCAGTTAAGCAACATTTGTGTGAAGTATTTTTTATGCTTAACACACATGTACTTTTCTTTACTATTTGGTATATATTTTTTTTTTGAAGACTTTTTTATCATATTTAAAATTGGCGAGTATATGTGTGATTTTATAAGTGTCAATAGTCTTTAAAATGTATAATTTGTTAAAAAATGAATAAAAATAATTTTTTATATAATCCATTTAGTTTATTTTTGTTAGCACATTTAGCAATTTGGACATTAATTCCTTATTTTGTTAATGAGAATCTTCCTCTGGATACAATTGAAGCGCTAGCATGGGGAAGTAATTTAGAATGGGGTTTTAGCAAACATCCACCGATAAGTGCTTTTTTTGTAGAATTATTTTATCAGCTTTTTGGAGCCCAGGATTGGGCTTATTATTTACTTAGCCAAATATTTGTTATTTTTTCTTTTTTTATAGTTTGGAAATTTAGTGAAGAATTTTTTTTAAATAAGAACTTAAGTCTAATTTCTATTCTTTTATTAGAGGCTATTGTTTTCTACAATTACACTACACCTGAATTTAATGTCTATGTGTGCCAACTTCCTTTTAGAGCACTAACAGTCTACTATTGCTGGAAGTGTTTTCAAAAAAATAATCAATCTAACTGGATTTTACTGGGTATTTTTGTTGGCTTAGGGTTTCTCACACATTACCTATTCATGTACCTAATCATAACAGTCGGAATATTTTTTATCTATCAAATTAAAAGAAAAAAATTTAATTATAATTATCTTATTCCTGTGTTCATATTTTTAATAATCATATCACCACATATATTTTGGTTAATCAAAAACAACTACTCTACTATAACTTATGGATTTAGTAGGGTTGAAGTTCAAAACTTATCATTTTTAACTGCACATTTATTAAATCCCCTAGTATTTATCATTAAACAATTGATTCTTTTCGTTCCTTTCATATTATTTTTTTTATTTCTTACTTTAAAAATTAAAACTAAATTAAATTTAAAAAATAAAAAACTAGTTTTTTTGATTATTGTTAATTTTCTTCCAATACTTCTAGTTTTTTTTACCTCTTTAATTTTGGGTGTAAAGATTAGAACAATGTGGATGTCTCCCTTTTACTTATACATGGGTGTTTTGTTTGTTTATATATATAAAAAAAATATAAATTTAAAAAAAAGTAAAAAATTTTTTATAATTTTTTTATTTTTATTCATTTTGTCACCAATAACTTATGCGACCGTTTCTATTCTTAAAAAAGATAAAAGAACTGATTTTCCAGGAAAAGAAATCGCATACCTGGTTCAATCAAAATGGGATAATAACTTTTCAAATAGAATTGCAGTAATTGTTGGAGATGAGTGGTTTGCCGGCAATTTATCATATCATTTATCATCAAGACCACAGTGGCATAACAGTTTAAGTCAAAATTATTTTAGCACCGAAAAAGCAGGGGGAGTAATTTATGTTGGCAATCCCAAGATAATGAAAAAAATTTGTCCAGGAGTTTTTGGCACAATTAAACCAGTAGGAATTTGCATGATTGGAACAAAATGAATAAATTTAAAATACTAATACCAGTATTTAATGATTGGGTTTCCTTAGAGAAACTTTTACAAGAAATTAACATCAATATAAAAAATATTAAAAACGTAGAATTTGAATGCATTATAATTAATGATGCATCAACAGAAAAAACTCCAATTATTAATCTTCCTTCAAATATTAAATCAATAAAATTAATCAATATGAAAAAAAACAAAGGTCACGCAAGATGTAACGCTTTTGGTATAAGATATTTAGCAAAACATGATCAAGATTATGACCATGTAGTACTAATGGATGGTGATGGAGAAGACAGACCTCAGGAAATTAAAAATTTAGTAGAAAAAGCAATTTATTGCAACACTTCTATTGTTGGAAAAAGAATAAAGAGATCTGAGGGAGTAATTTTTCAACTACTATATAATTTGCATAAGATTTTAACTTTAATTTCCACAGGAAAAAATATTAATTTTGGAAATTATAGCTGTTTAAAAAAAGATGATATTAAAACCCTATCAACAAAAAAAAGTTTATGGAGTAGTTTTTCAGGTTCATTAAAAAAACATATCTTAAATTTAGATTCTATAGATTCTATTAGAGGCTTACGATATTTTGGACCATCTCAAATGTCACTTTATAAATTATGCATACATTCATTTTCAATAATAGCTGTTTTTAAATATGAAGTTTTTATGAGGTCTGTGATTTTATTAATCATCACATCATACTTTAATACAAATACAAGTTTATCAATTTCTTTTTTTCAATTACTACTGGTATTTTTTAATCTAGTAATATATTTAGTTTCTCGCAGAGAGAACTCAGAAGAATTTTTAAATTCAGATCTGAACCAAGAAAGTTTAAAAACCTACACACACTAAATGGGTGTATTTTGAGTCTAAATTAGAATCAAAAGTGAATCAAAAGGTGAACATTAGATCTAGCTATAGATTAATTGTGGATAATCGATACAATATGAAAGATGATACAAAGTAGAGAAAACTATAAAACATAAATTATATTAAGCAATTAATGAATAAAAAGTTAAAATGTCATTGTGGTGATGTAGAAGCGGAAATAAATCTTCCAGAAAAAGGCTTTAGTAAATTAATAAAATGTAATTGTTCAATTTGTAAGAGGAAAGGTGCAGTCATGTCTATGGTAAAAAACGAGGATTTTAAAATTGTTAAAGGTGAAGATAAACTAAAAATTTACCAATTTCATACAAAAATTGCCAAACATTTTTTTTGTTCCAAGTGTGGAATATATACGCATCACAATCCAAGAAGCAATCCGGCAATGACAGGATTTAATATCGGATGTATTAATGATGTCGATACTTTTAATTTAAAAAACGTAAGCGTAAATGATGGTCACAATCATCCACTTGATAAAAAATAATGAAAGTTTCTGAGATTCGCTTCTCAGTTATAAAAAAAAATTATTTAAATTTTTTAAAAAAACAAGAAGTATTAGGCGAACCTTTTTATAACAAAATAAGTCAGCTAAAAAATTTCTATATACCAATTTGCG
>Ga0115003_10002902_pt1 | contig 13867 bp, 11 predicted proteins | sample ArcticOcean_MG_C_7_FD_88736 | JGI IMG/M metagenome (GOLD analysis project Ga0115003, IMG submission 88736) | Marine microbial communities from western Arctic Ocean - ArcticOcean_MG_CB11_88 | ecosystem: Environmental > Aquatic > Marine > Oceanic | place: Arctic Ocean: Canada Basin | collected... | reverse complement strand
CCTCGAATGGATCCATCGCGACGACTACGACGTGGAAACGCGGACTGCCGAAGTCGGCCGATTCATAGTGAGCCTTTTACCCGAGCCAGCAGCGCTCGACTAATAATAATTGTGGAATCGAAGCGCTCGCAAAGGCCGCTTTAGGGACCGCTTAAAAGGAGATCCCCGAAAATGAACGAATTCAAGAATCGAGTGGCCGTCGTAACAGGCGGCGCGGGTGGTATCGGTAAGGCAATTGTGAAGGCCTGTCTCGCTGAAGGCATGAAGGTCGTGATCGCGGATGTCGAGAAGCCGGTACTCGAAGCAACTTGCGCAGAACTCGGCGGCGATGTGTCAGGCGTGGTGACGGATGTTTCCGACGCGGCCTCGGTGCAGGCGCTTGCTGACCATGTCTTCGATACCCACGGCGCTTGCCATATCCTGTTCAATAATGCGGGCGTATCCGCGCCTAACCTCGATCTCTGGGAGACGGAGTCCTCGGACTTCAAGTGGGTACATGGCGTGAACGTCGCCGGCGTAGCCCACGGTGTTCAGGCGTTTGTCCCCCGCATGATCGCGTCCGGCGAAGAAGGTCACGTCGTGAACACTTCTTCCGGCGACGGCGGCATTTCTCCTCTCGCACAGCAGGTCGTCTACGCCTCGAGCAAGGCAGCGGTCTCGACGATGACGGAATGTCTAGAAGCGCAGCTCGTTGGACGTGAGACTAAATTGCGCGCGTCCCTTTTCTATCCCTCGGGCGGGATGCTCAATACCGGAATCTGGACGACGAAGCGGAATCGCCCGGCGGACTTGGCTCGTTCCAATGATGTCGATGCTTCGCAGGAAACGACCTTCGACGCTTTCATGGACGGCGCGAAGAAGGCGGGCTTCGATATGCCGGTGCAGGATCTCGATGAACTGGCGCAGTTCCTATTGCAGGGCATCCGCAATGAAGACTTCGTGATCATGATCGGTCGCGAGACGATGGAAGCGACGCTCGTTGAGCGCGCCAAGAAACTCGCTGCTGGCGAGTGCCCGATCGAACTCGAGCATATGGGGCTTTCCTAAGTCTCGGCTCGCTTGTCCCTCTTCTAGATCAACTGTTATGCGCGCCCCTGGAGAAGAAAAATGAACGACGACAAGGTATTGATCATCAGCTCGGATTGTCATGCTGGAACCCTGCCCTCGGGTTACAACGAGTACATGCCCGCGAAGTACCACGATCAAGCGAATGAGTGGTGGGTGCAGTACACGCGCGAAATGATGAGTCGAGTCGGGACTTTCTTCGATCAGGAAGCAGTGGAAGCGTATAGCGATGATGCGGGTGAAGGCGGCGGTCGCATGGAGGCGATGTCCAACCCGAGCGTGGCGCCGAACGACAAGGATCTGCTCGACATGTTGAGCGATCCATCGAACACCTTCGCGCCGCGTCGCGGAGAGTACGATGCGGCTGTTCGGATCCAGGAGCTGGATGATGATGGCGTAGCGGGGGAGATCGTCTTTCCGCAGATGGCTCCTTTCGGTGCGGGGCTCATGCAGTACCGCCACGACGTGACGCCCGAGTTGAACCTCGAGGGCTGCCGTGCGTATAACCGCTGGCTCGCTGATTTCTGCAATACGAATCCGAAGCGGATGGCGGGGGTAGCGCTCATTAACGTCGACGACATCGACGTGACGGTTCAAGAAATTCGTGACGCCCATGCGGCGGGGATCTGGGGCGGCGTTCTGCTGCCCTCGAGCACGGGCACTTTTCCGTTCTATCACCACCCGCGCTACGAGCCGATTTGGGCCGTATGCGAAGAACTTAATCTGCCGATCCAATCGCATTCGGGGTGGTCGCCGGACTACGGTGACGTCGAAGCGGCGACGGCGATGTTCATCAGTGAAGTCGATATGTGGGCGCAGCGCCCGTTTACGGCCATGATGTGGTCGGGGGCATTCGAGCGGCATCCGGGACTCAAGTACATGTTGACCGAGGTGGGCTGTGGCTGGATTCTCGAAAAGCTTCGCGTGCTCGAGTTCAAGGCCGCGAACCCGATTTTCAAGCACTTCACAAAGGGCCTCACCCTAAGCCCGACGGAGTACTTCGAACGCAACTGTTGGATCGGCGCATCCTTCCTGCCCGCGCACGAAGGAAAGCTTCGCCACGAAATCGGCGTCGACAAACTGATGTGGGGCTCGGATTATCCGCATCTCGAAGGCACTTGGCCTAACACTATGAAGGCATTGACCGAAACCTTCGGGGACTACCCAGAGCAAGAGATTCGGGATATTTTGGGCCTGAATGCGGCCGGGGTCTACGGATTCGATGTGAACGAGCTGGCGCCGATCGCAAACGAGATCGGCCCGTCGATCGCGGAAATTCGCGGAGAAGCCTGAACCTTTCGCGTGCTGAGAAATCGACGCTCGTTCGCGCGGTGGCGTGGCGTGCGTTTGTTTCATCAAGTCCCTCTATTCGCGCGCGGCACCACGGAGACCACCTGTTATGAGCCAAGACCGCTTCCTCGTTATTTCTTCTGACGGCCATGCTGGCCCACGTCCCGAGGTGTATCGCGAGTACCTTGACCCGGAATTCCGCGAGCTATTCGATCTGCAGAATCAGGCGCGCATGGCTGCCTTGGCACTCGCGGGCGAGCGCCTTGAGATGCGACAGGAGAGTCAGCAATGGGCTTCAGATAAAGCGCACGGACTCGCGGGGGCCTGGGATCATGAGCGGCGTAATGCGGTGCTCGATGCGGATGGCGTGGTCGCGGAAGTTCTCTTTGTGGATGGCCTAACGGAAGAGAACTCCCCGCCTTTTGGGGGTGACCTGGGACTGATGCCGACGGGTGTCGTTCCCGAACATCAATGGGCGGGATGCCGCGCGCATAATCGATGGATGTCGGAATTCGTTGCCCAGGAACCGCTTCGCCGTTACGGCCTCGCCCTCGTTACGCCTTTTTGGGGTGTCGATGTTGCTGTGGCGGAGATTGAGTGGGCGAAGAATAACGGCCTACGCGGAATCATGATTCCGCATATGTTTACGGGCCAGGATCCCTACCACCATCCGAAATACGACCCGATCTGGAGGGCCTGCGAAGAGCGCGAGATGGTCATCCATTTTCATTCGGGTGCGGCACCCATGCACGAATACTACGGGCTCGATATTTTCCGCATGCAAAACGCGGAAGAGTCGAGCGAGCCGGCGCCTGAACTCCCTGGCGCGCTTGGCATCTACGTGACGGAAGTCGCTTGGTGGCTTACTCGTCCCCTTGTCTACATGATTTGGGGCGGCATCTTCGAGCGCTTTCCCGGACTCAAGACGGCCGTGACTGAAGGCTCGACGATCTGGGTGCCGGAACTGCTGCATCTCATGGATCAGCGATACGGGGATCATCACTTCTCTGCGAAGCTAGGCACGGCCTACAAGAAGCATCTCTCCATGAAGCCGTCCGAATATTTCCGACGCAACATCAAGGTCGGGAGCTCTGCTATGTCGCGCCGAGAGGCCGAGCTTCGACACGAGATCGGACTTGGCACGATCATGTGGGGCAGCGACTATCCGCACCCCGAAGGCACGTGGCCCGAAACTCAGAAAATGATGGTGGAAGTGTTGGGCGGGCTTCCTGAGAATGAAATCGAAGCGATCCTGGGAGGCAACGCAGCGGAGTTCTACGGCTTCGATGTCGAAGCACTGACGCCACTTGCTGATCGCATCGGGCCTGAGCGTGCTTTGTTCCGCACCGAGGGCGCTGCGTAGCGCACGCGCAGTCAACGCATCCCCCTGACGGCCGGCGCCTCGGTTCGTCTAGACTCGCTCCCGCATGAGCGAATTCGACCAACGATTGCAGGCGGTTCTCGCCGAGGTGATTCCGGGCTTTGAAAGGCTCGTGTCGGCTCGGCGATTGAGCGGCGGCGCCAGTCAAGAGACTTATCGCATCGAACTCGAGGCGAGAGGGGAATCCCTTACGCTCGCGATGCGCCGCGCCGCTGGAGGCGTTCCGCCGAGGTCCGATGCAGGGGGGCCAGGCCTCGAAGCCGAAGCGCTCTTGATGCGCGTCGCGCGGGAAGCCGGTGTCCCGGAGCCAGAGGTCTACCATGTCCTGCGCGAGGGCGACGGGCTCGGTCCAGGCTTCGTCATGGCGTGGCTGGAAGGTGAAGCGCTTGGCTCGAAGATTCTTCGTGCGCCTGAACTAGACGGCGTGCGTCCGCGACTCGCGAAGGAATGCGGGCAGATTCTTGCGCGGATCCACGGAATCGATCCGACTCTGACTGGCTTGGCTGAACACCTTAATGTGGTTTCGACAGAGGATTTTGTTCGCCGTCTCTGGGATGAATATCGGCACTACGACACGCCTCAGCCCATGATCGACTACACCGCGCGATGGCTCCTTGATCATTTGCCACAGGACACGCCGTATTCGGGCCCGCGCCTCGTCCATAACGACTTTCGTAATGGCAATCTCATGGTGACACCGGAAGGCGTTACGGCCGTTCTCGATTGGGAACTCGCGCATCTAGGTGATCCCATTCGTGATCTTGGCTGGATCTGTACAAACTCTTGGCGCTTCGGCGTTCGGGAAATGCCTGTCGGGGGCTTCGGCACGCTGGACGACTTACTCGAAGGCTATGAAGAGATCTCGGGCATTCGTGTTTCCAAGGAGCATGTTCATTTCTGGGAAGTCTTTGGTTCCTTCTGGTGGGCGGTAGGATGCTTGCGGATGGCGGATGCCTATCGGAACGGCCCAGATAAAACAGTTGAGCGTCCCGGGATCGCGCGTCGTTCCTCTGAGTGTCAGGTCGACTGTGTGAATTTGATTATCCCTGGGCCCGTTGAATTAGTTGTTGCGAGCGCAGCAGCGAGTTCGATTGATATGCCACGAACGGATGAGTTGATCACGAGCGTTCGTGACTTCCTGCGAGGAGACGCACGGAAGGCACTCGAAGGTCGCAGTAGTTTTATGGCGCTCGTCGCCTCTAATTCCCTAGACATCGTGCTTCGCGAGCTCAGCCTCGGTCCGGCGCATCTCGCCGCCGAGCACGCGCGGCTCCGCGGCCTATTCGATTCAGAGGAAGCCTTGGAGGTGATGCGCCGCCGCCTCGCTCACGGTTTGCAGGACGGCTCCATCGCGCTCGACCGCGAGGGGCTCGCTGATCACCTTCGGTTCACCGTCGTGAATCAACTCGCGATTGATCAACCACGTTATTCGGGCCTATCCGCCGCACTTGCGGTTTCGTAGGCCTCGCAGGGTCACCCGAGAAAAGGATTCACATGAATTTCGACTTGCCCGAAGGTCTGCAGGAATATCTAGATGAACTCGACCAATTCATAGAGAACGAAATCCTGCCGCTACAAATGGAGAACGACAACAATCGATTCTTCGATCATCGTCGCGAGGATGCGCGCACCAATTGGGAGGAGGGCGGCCGTCCTTCGGAAGACTGGGAAGCGCTTCTTGCAGAGGCGAAGCGACGAGCAGATGCTGCTGGGCATTATCGCTACGCGTTCCCCAAGGAATATGGGGGGCGTGACGGGACCAACTTGGGGATGGCGGTGATTCGAGAGCATCTTGCCGTCAAGGGACTCGGCCTGCATAACGACTTGCAGAATGAGCATTCTGTTGTCGGCAACAACGTCGGTCTGCTTCTGCTTCTGCACTACGGAAGTGACGCGCAGAAAGAAGAATGGCTCGAGTCCGTGGCGAGCGGCCGTCGGGGCTGGACCGTGGCGATCACGGAATCGGCACACGGATCTGATGCGACCCATATGGAAACGGTCGGCGTTCGAGACGGAGACGATTGGATCTTGAACGGGGAGAAGTCCTGGAATACCGGGATTCATAACGCGAAGCACTCCCTCGTTATGGCGAGGACAAGCGGCAAGGCCGGCGACGGGCACGGAATCACCGCCTTCCTGACTCCAACGGATTCGCCGGGATTCAAGGTCGAAGAACTTCTCTGGACCTTCAATATGCCAACGGATCATGGGCGCTTCACTATGAAGGACGTCCGCGTACCGCACAGCTCGATCTTTGGTGGGGAAGGCGAGGGCCTCGGTGTTGTTCAACATTTCTTTAACGAGAATCGTATTAGGCAGGCGGCTTCGTCATTAGGTGCTGCGCAGTTCTGCGTCAACGAATCGATCGCATACGCTATGGAGCGGTCGCCCTTCGGAAAGCCGCTCTCGACGAACCAGGGGATTCAATTCCCCCTCGTAGAACTGCAGACACAGTGCGAAATGCTGCGCGCCTTGATTCATAAGACGGCGTGGCAGATGGATGAAGACGGCGCATTCTCCGTGTCCGACAAGGTGTCCATGTGCAACTTCTGGTCGAATCGGCTTTGCTGCGAAGCGGCGGATCAGGCCATGCAGGTCCATGGCGGCTTAGGATACTCGCGGCATAAGCCCTTCGAACACATCTACCGGCATCATCGCCGCTACCGGATAACCGAGGGCGCGGAGGAAATTCAGAAGCGTCGCGTCGCTGGGTATCTCTTTGGCTTCATGAAGCAGCGCGCGCCCAAGGGCGTGAAAGAGAGCTAGCGAATCGGATCGCTTCGTAGAGATCCATCGGACTCCTTTTAGGCGCACCGCATTGGGCCGCGGCACGACCCAATGCGAATTGAATTCGCCTAATCGTTCTGAGCGGTTGCTGCCGCGTGGCGATCTATGAAGCTAACTGTCTGTCCGGCTATCCAGCTATGGCGCCATCGTGTCCCCTGCATTGAAGCCGTAGGGGCGATAGATGCCGACAATGAAGTTCTCGTGCATGCCGTAACCGACGTCGCCGTCGCTCGCGTCGAAGCGGCAGAGCGTTTCGTTCAGACCGAAGGTCTTGGCACGAATCTTTGGCGAACTGATGTCGTAGGTCAGGCCCTCGATCTTAAGCGGACCCTGGTAGACGCCATGCCCCCAGCCGTCGGTGTTGATGTAGCCCGAGCCCATTCCCAAGTTGACCGTGCGAAGGGCGGTATTTTCGACAGTGAGATCGCTATTCGCGAAGCCGATCGTGGCGCTTGCGATCTCCCGGGTGCCCGAGTGGTACCGCATCTGATGGGTGGGGGAACCGAGGAGTTCATTGTCCTTGTCTACACCGTAGTTGTGGACCTTAATGCCTTCTTCCATCACGCGATTGCCGTCGGGGCCTTCTTCGATGAAACACTTGATCATGTAGTCGTCGAATTGCATCGGCATCCAGTTATGGAAAAAACCGTGCATGCGCTCTTCGCTCACACGGATGCCGGGCGCTTCGGCTTCGCCAACTGCGCGAACGCCCCAGGAGCGGTCTCGCGCGCCCTTCCATTTGTCGGGGCGGACGTCGTAGGATTTGCCAGCGACCTCGACCGTGCCGGAGTAGGTGCCGGTCTGTGCGAAGCGCGCGTTCTCCATCGTCGTGCGGTTGAAGCTCTTTTTGATCGACTTAGGCTCTTCGAGCGGCGGATGTGAACCGTTCCAAGTGACATCGAAGCCGATGCCCCATTCATTCTCGTCGCAGGTGATGCGCAGTTTCTTCAGGCCTTCGATCACTTCGAACTTGAAGGGACCGACCGAGGTATCCATACGATCGCTGCCGAGTTCGCGGGAAGCGCGGACCGTGTGCTGTGTGTCGCCGTGCGAGATACACACGAATGCGTCAGTGACGCCGAGGTTGGGATACTGGCCTAGCCCGAAGACCATAAAGAGGTCGTCGCTTGAGTTGTGCAGATTGAAGTAGTAGCGATCGAAGAAGTTGCGATCGCTCGTGAAGACGTGGTCGAAGGTGTCGGTTGTCTGGTGGGCGAGGTAGTCGTCCATGGGGCCTAGGGGCATGTCGAAGGTCCTTTTGTCAAATTGGTTTGGATGCGCGGGTTGTCCGCGCCGGGTGACTGGTGGGCGCAAGCGGTCTCGGCAGTAGATCTGAATAGTTGATCTGCGCGGGAAACTATAAGCCACGCACGCGAGGGTGGGAGGGGCATTCTACGGTGCGAATTGGGCGTGAGCCCCTAGAGTTTGCCGAAGGCGAGGGCGGCGTGTCGTTCCGAAAATCGCCAACCCGCGTCGGTTCGTACGAAACGGTCGCGGTATTCCCCGACGGCGGTTGGAGCGGTCTGCATGACTTCGCCCGCTTCCCGCTCTGGGCCTTCGAAGTCATGGCGATAGAGCGTGAGGTAGACGAGGCCGCTCGCATTATTCTCGTCGAGTACATCGATCTGCAGGTTGGTGCAGACGTGTCGACTTCGGCGACCAGCCATCTCTTGTCGCCCGCGCATCATCTGGCGAATCTTTTCCTGGCCCTCGAACCGAATGGGGCCCACGGCCCAGACGGCGTCTCGCGCGAATAGCTCGGCCACGCGCTCCGCTTCCCCGAAGTCGGCGTAGTGCGTGTAGAGCGAGACGAGTCGTTCGCATTCGCGCTCGATCATGAGCCGGTCGAGATTAGTCATGGTGATGAGGCTCCGGCGGTGAGTGGGTTCGGATTAACAGGGACTAGTGTTCGCCGGGCATAGTGAAGTTGAAGAAGGGAAAGACCGGAAGGAAACCCTGGTCGTTCCAGTTTAGGACGCCGAGCTGGAGCCCTTTCATGCCATGGGTCCGGTTGAGGATTCCGATCTGGAGGCCATGACCACTGTCGTTGCTATTCGCGACGCCAAGTTGCAGACCGTTCATTTCTTCGAAAACCTGATTGCCGAGGCCTAACTGGATCCCGCTCATTTTGTACGCGTCACTAAAGAGGCCGAGGTCGAGGCCGTAGATCTTTTTTTGAGTGCCGTACAGGAGTGATAGGCGTAGGCCGTAGACGGGCGTCGTTTTGTCGAATATCTGTTGTCCGCCCGGAGTGAAGGCGATCTGGATTGGAGTCATGGGAGCGTGGAACCAGCCTTCCGAGGAGGCCTTGGCCGGTCCGGCGCCCAGGCCAAGCTGTATTGCGGCAGCGAGTACAGCAACCGCCACCACGCCTCGGCGGGCCGCTCCCTTCGAGTTCAAATTACTGGCTACCAGATTCCGTTTCTGCACGTCTCGTCCCCTCGTCTTGCTTCGTTTGGCTTGAGCTTCGGTCTGCCCGTGACGCCGGGCGCGTTCCTAACTCGCCGCAAATCTAGGCAACTTGAGCCCGTCGGGTAAGGCCGGGTGCGTCGCCGGAGCGCTGCGCGCGCTAGTGTTTACTGCCTCGGAATCTTGATCGCGCGCCTTGCTGGATCGGGCCCGATTTGATGACCCGCAAATTATGACCCTCTAAGGAAGGACTTTGACCGCCATGAGCGAGACCCAAGAAGATGCACGAATGCTGACCGAACTCGATGAGCACGGCGTCTTGCTAGTGACGATGAATCGCCCGAAGAAGAAGAATGCCTTCGACGAAGAGCAGTGGGATTCCTTTGCGAGCACACTCGCGGCGGCCGAGAAGAATCCGCAAGTTGCTGTGGTCGTCTTGACCGGGGCGGGCGGAAATTTCTCTTCGGGTGCGGATCTCGGCGCGTTCCGTGGTGGCGATCGTCCTCCTCGCGAAGATGGCTTCGCCTCTGGATTCTTCGCAGCCGAAGCAAAGGTTCTTTCGTTCTCGAAGCCCTTGATCGCGGCAGTGACCGGAGTCGCAGTGGGCGGCGGTTGTACGATCGCGATCGCATCGGACATCGTTTACGTAGGCGAGGGACTTCGCGCACGGCTTCCCTTCGCGAACCTTGGACTCGTTCCCGAAATCGCTTCGAGCCACACACTGCAAGCGACGATCGGCCGCCAGCGAGCCAACGAACTCATGTTCTCAGCCGAATGGATCGACGCCGCGCGAGCGCTCGAGGTCGGCATGGCCGCGCGGGTTCTGCCCGACGCGGAGCTCTTGGATGCAGCGCTCGAAAAGGCGCGTGAGATCGCTCAGTGGCCGATCTCTGGTCTCGTCGCGATCAAGCGCACCATGAACCAAGCCCATCAGGCCGCGATCGCAGCAGCGCTAGAGGTCGAGCACGACGAGATGTCGAAGGCACAGGGCTCGCCTGAGAACATAGAAGCCATCAAGGCGTTCATCGAAAAGCGAAAGCCGGACTTCCGCCAGTTTCGTAAGTAGCGCGCGATTCAGGTGTGTATGCTCTCTCCATGAGCGATTCCTCGGATCCGGCTTCGACTGGCGGCACCTCTGCTCCTGGCGGCGCCCATGTTGCTGGCGGCGCCCTAGCGGATCTCCGTGTCGTCGAGTTTGCCCAGGCTCTAGCGGTTCCGTATTGCGGAAAGCTACTCGCCGATATGGGCGCAGACGTCGTGAAGATCGAACCTCCGCGGGGCGACACCTATCGTCTGCAACGACGTACGCATGTGAAGCACGAAGGGCGCGACTTTGCGATCTGCAATCGCGGCAAGCGGAGTCTCTGCCTCGACCTGACCCAGCCCGCAAGCGCGGATGTCGTTGACAAGTTAGTTGCCGAAGCGGACGTCGTTCTCGTCTCCATGAAGGGGGCAGATGTCCCGCGCTACGGACTCGACTACGAACGTCTGCGAAAGCTGCGGCCTAATCTCGTGTATCTGCAGAACACGCCCTATGGGTCGGAAGGTCCGCTCGCCTTGCAGGGCGGCTACGACGTCTTGGCGATGGGCCTCTCCGGCATGTCGGCAGTCTTGGCGTCACCCGAAGACGACGGAGCAACTCCTCGGTTCGTGCGCCCGGCACTCGCAGACATCGTCACCGGAATGCTTTCAGCGCTCGCAGTCGTGACGGCCATTAGGCACAGAGATCAGACAGGTGAGGGTCAGCGTGTCGAGACCTCGCTCTTCCATACATCCCTGGGCCTCATCTCGAACATGTTCTATCGCTACGAGAAGATCGACGGCGAACATATGGATGCCTTCGCGGATGTCTTGACGAACCTTCGGGAGGAGGGCGCAGGATTCGATCAGCAGCAAAGCGCCTTTCGCGATCATTTCGGTGGCTGGCCGGCGGGCAATATCTACTTTCGACACTACCGTACGCGGAACGGCTTCCTTTCGGTTGGCTGTCTCTCGCCGAGACTCAATGAACGCTTCCGCGAAGCGACGGGGCTCGTTGACCCGAGAGGGATCCGTGGCTTCGATGAGGCGAGTGCCGAAGGTGTTAAGGCACTCGATCTCCTGACGGCTGAATCCGAGGCGCTCTTTGCGGAACGGACGACAGAGGAATGGCTCGCGCATTTGGAGGAGCACAGCGTTCCTTCGGCGCGCTTGAACTTCCCACATGAGATCTTCGATGATCCACAGGCGCTCGCAAACGGCTACATCGAATCCCTAGAGCACCCGACCCTCGGCACCTATCAAACCGTAACGTCGCCAATCAAGATGGATGGAACGCCGCTCTCGGCTCGTGGGCCGTCGCCTGCGCTTGGAGCGCATACGGACGCCGTGCTAGGTGAGGTCGGTTTTTCAGATGCTGAACTTCGTGCGCTTCGCGAGGCGAATGTTGTCGGTCGGTACGACGAATGATTGGGTTACTTCGAAGGCTCGAAGGGGATTGCTGGAAAAGCCTTTACTGATTTTGGCGGCGCCGCAGAATAGGCCGAACAAGAAGTTTGATTCAAAAACAGGAGTTCCACGACATGGTTTATACCCCCGACGCGCGTCCCTATTACGATGCTGACAGCCACATTATGGAGCTTCCGAATTTCCTTCAGGTCTACGCAGATCCCGATATCCGCGATGAAATGCCGCTCGTCGACTACGCCGCTTCGATCGTGACGCAGGATGAGCTCGACGCGATCGTCGCTCAGGGCAACCGTCATAGCGATGAGCATGTGGCTGAGATGGTCGCGCTCGGTGACCAATTGATTGCGAAGTCCAAGGAAATTCAAGCGCTAGGTGCTTTTAATTCTGCGGATAGAACCCAGGCGCTTGACATGCTCGGGTTCAAGAAGCAGATCGTGTTCGCTACGCATAGCGTCGTACTTCCGTTTCACCCGAGCTCGAAAAAACCCTCGCGTCTAAAGTACGGCGCGGCTCGAGCGCACAACCGACACATGGCCGAGTTCTGCTCAAGCGATGATCGATTGATGGGCGTCGGCGTTTGCGCGCTCGATGACCCAGGGGCCGCGATCAAGGAACTCGACCTTGCACTCGAGTCGGGTCTAGAGGCGATTTGGGTGCCGCATAGGGCGCCGATCGAAATTTCGCCGGGGCACGTCGACCTCGAACCGTTTTGGGATCGGCTTGCGGAAGCGGGCGTTCCTTTTGTGTTGCACGTGGGCGGCTCGCCTCTCCATTCACTGAAGGCATGGAGCAACAACGGTAGGGACAAGGTGAAGGACTTCTTCGGTGGCGGAGAGAATGTGCGCACGAAGGACGCGGCGCTGATGCATCAGACGCCAGAAGCCTTCATCAGCATGATGATGATGGATGGGGTCTTCGATCGACATCCGAAGCTTAAGGGTGCCGCAGTTGAACTCGGTGCGGGCTGGGTTCCGGAGTTACTACGCCGCCTCGATTGGGTGTCGGGCATTTACGGTCGCGTTGATAAGACGGTTCGGTTCGACCGCACTCCCTCGGAGCAACTGACGCAGCAGATGGGCTTCACGCCGTTTCCGCACGAGGATGTCGCACATCTGATCAACGATTCGAATCCCGAGCTCTATTTGTTTTCGAGCGACTATCCGCACGTGGAGGGCGGTCGCGACCCGATCGGGAAATTCGAGCGCTCCGTCGAGTCAGTATCTGCACTCGATCAGACGAAATTCTTCAGCGAAAACTTTCTTCGCGTCTGGCCTGAAGCACGCGTCTGATCCAGCCGAGCTGCCGGCGCCGCTCGCGTAGATCATCAGATAATGTTATTCCTCGCCGCTTGCGAAGATCGTCAGATGATGTTGTTCCTCGCCGCTTGCGAAGATCGCTGAATCCGATGTGCGTGCATCAAGGTCGATACCCCGCTTAGCGAGCACGCGCTTGCGAAGAGGGTAGTAGGCAGCGGAGGCCAGGAAGGTTCCGAAGAGCGCTGCTCCTACGCCCGCGGACAGGTCGAGAGAGAGCAGGACGACACCGATCAGACTGCTGGTTTCGGCGAAGATGAAGAGCGCCCAGATGACGGGCATGCCCGGCCGCAGGAATGATGCGGCATAGCGCTCCGGATATTTGGACGGGATCCGCGTCACCGCCCAGAAGACGAAGAAGCCTGGAAGCGTGGCGGAGATCGTCGTCGCGCGCGCGATCGCGCTGATGTCGAGCCCTGCGACTAAAGGGATGAGTCCGATCGCGGCCATCGTCGTCAATAGCAAGTAGGGCGCGCCGAAGCGGTTGAGGCGTCCGACCCATTCAGGAAGTAAGCCGTCCCAGCTCGCGACCATAAAGTTGCGCGGGAGCTGAATGAACTGAGCATTTAGGGTCGTGCCGATTGCTATGCCCGCACCGCCAATCAGGAAATAGGTGAGGGCCCAAGCAGGCAAGAACGCGCGTCCCGCGACGGTGAGGGGTTGGTCGATCATCTCGGTCCAGGGGCTGACGCCCACGCTCGCGAGCGCGATGAATCCGTAGAAGAAGGCGACGATTAGCGTGGCCGTCACCATTACTCGCGGAATCGTGCGCGCAGCGTCATGTGTCTCGCCCCCGAGCCCTACGACGAGATGCGCTCCCCCGGTCGCGAACTTCAAGAGGAATACGGCAGAGAGAAAGCCGAAGGCGCCCTTTGGAAACCAAGGCGTAAGAAGTGTGCGATCGATCTGCGGAAGTGCGAAGCCCGCATAGAGGGCTAGAGCGGAGAGCAGGATTAACACGAGGCCCATTTGAACCCCGGCGGCGATCCGCAGGCCAAAGAGATTTGCGACGAAGAGCGCGGCTATGACAACGACACCCCAGCCATTGACGGAGAGCGCAGGGAAGAGGGGGTTCAGGTAGAGACCGAAGGAACTCCCGTACAGGCTCAGACTAATGCTGGCCAAGAGGATGCCCATAAGGACGATCGAACCCATCCAACCGCCACCGAGACGG
>Ga0115003_10002900_pt1 | contig 13876 bp, 13 predicted proteins | sample ArcticOcean_MG_C_7_FD_88736 | JGI IMG/M metagenome (GOLD analysis project Ga0115003, IMG submission 88736) | Marine microbial communities from western Arctic Ocean - ArcticOcean_MG_CB11_88 | ecosystem: Environmental > Aquatic > Marine > Oceanic | place: Arctic Ocean: Canada Basin | collected... | reverse complement strand
TACCGCCCCCGAACAAGAACCGTCACCGGAAGAACGGCAAAAACGAGGCGGGGAACCCAATTGAAGTCACACGCCGCTTAACCGCGCTCCTCTTGCCCACGGCGGAATCGATCGCTGGCGAACAGTCACAGCCGCGATAGCGTCTCGCATCGCCCCATTTCTGTACTTCCCCACAATCCACCCAATCAACTCGAGCCGCGTTGGCAGCATTGCCATAACCGCGCTGGCTCCACCGCGATCACAGATGCAAAGGCCTGAACATGGAACTCGACATCATCGCTCATCCCTCGACCCTCGCTGGCTCCCAAGACCATGCTCGCCAAGTCGAAGCCGCAGGCTTCGGAGGCATTTGGTGGACGGACGGCGGAAAGTCGGCATATCTCGCGTGTACCGCGAGCGCCCTCGCAACGGATCAACTCCAGATCGGAACTGGAATCGCGGTCGCCTTTGGCCGCAGCCCAATGGTGACTGCTGGCATCGCCTGGGAACTTGCTGCGGCAACCGGCGGCCGCTTTGTCTTGGGGCTAGGTAGCCAGGTGAAAGGCCACATCGAGCGCCGTTACAGCGCCGAGTACACGCCCCCCGGTCCGCGCATGAAAGAGTATGTCGAAAGTGTGAAGGCGATTTTCCGGGCGTTTCGAGGTGAAGAAAAACTTCACTACGAAGGCAAGTACTACAACTTCTCACTGCTACCCGCAGCGTGGAGTCCGGGGCCAATTGATGTCGCCGATCCGCCGGTCTATATCTCTGCGGTGCTTCCCTATATGAGTCGGCTTGTAGGCGAGATCGCAGACGGAATTCACGTACACCCCTTTCACTCTGTGGAATTCGTGCGCGATGTACAAAAAGTCTCCATCGAAGAAGGCCTTGTGCGTTCAGGCCGAACACTCGACGACATCACGTTTTCGTGCCCGATCATGACAGCGGTAGGCGACACCGACGAAGAACTCGAAAAAACGCGCGAGCATTCGCGTATGATGATTGCGTTCTATGGGTCAACCCGGGCATACGCTCCGATGTTCGAGCACCACGGGTACACAGGACTTTCGGACGAGATCTATGCGTGCCAAAAGAAGGGCGACATCAAGGGGATGACGTCGCTAGTCACGGACGAGATTCTTTCGCACTACATCGTTACTTCCAACTGGAACGATCTCGGAACGACTCTTGTCGATCGCTACAAAGACTTGGCGCCGAACGTTCGCGTGACGTCCTACACCGCAGCGGACAATTGGAAGGACCCCGAAGCGCGTGAAAAGTGGGCGCACGTGACGAAGACCATGCGCGAGGCGTAGTCCGGACACCAACGAACGACGCGCGCGAACCGAGCCTGCGACTTAGGTCGCGAAGTTCGGCACGCGCGCGTGAGGTTCGCGATTCGGTTCAATTGCAAACCAAAATCGCCGCTCGTTTTTGCGCTGGTTACAGGGCGGCGAGAATCGCGTCGGCGCTGCTGACGTCAAACTTCATCGGCTCTTCGACGGCAAGCTTGGTCACGACGCCGTTTTCGGCGATCAATGCGAAGCGCTGACTGCGGGTCCCAAAGCCAATGCCCGTGCCGTCCATTTCGAGGCCCAGCGCCTTCGCAAATTCGGCATTGCCGTCAGCGATCAAGCGCACATCCTCTCCCGCACCTCGGTCTTGGCCCCAAGCGTTCATCACGAATGCGTCGTTGACGGACATGCAGATGATCTCATCGACGCCCTTTGCCTTGATCGCGGCGGCGTTGTCGATGAAGCCCGGCAGGTGCTGGTTCGAGCACGTCGGCGTAAATGCACCGGGAACCGAGAACAAAACAACCTTCTTGCCTGCGAAGAGTTCGCCGGTGTCGAGGTCGCTCATGTCGACCGCTTTCACTTTGACTGCGGGTATTGTGTCGCCTTCTTGAATTGCCATGGTGAGAATTCCTTTTCTTGAATCGAGTGGGAAGGATGCGCTTGCACGTTGCGAAATGGCCTGACGTGCACGAGACGAACAACGCCGCGCCAAAGCTGAATTCGGCGCGGCGCTCTCGCTCTTTATTTGAATCGAGCCTGCTTCACGCAGAAGATACGAACTACTTCACCCGTTGCAGGGTGTTCTTGTCAGTGTGGTGCAAGACGCCGCCAGTCGCGGTCATCGTCATCACCGTATCTTCTTCGTACGACCAGGTGTCGCCTTCGACCGTAGTCGAAAGCGTGTACTCGGTACACTGCGCACGTTCGATGAGGTATGGGTTCGACAAGACGCCAAACGCAGGGTTGCCCTGCTGGGCAGTCATCTGAAAGCTCGTTGCGTCCGCGGTGCTGTTGCCACCGGCGAGGATCGTAGAACCACGGGGCACCATGAAGAATCGCATCACTTCTTGACGGTCTGCGTCCCAGAGCCAGTAACCGAGCTCGGTATGAAAAACATCGTCTTCACCGATGCGAATGGCGGCCGTCGTGTAGTCGATCACCCAAAGCTTCTGGTCGCCATTATCAACGTCGCCCACAATGTTGAAGGTGGCCTTTTCACGGTAAGGGGTTTCGATCACCTTGCCCGCTTTGTACGAAAACGAGACGTCGAGGCCCTGGTCTCCTTCCCACGTACCGATCAAACCGGCGAGGGGTCCAAATTGTTCGTTTGCCATATCTAGGTTCTCCGAAGTCCGCGATACGCCCGGCGGACGCATCAGTCAATCGATGGTTGTAGAACGAGAGCGTGTCTCCCGCGGAAGGTCACTCTACAGAACTCCGGCCCCGGGCGGCTAGAGACTCGGCCGAAAACCTCGCGGGACGACCGCGCGAAGCACATATGTCCGCGCATCGCGTGGGGTTCAGACGATGCTGTCGTAGGGCTAGGGGTTCAGTCGCAGCACGCGGTCAGAGCATTTTCGAGCTTCACCAATGACTTGTGTCTTGGGCGGCGCAGCCAGGGTGAGACGACGATGCCGACCGAATTATTCGCAGAACGTTTTTCTTCTCTCGGTTCCATCTTGCGATTGAATTACGCCGCAGCTCCTCCGTCTATTGGGAATACGCCACCCGAACGTTGACCGTGATGCCCGCGTAAAAGTGAAGACATCAGTCTTCCAGGACGTCATCTGAAAGGAGCGAACCCAGTGCCTTTGCAAAAACTTGCCATGTTCGTCGCTGCCATAATGTTGGTTACAAATCTTGCTGAAGCGGATCATCGATCGAAGGAACAAGGCCCCGGGAACACCCGGGGCGAAAGCCGAACGGCACAACGAATCGAAAGACAGGCGGAGAAGCCGAGCTACGGAACCTACGTCGGCGGATCCCTTGCGATTGGCGTCGAACAGTTCAATGGCGTCGCGACAGGAGACGACTACGACGAGGGGTTCGGGTTTGACATCTGGATCGGCTCTCGCATTCATCGCCACGTTGGCGTCGAAGGACAGCTTTCGTACATCGAAGGCTTCGAGCTCGCCGGCACTGGCATTGGCTTCAATCACTTGAACGGCACAGCGAACCTAAAGCTCTATCCCCTTGGCGGAAAGATCCAGCCTTACTTTCTGGCCGGAGCGGGTGTCGGGCGCTTTGAACTCGAAGAGCCCGACGGCTACACACTTTCGGACACCGGGGGCGTGATGCGTGTAGGCGTCGGTGTCGATGTCTACCTGAACGATCGGATCGCCTTGGTTGGCGGCCTCGGCTACCTCTTCACTGCGGGCGACATCGTTGACAACGACATCATGGAGCTGAAGTTCGGCGTTCAGTATCGGTTCTAGATCAGGCTGAGAAACAACCAAACATGACCGAGCGCGTCGCAGGGAAGACTTCTTGCGGCGCGCAGTTGTTTTGGGCGCCGCTCTGGCGCCGATTCAGAACTAGTCCAGCAGTACAGGCATGCTTGTATGCCGATGCCAGCCCGGCATCGCCATAATTTTGAGTTCAGCGGGTGGAACTGCGAGGCGAACGTTCGGGTAACGATCGAACAAGTTCTTAAGCGCAACCTTCGTTTCCATCAGGGCAAGTTGCCTGCCTAGACAGAAGTGATTCCCAAACCCAAAGCCGAGGTGATGATTCGGTGTGCGCGCAATATCGAACACTTCGGGCTTTTCAAATGCACGTGGATCGTGATTGGCAGCCCCGAGAATGGGCATCACGGGCGAGCCCTTTTTGATGATGACGCCGTGAATCTCCACGTCTTCCGTCGCGTAATGGAGCTTCGTTCCATGGACGGGCCCGCGAAATCGCACCAATTCTTCGACGGCTGAGTCCCAAAGCTCGGGCTCGGCCCGCAGACGCTCGAGTTGCTCTGGATGTTCGAGCAAGGTGCGCACGCTATTCGAGACCAGGTGCGTCGTCGTTTCGAAACCGGCGAGGATCAGCAAGAAGACCATGGCGAGTAGCTCTTGGTCCTTCAGGCGATCACCATTGTCTTCAGCATGTATCAAGGCGGAAAGGATGTCGTCGCCCGGGTTCTGACGTTTTGCATCGATCATCTTGCGCATAAATTTCGAAGCGATGGGAAGGTCCCATACCAAGGTCTTCGCGATTGATAAGCCGGTCAGCCCCGTAGAAAGGATTCGGACACTCTTCTGGAATTCGTGCATTTCATCGTCCGAAACACCTACCATTTCTGCGATCACGCGCGACGGGATCGGCAACGCATACTCAGGCAGAAGGTCGATCGTGCTTTTCTTGGCGACGCCTTCCAACAGATCGCCCGATAGACTTTCGATGCGATCGCTCAAACTAGCAATGGCACGCGGCGTAAATGCCTTGTTCACGAGATTGCGCAGCCGGCGATGCTCGGGGTCATCCTCGAGGATCATGCTGCGCGCGATGGCCGCGATCCCCTTGGGCAAGAAAAACGGAAGCGGACTTGAGCCCTTCCCCATGGCTTTCCCCCGGTTGCGAATGAAGCGGTCGTCGGTCAACACCATGCGACAATCGTCATAACGAGAGACGACACTCAACTTCATCACGCTGATCCTCGCAGGCATCACCGGCGCCTCTTCAAGCATCCAGCGGTACCAAGCGTATTTATGGGTACCGAAGTCGGGACTCGACATGTTAATCGGGCGTGTCGCGTCGAATTCCCTGGGTGCGATGGTCGCAATCATGAGGTGGCTCCTGACTCAATGGGTGCGGGCAATTTTTCTAAAATTCTCACTCGCGATGCTATCCAAGTGTCTGGCAAAACGAAACCATCAGCTCAGCAGTCGCGTAACGAAAGCAACCAGGTGCGGTGAGTAGGGTGCGCCCCATCGACTCAATCTGCGCGCTTCCACTAAGACCAGTCTTGCACCACGTTGCAAAGTGCTCGCCGTGGGTAGCCGCGAGTCTGCACTTCACCGCCGTTCGCGAACTTCTCGATCGACGTCTCTCGCACCTTGGACCGCACCGGGGTGTTACCCGTGTAGTGAATGACCTTGCCCTCGCCGCAGTCGCCCCCGTGGTACGAATAGACGCCGCCCAACCGGCACCCAATCGTGTGATCTCCGCGAGCTATAAGACGTAGTCCTACAATGAACCGAACCGTGTCGCCCTGAGTCACAGGGTAGGTCAGCCAGCCTCTCACGCATGGCCCTCCTGGGCAGCTCAACTTATAGAAGCAACCTCAGTTCAGCTCAGCCCCAGCCGCGGAACCAAGTCACGAAGCGAAGGCGGGCGAGATCGCGGAGTGTCCAGAGGATGTCCTTCGGTTTTCCAAAGTGCGCCTTGCCCACTTCGCGACGCTGAAATGGGATTTCGATTTCGATCACGCGGTAGCCCGTTTTCTCCGATCGAAGAATCAGCTCTGGCGTCACCGCAACGGGACTGTCTGACACCAATTGAAAATGAGTGGCGACCGAGCGGCGATAGAACTGCGTGAAATTCAAATCGCTGCTCCGCGGCGCGAACAACAGTCCCAGCAGCGCGCGGTTCACGCGCGACGTGACCTTCCGCCAATTCGAATGGGCTTCGCGGTTTTGTCGACACGCCACGATCACATCGGCGTCATCCATCGCGTCGAAGAAGGGGCCCATGTCTTCCGGTGCGAGGGGAAGATCAGCTCCATTGTGCACGAGCCATTCAAATTTGGCTTCGGCGATCCCTCGACGCAGTGACAACCCGTAGTTGAGATTGCGCTCGTTCGTCAGGACACGAATTTTTGGATCTTTACTCGCACACGCCTTGGCAACCTCGCCCGTGCGGTCTCGGCTGCAGTCGTCGATCACAATGATTTCGTACTCGCGACATCGCTCTTGCAAGCACTTGCTCACCCGGCCCAGCGCGGCTTCGACACTTTCCTCTTCGTTGTACATCGGCAAGATGAACGACAGGTCGACGGGAGACTGCATCGGGTTAGCCTCGCTTCCCATCGCGCTGAACTTCTTTCTTAACTAAGTCCTTAAATAGATGAACCGTGTATTCGTAGAGCGGATAGTCATCATTCAAAACGACGCGGCCACCCAAGCCTTCGCAAAATACCTGCATGGCTTCAGGGTTCGAGTGGTAAAGGCCATCGGCTCGGTAGTCGACGCGGTCGCTCATCATATTGAATGAAATTGCGACGTTGCACAGCGCGTACATACGGCCGACCGCGTGCTCGACGAATGCTGCCCATTGCTCTTCTGGGCAATCGAGCTTCACATGAAACAGCCCCGAACAAAACAGGAAGTCGAAAGACTCGCCCGAATTGTCTTCCAGGTTCAGAACGTCCTGTTGTCCGAATCGCGCCTCGGGGTAACGATTCCGAGCGGCGGCCACCATGTCCTGCGACAAGTCGCTGCCGGAATACGCGACGTTGTGCCCCTGATCTCGCAAGTACTCGTACAGATGCCCTACCCCGGCACCCACGTCGTGCACTTTCGCACCGGTCAGATCCAGGCCGTCGGTCAAAATGCGAAATCGAAGGTTCTGGGACGCGGCGTCCTTCCAATCCATCCCCTCAGCCGTTGGGCCGTGTCGACGCAACTGATCTTCATAGTGGCAAACCACGTGCTCACGACGTTCTTGCGAAGCCAAAGGCCCAGTAGACACGGAGCTTTCTCGTTTGTCACCGCTCACTCGTTTTGCTCCATCGCATCCCACGCATCACCGCGCGCGCTCACGACCTGCGAGTCTGGTTCGCCCCCGCCAGTTTTTCCGATCTGATCAAACGGCAGCACGTAGTGAAACCGATATTCGTCGATCCAGTCGCCCAGCTTCGAATCAAGGAAGGGCTTTGCGTCGCCGGTCACCCAAGTCAAGAAGCCGTAGTCGAACTGCTCACTCCCAAAGCTGCGCTTGAACCGCTCGACCCCGCCTCCCGGTGGAGATCCCTGCCAGTTGTAATACCGGTACCCCTGGCTCTTCGCCCAGGCAATGGTGTGCGCAGCGAGCAGGTAATTGGGACGTAGGTCGGCAAAGCGCGAATCCATGGACGGCATGTAGGCATCGACCACCGAGCCGTGACACAGATACAAACCGCCGGAGACCATCTCGCCAGAGTCCTCCGACCTCACGAAGAAAAAGCGCGCGCAACCAGCCCGCACAGCATGTTTGAGCACAGCTCGAAAAAAAGCACGCGGGATCGGCGTCGCCCCGATCTCTCGATGTCGGCACTCGTGAATAGACGCCCAACAGTCGACGTTCTCTTGCGACTGTTCCTCATCGATAACGAGTCCGGCTTTGTTGGCAACGCGAAGATTCCTGCGAACGCTCGTCGACGCTTTCACGAGTGCGCCGCTAGAATCAACAACTTCGTGTAGGTCGAGCGCAAGAAGCGAATTTTCGAGGACGTAGTCCGGCTGCCTTACGTCCTGATAGCGTTTTCGGTCGTTCCAAAATGGATTGCTGATTATGGAAACAAGATCACAGCCCTTTGAGGACGCCAACTCGAAGCATGCGGTCATCAACACGGACATGACAGGTTCACGCGGTATACCCGATGCGATCGCGGCGCCACCGAGCGGTCCGGGTTGAGGGACAGACGTCAGGATGACTCCGCGCGACCCCGCAAAGCGATACATCGGCAACAGCCCAACGATCTCGCCACCCTGCCGCGCGACCAAGAAGTACGACTCGTCTTCACCGACGTGAGAGATGACGTCGCGCCACCCCGTTGTTTGCTGTGCAAAGCTCGTCGGACAGCCGTCAAGAAATGCATCAACGTCACGGTCGACATTTGGGCTCGGGCCACACTGAACCTGCACGTCGAATGCGCTCGAACTCATGGCAAGTTCAACTCACGCGCGCTGGGAGCGTGATCCGTTCGCCAGCTTTCTTGAGCGACTCTGCGGCGGCCGCAACGATTCGTACGACTTCCAACCCGGCCTCGCCGTCAACGAGCGGCGGCTCTGACGTCGTAATCGCGCGAATGTAGTCGGAGCACATTTCCTTGAGTGGTTCGATACGCGCGAGATGAGGGGCCGTCATGCTGCCAACCCGGTAGTCGACGAGCAGGTTTTTGTGCGCGGGGTCATCTTCGATGATCGAGACCCCCTTGTCGTAGATCTTGAGTTTCTCACTCGGCGCAAGATCGTCATAGACGACCATCTGCGCTGACCCACCGATCACCATCGAGCGAAGCTTTACTGGCGAAAGCCAGTTGACGTTCACGTGGGCGATTAATTCATTCGGGTACATCAGGGTGATGTAGGCAAGATTTTCGAAGTTGCCATAAGGCGCAGCGCCAGAGGCGGATACCCAAATGGGTCGCTGACCGATCAAGTGATTAATGATCGAAACGTCGTGCACCGCGAGATCCCAAAGTACGCCGACCTCGGAACGAAAGAGCCCGAGGTTGATCCGCATAGAATCGATGTAAAGCACGTCTCCGAGGGAACCACTGTCGATCATCCCTCGAATCGCTTGAACCGGCGCGCTGTACACGAAGGTATGGTCGACTTGCAGGGTTAGGCCGCGAACTGCCGCGAGGTGCACAAGTTCTTCCGAGGTTTTAACAGAAGAGGTCATAGGCTTTTCGACGAGAACGTGTTTGCCGGCGAGTAGACTCGCCTTCGCCATCTCGTAGTGGGTGAGGACCGGGGTGCAGATCGCGATCGCGTCGACCGCGTCGTCGTCGAGCAGGTCCTGATACCGTGTCCTGCACTCGATCGCGGGATAAAGCCCTTTCGCAACTTCGAGTCGCACCGGGTCGGGGTCGCAAACTGCATACAACTCGCAGTCCGAGAGCGCGGAAAAGTTTCGCGCCACGTTCGGCCCCCAATAGCCATAGCCGAGGACAGCAACACGGGTCATCGATGGCTCCGATCAGTCCTTGCCGAGAACACGATTGATCGCCTTCTCAAACCCATGGTCCCATTCCATGTGCTGCCAGTCTTCGCACTTCGAGCAAAGCTTCATGTCATTCCATTCGCCACTGAGATGACGGGCTCGAAATTCTTCGTAGACCGGGCTCTTCCACATGTCTCGAATCGACGTTTCCATGATGTTTCCGGTGAGCCCCGTGTTGCGCCAGTCTTCGACGCAGTAGCGGACATTCCCGTCGTGGTTCACCGTCACTCGCTTCCAAAACTGATGGCAAGGCCAGCGCTCCAGGTCGTCATTGAAGTAAGTCTCGCTCACCCCCACGATCCCGAGGTCGCTGTTGAGGCCACGCACGATTACCTCGTCGACGTACTCGCCCCAAAATGCCTCGAAGGCCTCAACTTCGTCGAGAGCTTCCTTCTGCTTGATGATGCTCGTCATGATCTTGGTGGGCGAACCCAACTCGTCACGAAGCTCAATCAAACGCTTCAGGTTGGCGGTCACCTGATCGAACTTTCCGCGAATACGAATTTTTTCGTAGGTTTCCTTGGTGTGGGCATCGAGGCTTACGTCGATCACGTCGATCGGAGCCAATAGGAGCCGACGCATACTTTCGTCGGTGAGATTCATCGCATTCGTGGTGAGATCAACGGGGCCGATCCCGGCGTTCTTGGTCTCTTCGACAAAGTCCAAAAATTGGGGATGCAACATCGATTCACCGTCGGCCGCGTAGCGAAAAACCCAAAGTTGGTCTTTGTACGGCTTCACTTGCTCGACGAGTGCCGAATGGACTTCCGGCGCCATGAAGGTACCGCGGTAGTCGACGTCCTTCTTGATGATGGGATGCGCGCAATGGATGCATGCCATGTTGCATAGGTTTGTTACGGCAACAATGATGATCGGCGGAAATTCTTCGTGCTCGGGTTTCACAAAACCGAACTTGCCGTCGGCTACCGGCTCAGCGGGCGTTGCCGCCTTAAAAATATCGGGTCGCTCTTCGGCCCAGTCTCGAGTACTCATTTCAGTCCCCCTGCAGCTCTCGAACAACTCGAGACGGTTCTAAAGCCGGCCACACCGAAAGCGCAGACAAGAGCCACGATGCGATCCAACCGTTTCGGAAATTCTACACGTTATCTGAATTGAAGAAACAATCTGGGTGCGACTCAGCTGCTCTCAGCGGTGCACCGGGGCGGCATAATATCGCTTCATTATCGCTCCCATCGCCGGGTTTCTGCGTACGTGTGAACTCGGTCCATATTTTGACGGCAAACAAGGCGCAAGGAACTGCCTCGGACAAATGGCCAGAGACGCCCGAAATACACTCTCAAGGATCAGGCGAGTGCCAAACGCAGGGCATCGACAACGCGCAGTTGAACCTCTTCTGCCATCTCGTGATACAACGGAAGCAAGACTCCATGATCCTGCGCACGTTCCGAAGCATCGAGCGGATGCAACAACGGATGGGCGCTATAAGCCGGCTCGCGGTGAGCACACATAATACCGCGACGAGTCGAGATGCCTTGATCTAATAGACGCTGCATCACGTCTCGTTGCTCGCACCGCTCTGGCAACACGACACAATAGCTCTGCCAATTGCTTCGACACCAGTTGGGCTCCGCGGGGAGTTCGAGCCCTGAAAAGTCTGAGAGCGCGTCGACATAGTTCGCGGCGAGAACTCTGCGGCGAACGATCATCTCGGGAAGCCGTTTCAGCTGTTCGCGCCCGACAGCCGCCTGAATGTCGGTGAGGCGGTAATTGAAACCGGTCGTCTCGTATGACTCAAAGATCACTTGTGACGCGCCGTGACGAACGGTGTCAGGCACACTCATCCCGTGTTGACGCAACAAGCGAAACTTGGCGTCGAGTTCCGGGTCGGCGGTCGTCAGCATCCCACCGTCCCCCGTTGTCACCACCTTGCGAGGATGAAACGAAAAGCAGGCGACGTCTCCAACGGGGCGACCAATTTTTTGCCATTCGCCGCGAAACCGAACTTCGCTCCCCACCGCGCAAGCCGCATCTTCGATCAACCGAAGGCCGTGTTCGTCGGCGATCTTGACGATCGCGGCGAGATCGCACGGCATGCCCACTTGATGCACGCATAGGATGACCCGCGTCTTGGTCGTCAGTGCTTCACGAATGCGAGCGGGGTCGATATTAAAGGTTCCAGGTTCGATATCCACGAACACAGGAGTCGCCCCGACGTATCGAATCGCATTCGCGGTCGCGATGTAAGAGTGACTCGGGACAATGACTTCGTCCCCGGGGCCGACGTCGAGTGCAACGAGTGCCAAATGAAGCGCGGTCGTACAACTCGACACCGCGCACGCATGGGGCGCACCAACCGTAGAAGCAAATTCTGTTTCGAACGCCGCAACCTCCGGCCCTTGCGTCACCCAGCCCGAAAGGATGGCGCGGGACGCGGCCGCGGCTTCGGGCTCACCGATCCAGGGCTTGGCGATCGGGATCGAAGGACGCGCCGAGCTCACGTGTCGATCTCCCAGTTTCTTTCGACATCGTCCTTCAACAACTCTTCGGGATCGACGCCTCTTTCGCGATGCCAGGCGAGTAAGCGTTCAAGTCCGTCTTTGAGCGAAACACTCGCTTCGTACCCGAGAAGTTCGCGCGCAAGGGTCGTGTCCGCATACAACCTCAGCACGTCACCCGGGCGTGGCTCGACGTGTTCGACTATCGCGTCGTCACGTCCCAACACCTGGGCCACCGTCTTCGCGAGTTCGTTGACCGTAAGCTCGGCGCCGTAACCAACATTGATCGTTCTCCCCACCGCTTCTTCGCGCTCGGCCGCGAGCAAGATCGCCTTCGCAGTGTCAGACACATAGGTGAAGTCGCGGGTTTGCGTTCCGTCGCCAAAAACAATCATGGGGCGCCCGCTGAGTGTGCGCAGCAAGAACTTTGGAATCACCTCTCCACTGTCGCCTTCATGGTGACTGCGCGGCCCATAACTATTGAACGGACGCACCACGACTGTGGGAAATTCGTACGTGTCAAAGTACGCCCGCGTGTAGCAGTCACCGGCAAGCTTCGAGGCGCCATAAACCGTATGCGGAAACGCCGGTGTTTGTTCAGTCATCGGAACGTTGCGCGCAGTGCCATAGATTTCGGAACTCGACACGTAGACGAAGCGGCCCACGCCGGCCGCGCGCGCCATCGCTAGAAGCGACAGCGTCGCCGATGCGTTGACGGTATGGTTTTCGAGAGGGGAATGGATCGAATGACGTACCCCGAGACACGCCAGGTGCAGGACCACATCAACCCCTTGCATGTGCGACCGCATCGTATCTTCGTCGCGGATGTCGGTCGCCTCGAAGCGCATCCGGTCCGAAAGAAGTTCGGCGATGTTCTCGCGTTTCCCGTTGCAAAGGTTGTCGACAACAATGACATCGCTCGCACAGCCTGCCAGCTGACGGACCAACTCCGAGCCGATAAAACCCGCACCGCCCGTGACCAGTACTCTTCCGAATCTCTTACTTGCCATCCGTGCAGTCGCTCCCTCAGCCACGCTTCGAATCGGATGATGCTATTCGCCTGGTCAGTTCGACGCCCGATCACACAAAACGTCTAAGCAATAAAGGCTCACTCGATTCTCGCCCGGCAAAAAATCATAGCGGAACGAAGCGCCGCCGCGGCACGCGCCCCGCACTAAGGTTCCGGTTTCCCGGTAAAGATCTGGTAGCAGGGCTTGTCGAGCCAAGCGCGTGTCGACTTTGCACAAGATTTTGAAGAGGCTCGTCTTTCTCGCGCAACTGGCAACGCCGATTCATTCGAGGCACCACGTTATTGGGATTGGCGTTGCGCACATAGCCTTCGGCATAAGTCGATCGAAACCCAGGCCAATCGAAAAGACAAATCGCAGTGGTTGCCGGTCGCATCGCAGTCAACGAGTAACCCCCAGAAAATAAATCATAGATAAGCAGCTTTCCATGGGGGTTTTCAAAGCGCGCCAGATCGACCTGCACCGCATCGAGTATTCGCAGTTTCGTTGGCGTGGTTTACAAGCCGGCATAGGGGCCCGATCCGACGCACTTGATAAGTCCATCGATCGTCGGCTCTCGGTAAACACCGGCGTAGCGGGCAAAGACAAGCACGCCATTTACCGCCACCAGTGGAAGTAACATCGCCCACGTTGCCCAAGTCGGTGTGAGCGTGTTACGAACTGCCATCACGATGAACACCCTGGTAAAAATCGATACGGGAAACCAACCAAGGCTCGAGTTCCAAAAACACGTCGCGCTCGTAAACGAAAAGATCATCGCCGCAAGAACGGCTGGCAGCATCACCCAGATTCCGACCGCGCGAGCCCAACCACGATCCCCCGCCACGAACGCGAAGCACGGCGCCATGGCGGCCAGGTAAATTACAAAGAAGAGTGAATCCGTCGGCGCTTCCCAGCGGGAAAGACTTAGAAACAAGACAATCGGAAGCGCAGTGGTCATGGGAACCAAGAGCCATCGCGCAAAGCGAAAGCTGAGCCCGATCCCAACCAACCAGCCCACCACCAGAGCCTCCCCTTTGAGTTGGCTCAGCGCGCCTTGGAAGGGATCCACAAAGCGCGGTGGACCCGATGTCGTGTAGTAGATCGACGCCGCAAGGGCGTCGACACCAATCAAGACGACGACAAGACCGCAAAGTGCACCAATCAACGCCACGGGCAACGCGTATGCGATGGCATTCGTGCGGCGCGGAGTGGGGGC
>Ga0115003_10002899_pt1 | contig 13877 bp, 10 predicted proteins | sample ArcticOcean_MG_C_7_FD_88736 | JGI IMG/M metagenome (GOLD analysis project Ga0115003, IMG submission 88736) | Marine microbial communities from western Arctic Ocean - ArcticOcean_MG_CB11_88 | ecosystem: Environmental > Aquatic > Marine > Oceanic | place: Arctic Ocean: Canada Basin | collected... | reverse complement strand
ATTTCATTTCCTACATAAAAGGATTCTATAAATTTCGAGCCAAAATCACCTCCACTAGTTAAGGTGTCTTCACCGCTAAATAGATGAAAATAGCCATCGCCAAAGTTGCAGCATATTCCGTCGAGGTATGCATCTGTAATACTAAAAGTGTAACAGTCGTTCCTGTCTAGTTGTGTTGTGATTTCTATTTCTTCGTAAGCATCATAATCAGCACCCGAACCTTCGAATATGATATCATCTGTAGAATTGGTTAAAAACCAACTTAAGTCCGTCGGATAAAGATCCATTTTTATTTGGAACGTAAACTCTGTGTTGGGCGTAATAATACCATCGTTCAGATTATGAGAATCTCGATTGTTAATAGGGTTTGTATCCTCATCGGTAGTTACAATAAACTCAATAAGGGCTCCGTTTACATCAGCACTATAAAAGTTAATTGGGTAAAGGGTATTATTTGTATTCGTATTTAGGGGTAAAATATGATTCCAAGATAGTGTGCTGTGATATATAGAGTCCACAAAAACATCAATATTAAGTCCGGTTACAGCTGTAGTTCCAGTATTTCCTACCACTAAGTTTGCTTGTATCGTATTTTGACAATGGACTATTTCGTTTGCAAATAGGTTCACATCTGTAAAATCTGAGCCAAAGTCACAAGTGTTTATGTTTTGTTCCCAGGCTAGTATTGTTTCCGGATAATTAAAGTCTAAAAGTGAGCTCATCGATTTGTCTGGACAGATAATAATATAGGTTGGGTATGCATTAATAAATGAACTATAAGCGGCAGGCGCCTCAGGTAAATTAACTACTGGATTTCCTATTCCCCATTCTTCAGCAGTTTCTGATACAAGTTGATTTGATGAATTGCTTACCTCAAGCGATATTACCCGAAGTTGGTCTGTTCCATCGGTACCATAATCGTCCCAAAAAGTATCTAGGTGTGGTGCTCCATCCTGACAAGAGGTGCAGTTAACGGTGAAAAAATCAAGAATAACTGTCTTACCATCATCTAGGTAGCTGTACAAATTATGTGTATTGCCTTCTAAATCTGTAATAATTAAATTGGGCGCTGTTTGAGCAAATAGCACGCCTTGTATAAGAACTAAAAATAAAAGTAATTTCTTATTCATTTTCATCTGTTTCGGGTAAGTTAGTTCAAAAATCATACCTATTAAAGATTCGCAATTTTCTCCAAAGATAGTAGAATCATTCGTTCTACTGACTTCGTTGGGTTTCTACTAAATTTTAGAGTCGCTCTATTGGCTAATACTGTATTTATACTTAGAACTTGATGATCGAAAATTTTACCAAAAGCATAAAGCCCTGCAGTCTCCATTTCTAAATTTGTAATGTTTAAATTTTTGTAATTTATGTTTTTATACCCCTCAGATATCTGTGGATATTTTAAAGGAATGCGTATTTGTCTTCCTTGAGGTGCATAAAACCCATTCATCGTAAGCGTTATTCCTTCTTTGTATTGTGGGTCGTAAAGATGCTCCCACAAGCTATTTGATGCTTTTGCTGCATAAGGTGTTGCAAGTTCTTTTGGCCATTCTGTTGCTTGTGTGAAAGTTACTGAAAGTTCATTTTCGAGTAGGCTTTTATTGAAGTCGTAGTGATGAGGAATTCCATCAATTCCAATAGCGAACTTTGAAAATAAAATTGAGTCTATGGAAATATCTTCTCTAAGTGCTCCAGTGGTTCCCAGTCGAATAATTTTAAAAACGCGTTTATTTTTTTCGAGGATTCTTTCTTTTAGGTTTATTGAACTCAATATGTCTAGCTCGTTAAATACAATATCTATATTGGCAACGCCAATTCCAGTAGAAAGCACCGAAATTCGTTTTGTTCCAATATATCCTGTATGTGTGACGAACTCACGGTTGCTTTTTTTAAGCTCTACAGAATCGAAGTGTTTAGATACTTCTGGAACCCTATTAGGATCCCCTACAACAATAATAATATCTGCGATGTCTGCAGCGGTTAATTGAAGATGATAGACTGAAAAATCATCATTTAAAATTAATTCAGATGCTTGAAAATAAGTCATATTCTTTTAGTATTTTAGACCGAATATTTATTTCTCAAATATACAAATATGAATTCTACCACATACAGTATTTTAGTGCCGATTGGATTTTCTCAACAATCGATGGTTGCTTTAGAACAAGCCGAAAGATTAGCAGTCCTTACCAAAGGAGAGATTACGCTTATCAGTGTAATTGAAACTTCGGGTATGTTGAGCCGTTTATTTGGTGAAGACGATGAAAAGTATACAGACTTAAAAATCATTCTTCAAGAGAAGCTTGATAAATTAGCTATAGAGGTAAGTGATCGGATAGGATTGAAAGTAAATGCAATGGCCTCCAAAGGGAAGGTCTCTCAGAAAATAATTGAAGTTGCAGAGCTTATTAACGCTAAGTTAATTGTGATGGGTACCAATGGTGCACCTTCCGAATTTTCTAAAAAAGTAATAGGTTCTAATGCTTTTAGAGTTGTTACACATGCTTCATGTCCGGTAATTACTATAAAAGGTAAGGATCATTTTAAAGGTTGTAGAAGTATAATTCTACCCTTAGACATGGAGAAAGAAACCAAAGAAAAAGTATCTAACGCCTTAACTCTTGGTCGTTTATGGGGCTCTACCGTAAAAGTAGTCTCTATTTCGAAAGATAAAGATGAGGAGGAAAGAGCAAAGTTGAAAGCAAACCTGAGTCAAGTGCAAAAATTCTTGACTGATGGTGGTATTGTTGCTACAGCTGAGCTTATTAGAGCAGGAGGTAGGTCTTTAGCGCAATCTATTTTAGATTATTCTAACGATAACGATGGAGATCTAATTATGATTATGACACAGCAGGAAAGTGATTTTACAAATCACTTTATTGGCTCCTCTGCGCAATCCATTATTTACAATACCGATACACCGGTAATGAGTGTGCGACCAGTGGTAACCATTGGTAGTATATACGACTTGCCTTAATTTATAGTCCCTCCAAAAGGAAGGCGTTTTTATATGAAAGTTTCTATTATTACCATAGGCGACGAAATTCTAATAGGTCAGATTGTAGATACTAATTCGGCCTGGATTGCTCAGCGTTTAAATGAAATTGGATTAGAGCTTAGTAAAATATACTCTATCTCCGATACAGAATCGGCTATACTAAGAACTTTAAAGAGAGCTGAAGAGTTTTCAGATATTGTTATTCTTACAGGTGGGCTTGGTCCCACAAACGATGATATCACCAAGAACACTCTTACTACTTATTTCAACGATACATTAGTCAGAAATCAAGAAGTATTAGCGCATATAAAAGAGCTTTTTAAAAAGTTTGGAGTCGATGAAATAAATGAACTTAACGAGCAGCAAGCAGATTTACCCTCTACTTGTAAAGTGTTGTTTAATAAGTTCGGTACTGCTTCTGGTATGTGGTTCGAGAAAGATCAAAAACACTTTGTATCTCTACCTGGAGTGCCGCACGAAATGAAAAATTTGATGAGTACTTATGTGCTCCCCGAATTACAAGCTCGTTTTTCTGTAGGAGTGGTGGTGCATAAAACGATTTTAACACAAGGCTTACCCGAATCTATTTTGGCCGAAAGATTAGTCAAATGGGAGGCCGAGCTACCTACTTCTATAAAACTAGCTTACCTTCCTTCAGAAAATAGAGTTCGTTTAAGGCTCAGTACAAGAGGCCTAGACGAGAAGTTGTTAAACGACCAAATTGAAGCTCAAATTGAAAAGCTACATGCAATTATTCCTGAATTAATTTTTGGCGAAGAGCAAGATCGCTTAGAGCAAAGAATTGGAAGTGAACTACTGAAAAGAAATGCTACTCTGGCAACAGCAGAAAGTTGTACTGGTGGTTATATAGCGCATTTAATTACACGTGTTGCAGGCGCTTCGGCTTATTATAAAGGAAGTATACTGGCTTACGATAATTCTATTAAAGAAACTGTTTTAGGCGTTAAAACGGAAACATTACTAGCATTTGGAGCAGTTAGTGAGCAAGTAGTTGAAGAAATGGCTTTGGGTATAAAAAAAATAATGAAGGTTGATTACGCAGTAGCAACTTCGGGAATTGCAGGTCCTTCTGGTGGGACTAAAGAAAAGCCTGTTGGGACTGTTTGGACAGCTATTGCAGGCCCAAATGGAGTGCAGTCTGTTAAGCGTCAAATGGGCACTGAGCGCTTGTGGAATATAAAACGTAGCGCTAGTGCGAGTCTACTCGATTTATTACATGTTTTAGAATCAAGTGATAAAAAGGTAGAATAGTTTTTGTGATTTCAATAAAAGGCTTATTTTTGCAATCCATTTTGGAAATAGAGAAAGAACATAATCAGTATAGAGATGTCTAGAGTTTGTAGTATAACAGGAAAAAAAGCGATGGTAGGAAACAATGTTTCTCACTCTCAAAGAAAGACTAAAAGAAAATTTAGCGTAAACTTAATCAAGAAACGTTTCTTCGTACCTGAAGAAAACTCTTGGATTACGCTTAAATTAGCAGCATCTACTTTGAAAACAATCAACAGAATAGGTATTTCTGCTGTATTGAAAGAAGTTCGCGAAAAAGGAATGATTGCAAAGTAGTAATTACTTTCACTATATATAAAGGTTGTCTTAGAAATAAGGCAACCTTTTTTTTGTGCCAATTTTTTTGTAATTTAATAGAATACTATAAATGAACTTAATGTTATGTTACCTGTTTTTAAAATATTATTTTGGTGGATTCTAGGTGTCTTAACTTTTCCTTACACCCCTTTTAATACTTTAGAATTAGGAATTCTAGTACTCGTTTTATCGCTGTGTTTTTTAGTTTTAACTTTTAACGAGAAGTTGAAGTTTAAGAATTTAGAAAATGTACTCCTCGGTATATTGGTTATTGTACTCGTTCAATTTTTATCAAATAACATTGAAGATTCTACAAAATCATGCTTACCAGAAAATACAATTCACTCTGTAGTCTTAAAGGTTCAGGATCGCTATAAGCAAACTGCTTACCAGAATAAATATATGGTAACTGTTGAGGCTTTTCTCGGGGATTCTATCAGCCCCGTTGGTCTCAATTATTTGTTGCTACAAAAAAGAGATTCTGTAACTTCATTGTTTTTACCTGGCGATCGATTTGTCGCCAACGTTTTCACCAAAGGGTTTTCAAATCCAAAGCACGCTACTTTATTTAATGCTAAAAAATATTGGAGCTTAAAAAATGTAAAAGGGACTCTTTGGTTACAAGAAGATGAAATCTTATGCATGGACAGTTCTGCAAATTGGTACTATGTAATTAGAAGGTTTCAAATAAAATTACTCGATTTAATTGATTCCCAAAACATAAGCCAAGAAACGAAGCAAATCCTAGCCGCTTTGTTACTGGGCGATAAAAGAGGGGTTGATAAAGACTTATCGAGTCAGTTTTCTCGTTTAGGGCTAGTACACACTTTGGCTTTAAGTGGTTTACATATTAGCTTAGTTTATGGTATTTGCGCATTTTTACTGTCTATTTTCCTAAAACATAAACCTCGTGTGCAATCTGTAGTTTTAGTGTTCATCATTGTCGCATATGCAGTATTAACCGGCTTGAGTCCTTCGGTAATGCGTGCATCCTTAATGTTTTTATTATATGCATTTAGTTTGCTAATTAATAGACGAACAACAGCTTTTAACATCGTATTCCTATCTGCATTAATATTGTTAATTTATCAGCCGAACCTTCTGTGCGATATTGGTTTTCAATTGTCTTATTTAGCAGTTATAGGTATTGTTTATTTTTATACTAAGTTTAAGGGAGCCTTTGAAAACCGTTCTATAATTGTCCAGTTTTTTGCTGGACTGGCTTTAGTTTCTATTTCTGCACAGCTCAGTACTGGGCTTTTATCTGCTTATTATTTTCACTCTTTTCCACTGTCTTTTTTATGGGCAAACCTGGTTGTATTGCCTTTAATCACTCTGTTATTATACGAGGGCTTGTTGTATTTAATTCTGATGCTACTGGGCTTAAATTTTAGTTTGATTGATGTGATAATCGATCAATCGGTTGTTTTTTTATTGCGAATTATAAGGCTCTTAGAGCAGTATTCATTTGCTCCAGTACAAGTTTATTTACCGGGCACCTTATTGTGGCTCTTGTATGGATTACTAATTTTAATATGTATTGTTTTTGTAGAAAAGAATTTTAAGTATTTGAAATTTTTTTACCTCTATATTTTAACGATTGTTTTTTATTTTATGTTTTCTGCGGAATCTAATGAAAAGGAATTATTTGTAAATGCTTCTAATAGGGCTTATGTAATTTCTGTAATCGAAAACAACGAGCAAGTACTAGTTTCTAATAACTACAATAGTGCTTCTTATCTGTTGGGTAGTTACACTCTCAGTAAGAAAGTTAGTTGTACCGACTCATTAAGTATAAACTCCATTTATAAGAATGAGTTTTTTTATCTTTCTGAGGGGTTCATTCAATTTTGCGACCAAACGATTTTGCTTATTTCTGACCAAAAGTTGAATTTGAAAGCCAATGAATCAGTAGATATATTGTTTATGCAAAAGTATAGGGCAGATGTTAATAGCTTGAAGAGCATTTTTACGCCTAAGCTGGTTTTGTTAGATGCATCAATCTCAAATAATAATAGATTGAAATTAATGGAGTCCTGGCAAAACATTCAGGTTGAAGTAATAGATTTAAAATTACAAGCCTATGTACAATCGTATTAAATTATAGTTTGAGTTGTTTGTCAATACTCTGTTCCAGAGAAATAATCGTTTCTGTACGTTGTATTCCTGTTACCGATTGAATATCCTCGTTTAGTACATGGCGCATGTGTTTGGTGTTTTTACAGGTTATTTTTGCAAATATACTGTAGACTCCAGTGGTATAATGTGCTTCAATAATCTCTGGAATTGCCTCCATTTGTTTAATCACTTCTTTATAGTTGGATCCTTTTTCTAGATAAATCCCTAAAAATGCTGTTAAGTCGTAGCCTAATAATTCATAGTTGATGTCTAGGCGACTTTTTTTTATGAGTCCAGCTTCTTCCATTTTTTTCATGCGTACATGAATGGTTCCTGCTGAAACAAGCATTTTTTTGGCTATTTCGGTGTAGGGAGTCTTCGCATCTTCCATTAAAACAGATAAAATACTGCGGTCTATTTTGTCTATTTGATAATAATCGTCCATTTAGAGGCTTTTAATTTTTAATATGATAATCAAATATAGTTTAAATTATTAAAAAGATAATAATTACATTGATAGTTTGTTTTATTCGCAATTAAAGAATGGTTTATCTATATTTACTATAGTTAATCGCAACAAACATTGTGGGGTGATGAAACTGGCAGACATGCCCTCCTGTCTCGAGGGTGGAGATTTTGGCACAAATCCCTGGACTAACCACTCCGTGAAGGTTCGACTCCTTCTCCTACAGCAACAAAAAAGGCAAGCTCATTGAGCTTGCCTTTTTTTATGTGAAATTGGTGTTTTACCGTACTCGATCCTTAAACACATGATTAATGATTTTCAGTGTAGCACCAGATTTCCCTTTTACATAAGCCTTGCTTTTTTCTTTTATTTCTAGCCACTTTTTAGGCCGAGTAAAAAGATGGTCACAGTGTGCTATTAGTTCTTGCGCAGATTTAATTTCCTGAGCTACTCCTATATCTTTTAGATCTTGAGCTTCTTGGAATTTTCCGTTTTTAGGCCCTATAAAAATAGGCATCCCAAATGTGGCAGCTTCTAGAGTGTTGTGAATTCCTTTTCCAAATCCACCTCCTATATAAGCTATATCAGCGTATGCATATAAAGAGCTTAAAAGCCCAATATTGTTTATTATTAGTACATCTACAGTGTCTATGTTTTGTTCTGTAGCTTCGCTATAAAGTAAAACTTTAAGATTAAACTGAGTTCTTAATTTTTCAATCTGTTCGGAATGTATTTCGTGTGGCGCTATCACATACTTAAATCTAGTTCCGTAGTGTTTTGCAAACTCAACAATCAATTCTTCCCCTTTTTGCCAAGTACTTCCGCCAATAAAAAGCGGTTTATCTTGTTTAAAGAGATCTAATAAGGGCAGTTCTTGGGCTTGTTTGGTGATGTCTATTACTCTATCGAAACGCGTATCTCCAGAAGTACTTACTTGGGTGATATTTCTAGTGAGTAGCATGTATTTAGAATCCTCGTTCTGCACAAAAAAGTGATCAATCTTCGCGAGTATATCCAGCATCCATTTCCCATGCTTTTTAAAGAAGAATTGATTGCTTCTGAAGATTGCAGAAATCACATAATGCTTGTGCTTTCTAATTTGCAACTCATTTAAATAGTTCGCCCAAAAGTCGTATTTCACAAAAAAGGTAAATGCAGGATTTACAATATTAACAAATCGTTTGGCATTCTCTTTAGTGTCTAATGGCAAATAACATATATAGTCTGCTAAAGGGTAGTCTTTACGTATCTCGTAGCCCGAAGGAGAATAAAAAGTAAGGAGTATTTTATACTTTGAGTAGTCGGATTTTACTTGTTCTATAAGTGGGCGCGCTTGTTCGAACTCTCCCAAGGAAGGGGCGTGAATCCAAATTAATTCTTCGCCTCTAATAATAGATTTCTCTAAATAATCGAATGTATTTTTTCTCCCCTCAATCCAAAGTTTCGCTTTTTGGTTTTTGAAGGCAGCAATACGAATGGCAAATCCGTAAAGCGCAATTCCGAGATTGTAAAGTTTAGGAATCAATAATAGTAGTATTTATTATCCGACTTCTTGTAAAGAGGGAAGGTCCAACCAAACTTTATTCCACTTAGTAAATCTAGTCTACTGTTTTCGTATGCAGTTTGTGTATTGTAATCGTATTGTCTTACATCTTGTGTGAAAGCCTGAATAAACTCTAAACCTATAAAAAAGTTTATTTTCTGATTGTTAGAAAAATAACGATATCCTATAAATTCTGAAGTACTTATACCCATACTTAAACGATCGTAACCTTTAAGCATCTCAGAATTCAATTGCGGCACTTGATTTCCTAAATTTTCAATACGGATTTTGTGATACATATAACCCAAGCCAGCTTGAACGAAAAAGCCAGAATTTTCGTTAGGTCCTAAAACAGGAATTATTTTACCTAAAACAAATTGCGCATGTGCTCCTCTTTCCCAAAATCGAATTGTTGCTGTATTCCCATTCACATCAATAACGTCGATAGAATCGGCAGTTATAATGTTAATAATGTTGTCTTCTACTATATCAGAGCCGGTTAAACCTCCACCTTCAATACCCCAATAAGTATTGTTTTTGTTTTTTAACTGGAAGCCAACACCAAAAAGGGCGCTGTTACCAAAGCGGTCTGCTAAGTCACCTCCAGGTATATGGAAGCTAGCGTTCAAATTAATCATAGGTAAGCGGATGGCTCCTTCAGAAATGTCTTCTTGTGCAAAAAGACTTAGTTGTAAACCAATAAAAAGTAATAGTAAATTGAGTGTTTTCATCGTCGATTTATATACTGCTAAAGTAAAAATATTTAAGTCCATTGTACTAACAAATTTGATTAGATAATATTGTGTTCAAAATGTATCTTTACTGAATCTGAATGAAGCCTATGAAAAACATACAAATGGTTGACTTAAAAGGTCAGTACATTAAAATACAAAAGGAAGTAGACTTGGCGATGCGTAAAGTTATACAGTCTACCTCTTTTATAAACGGTCCTGCGGTAAAAGAGTTTTCTTCGAACTTAGAAAACTATTTAGAGATCGCCAATGTTATTCCTTGCGCAAACGGTACCGATGCTTTACAAATAGCATTGATGGCTTTGGGCTTAGAAAAAGGTGATGAGATAATTTGCCCCGACTTTACTTTTGTTGCTACTGTAGAGGTAGCCGAATTGTTAGGTTTAAAAACCGTTTTAGTAGATGTAGATTCAGACACCTTTATGCTTACTGCTGAAGAGATAGAAAAAGCGATTACTCCAAAAACCAAAGCGATTGTTCCTGTGCATTTATTTGGACAGTGTGCACCAATGGAGGCAATACTAGGGTTGGCTAAAAAACACAATCTATTTGTAATAGAAGATGCTGCACAAGCAATAGGAGCTGAGTATACTTTCGCTAATGGAACCAAATTGAAAGCAGGCACCATTGGGGATATTGGTACAACTTCTTTTTTTCCGTCTAAAAATTTAGGATGTTTTGGCGATGGTGGGGCTGTTTTTACGAAGGATGCTACACTCGCAAGAAAATGCAAGACTCTTGTAAATCACGGAATGGGAACGGAATATTCGTACGAATGTGTGGGAATAAACTCGCGTTTAGATTCTATTCAAGCTGCGGTATTAAATGTGAAATTAAAATATTTGGATTCGTACAATACAGCAAGACTTGAGGTTGCTAATTACTACGATCAAGCATTTTCGAATTGTACCCAATTATCAATTCCTTATCGAAATGAAAAGTCTTCACATGTATTCCATCAGTATACACTAAAACTTGAAGGTGGTATAAACAGAGATGCGCTCGTGCAATACATGAATGACAAGGGTATTCCTGTAAAAGTATACTATCCGAAACCTTTACATAGTTTTGCTCCCTACAAACAAGTAACAGCTAAAGAAGATGATTTTAAGGTAACGAACAGTTTGTGTTCTAGTGTAATATCACTTCCAATACATACCGAATTAAGTCAAGAAGCACTTAAATATATCACAAGTTCATTAGTCGCATTTTTTTAAGGGATTTCTAAAAGTCAACAACGATCAACTAATAACAATTCCTTACTTTTGCTCAAAATTCAAGCACATGGAAATTATTAAAGCATATATAGAAAAGCATAAAGACCGTTTCTTAGAAGAGTTATTGGACTTATTGCGTGTACCTTCAATTTCAGCAGATCCTGCCTACAAGCAAGATGTATTAAAAACTGCAGAAATTGTTAAAGCTCGTTTAATTGAAGCGGGAGTAGATAATGCAGAAGTATGCGTAACTCCTGGTTATCCTATTGTGTACGCAGAAAAAATGATTGATCCATCTTTGCCAACCGTATTGGTGTATGGTCATTACGATGTACAGCCAGCAGATCCAATTGAATTGTGGACGAGCGGTCCTTTCGAACCTGTTATCAAAAAAACGGAAGCACATCCTGAAGGCGCTATTTTTGCCCGTGGTGCTTGCGACGATAAAGGTCAGATGTACATGCACGTAAAAGCATTCGAATTGATGATGAATACAGACTCTCTTCCATGTAACGTAAAGTTCATGATTGAAGGTGAAGAAGAAGTAGGGTCTGAATCTTTAGATGGTTTTGTAAAAGCAAATAAAGAGAAGTTAGCTTCTGATGTAATCTTAATTTCTGATACTGGAATGTTGGCAAACGACATTCCTTCTATAACCACAGGCTTACGTGGTTTAAGTTATGTAGAAGTAGAAGTTACAGGTCCTAACCGCGATTTACATTCTGGTTTATACGGTGGTGCTGTAGCGAACCCAATTAATATTCTTACACAAATGATTGCTTCTCTTCAAGATGAGCAAAATAGAATTACCATTCCTGGTTTTTACGACGATGTAATTGAGCTTTCTTTAGAAGAAAGAGCAGACATGGCTAAAGCACCTTTTAGTTTAGATGCTTATAAAAAAGCATTAGACTTAAGCGATATTCACGGTGAAGATGGTTACGTAACTATGGAGCGCAACTCTATCCGTCCTACATTAGATGTAAACGGTATTTGGGGTGGTTATATGGGCGAAGGAGCGAAGACAGTGATTGCTTCTAAAGCGTATGCGAAAATTTCTATGCGTTTAGTGCCTGGACAAGATCCCGATGCGATTACGGAATTATTCAGTAAGCACTTTGTAAGAATTGCTCCTAAATCTGTAAAAGTAAAAGTTACACCACATCACGGTGGTATGCCATATGTATCGCCAACAGACGATAATGGTTATAAAGCTGCAAGCTTAGCAATGATGGATACTTTCGGTAAGAAACCAGTTCCTGTGCGTAGTGGTGGTAGTATTCCTATTGTTGCTTTGTTTGAGCAAGAGCTAAATGTAAAATCTATCTTATTAGGTTTCGGTTTAGATTCTGATGCCATTCACTCTCCAAACGAACACTACGGAGTATTTAACTACTTTAGAGGAATAGAAACTATTTCGCGTTTCTATAAGCACTTTACAGATTTAACAAAGTAAGATTCAATTTTTATAAAGCCTCATGAGAAATCATGAGGCTTTTTTTTGATTCATTTTTTTTTTTTCATCTATCTTAGCATTATGAAATTACTCAAATGGATTCCTATTTTTTGTTCGATGTTGCTGTTTGGACAAGAAAACCTTGTAATAATGAATACATCCGATAGCTTAGGTTTGGATTCTCTTTGGTATCAAGATTTTCATAATTCATTTTCTGAGAGAGATGAAGAAATATTACTAAGCTTTGATATTCTTAAGAATAGCTCACAAACTAATTTCGGAGTCCCGATAGTTGGTTGGTATTGGCAGAATAATCAGGCTGCCGATTTACGAATTGGAGATCGGATTTTAGATTTTGGAATTTCACTTAATTCTGCGCCTTTAAATTACCAACAGAAATTCCCACATACTCAAATAATTTATTCTCAAGCCTATTCCGAAGGACAACGATTAAATTTTGCTCATTCGAGAAAGTATAAATATGGAAGTGTAAAACTAGATTACGATCGTTTGGGTTCTTTAGGTTATCTATCTCACGAAAAAAATAAATACACAAAATTCATATTACAAGGAAGTTTCAAACATCCAGAAATCCCTTACCAATCGAATATCCGATTACATACCTTTAAAAATGAATCTCAGTGGAATGGCGGAGTATCCGATGACAGCTTATTCCTTGCGGGTACACAGACCAACTGGGAACTTTTACCTGTAAATTGGTCGAACTTAGAAAGTACGGTGAAACATATAGGTTTAGATTGGACGCATTCTTATGAATTTAGCGAGGCTTCAAAACTCTCCTATGATCTTAATTTATCTCAAGACTCTCTATTCTACCAAGGCCTTCAAGATGATTCTTTGTTTTTCCCAATTCGTTTAGATTCTGCATCAACTTATCAACGAGCTTTTTCGGATGTTAAAAATACTTTAAAATGGAGTCAGAAAATAACAGAAGACAAAAGTGCTGTTGTCGGGATTAAACAACAAAGCTTTAAATATAATGCTACTTCCATTAATAAATGGACTGCCTTTGGTTCTTTGGAATCCTATAGGTTAAAAAATTCATTGTATTTTGAATATGGTAAAGCGGAATGTGAATCACATACTTTAGTAGTCGATTATACGCAAGGGTTCAATATAAAAGGAGTCTATAATAAATTGAAATTTGGATACCATAGAGCTAATCCTAACTGGATGCAGAATAATGCATCTATACTTAATCAAGAATTAAATTTTATTTGTGTTATTGAAAATAGTAACCCGATAATCGACCGCTTTGCGGAATGGGATACCTATATGCATGAAAACCTTAAATTCAGTGCTTCTTACCATTCTATAGAAGGCTTTAATTATTTTAATGAACAGGGGATTTCTTCAATTTCTGAGGAGGATGTTAATGTATTTCAAGCACAATTTTTTCATCATTTAAATACAGGTAAATGGCATTGGAACGGTACTGCTGCTTATCAAAATAGTTCGAGTAAAAACCTCCCTTTGGCAAATTTGTTATTGAACCAAAAAGTTTACTGGCAAGGTGATTTGTTTAAAGAAGCTACCGAAACTCAAATTGGTATTCGTGGCTTATACAGGACAGCGCATCCAGGAATAACTTATGCTCCTTTATTGGGTGATTTCTATGTGAATCCTAGCAGTCAAACCAACGAAAACTTACGCTTAGATGTATTTGCTAATTTTAAAATAAAAACGGTAAAGGTT
>Ga0115003_10002891_pt1 | contig 13901 bp, 9 predicted proteins | sample ArcticOcean_MG_C_7_FD_88736 | JGI IMG/M metagenome (GOLD analysis project Ga0115003, IMG submission 88736) | Marine microbial communities from western Arctic Ocean - ArcticOcean_MG_CB11_88 | ecosystem: Environmental > Aquatic > Marine > Oceanic | place: Arctic Ocean: Canada Basin | collected... | reverse complement strand
CAGGAGATACCTTGCTCTGCGGCCAACTCGGCAGCTTTACTCAGCTGAATCATCTGTGCGCCCCAGCCCAGCAAACTAATGTCCGTGCCCCTCTGCACTATCTCTGCTACGCCCAGGGGTAACTCATAGTCTTGCTCTGGTACCTCTCCCGTCGAGGCGCGGTAAATAGCTTTGGGTTCAAAGAAGATAACCGGGTTGGGATCACGAATTGCCGCCAGCAATAGCCCCTTGGCTTGGTAAGGGTTGCTGGGAATCACTACTTTTAGGCCTGGGGTGTGGCAAAAGTAGGCCTCAGGTGACTGGGAGTGGTAGAGACCGCCGTCGATACCGCCGCCGTAAGGTGTGCGAATAGTCAGTCCACCGCAGTTAAACTGATCGCCGCTGCGATAGCGGAACTTGGCCGCTTCATTAACAATCTGGTCAAAGGCAGGAAAAATATAATCGGCAAATTGAATCTCAGCCACCGCGATGGATCCCTGAGCGGCTAGACCAATGGCAAATCCGGCGATGCCCTGTTCCGTAAGAGGTGTATTAAAGCACCGCAGTTGACCGTGCTTGTCCTGAAGGTTGCTGGTGGCTCTAAAGACCCCGCCAAACTTGCCAATATCCTGCCCCAGACAGACTACCTTCGGGTCCGCGCTCATGGCAGTATCCAGAGCATTATTAACCGCCTGTAGGAGCGTCATGCGGGTTGTGGTCGCCGTTGCGCTGTTGTTGATGGTTGAGTCATTTACTGAACTGTTCATTTGGCGCCCTCCTGTGACTGTTGGTTGTCTGGGCGGTTGTCTGGGCGTTTATCGAGACAGTTATCGGGATAGCGGTCAGGATATTTGGCTAGATGTTTTTCTAGGCTTTCTAGCTGTTCCCAGAGTTGCGGCGTTGGGGTTTCGTAGACATCGGTGATCAGGTCGCCGAGAGGGGGTTTGGGACGCTTTTCAGCCACTTTGACCTGGGCCAGAATCTCACTGCGAAACTCTGCCAGCAGTGCCGCTTCACGCTCTTCATCCCACCACTTTTTCTTTAACAGCCAGTTTTTCATGCGAACAATCGGGTCATTCTCACGCCACTGCTGCTCTTCTTCGCGACTGCGATAACCGCTGGGATCGTCCGAGGTGGAGTGAGCGCCAAGGCGGTAACTCATGGTTTCAATCAGCACTGGTTGTTGCTCTTCCACGGCTATTTTCCGCGCTGCCATCGCGGCGCTATAGACTGCCAGAATATCGTTGCCATCTACGCGAATGGTTTTAATCCCATAACCGACACCCCGAGAGGCAATACCGTTACCAACAAATTGCTCAGAGGCCGGGGTGGAGATCGCATAGCCATTGTTGCGGGCGACAAATACCACCGGGCATTTCAATACTGCAGCCATATTCAGACCGGCGTGAAAGTCGCCTTCCGAGGCCGCACCCTCGCCGAAATAACACAGCGTGCAGGCTTTCTTGCCAGCCAGTTTTTGACCATAGGCATAGCCCGCTGCTTGGGGAATCTGCGTCGCCAGTGGTGAGCTGATGGTCATAAAGTTGAGCTCGCGACTGCCATAGTGAACCGGCATCTGCCGACCCTTGCCGAGGTCCTTAACATTACTAAACAGTTGATCCATAAACTCTTCAGTGGTGAAACCGCGGAATCGCAGGGCCAACTGCTCGCGATACTGGGCCATGACCATATCCTCTGGCTGAAAGGCGGCAATGGTTCCGGCTATTGAGGCCTCTTCACCGGCACAGGTGAGGTAAAAACTTAGACGCCCCTGACGCTGTGCGCCAACCATACGCTCATCCAGAAGACGGGTATAAACCATATCGCCATAGATCTTTTCTGCTAGCTCTGGGAGCATAGGTGGCGCAATCGCGCCGGGAGTCAGTTCACCATTGGCCTGAAGCTGCTTTAGAATGGGGATGGCTAGGGATTCTGAGTCGAGAAAGATGGGCGCGGTGATTTTCTCAGGCTGTTTATCCTGCTGAGGCTTCTTCTTTGGCTCAGGCTTCTTCTTTGGCTCAGGCTGTACTGACGTTTGTGGAGAATGTTTAACTGCCATATAGCACCTCAAAACAATTGCGCGATAAATCAGATGCTTAGCGGTAATTTAAGCCTCTGAAAAGCGACCCTTTAGGTCTTATTTATAGCTGCAAATTTAGCATAAGGAGTGCTAGAGAATCCTGCCAGAGTCGAGGTTTCACCAGAGCTGTTACGAGATTTAATTGCGAAAAATCCTATCAAATTAATGATCTATTGCGCTTATGAGCCTAGACTAATTAAACATACCAAAGCTTTTCAAAGCTATGGCATTATCCGATTTCAGCGTTTGACTCGATTAAGCGTTTAAATTCAAATAAGAAAAGAGCAGCAACGGCTAAAAAGCGGACGTTCTATGACTGACTATAAGCTCGACAATATTGACTGGAAGATACTGGATATTCTGCAATCTGATGCCAGCATCTCCAATTTGGCACTCTCTGAACGAATATTTTTATCCCCCTCCCCCTGCTCCAGGCGGGTTAAAAACTTGGAAGGGCTCGGCTATATTTCACGGCGGGTTACCCTGATTGATCCACGCAAAGCGGGTTTGCCGGTTACCGTGTTTATTCAAGTGACTATGCACCACCAAGTGAAAAAAGATCTCGACCATTTTGCTCAGCGGGTGCTCGAGTGGCCCCAGGTCATGGAGTGCTATTTGATGACTGGAGATTTCGATTATCTGATTCGGGTGGTAACACCGGACCTGTTTGCCTATCAAGAATTTCTCGATGAGCTAACCCAGGTCAGCGGTGTGGATCATGTAAAAAGTAGCTTTTCGCTGAAGCCGATTTGCTATAGAACTGAATTGCCACTGGGCCATTTACTCTAAACTGATGCAGGTTCTACAGGGCTTGATTGGTGAAGATTGTTCCCCTGAGTAAAGCGCTCCTCGGCGACTCGATCAGCAACCACAAAAGTGGGGACATTTTCACTGTCACTGCGGTCCGAGAGATTGACATCAATCTTGGAACGAATCTCCCCCAGCATCACCCACATGCGCACCACATAGCGCCGCTCATCGGCACCGCCGCTCTGTTTAATGAGTACCCGGCGGCGCAATCTCAACTCCTGTTGATGGGCACTGCCCGTGACCGCGTCCAGCAGCACAAAGCGCACATAGCGCTTGCCGTCTTTTTCCACCAGCTGAATATCTTCGGCATGAATGGAGGTCGTATCTGCCCATGTATCTATGCGCGATTCAACCCAGAGCCCGGCAGGCTGAATCATTGCCCACTCCACTGCCCCGACAATCGGCAGATGTAACTTCCCGGCTCTAGTCGCCTGAGGTGGCGGTTCTGGAGTCACCATTTGGGTGACAATGCGCTCAATCACCTGGGGTTCTGGGCAGCTCTGGGGTTCGATAGGAGGGCTAATAATCTCTGCTGGCGCCGGACATTCCGTCGGCCCAGTCAACTGTGGAAGCAGCGCACAGCTTGATAACAAAGAGCTCGATAGCAGAGAGTAGGTTAAGAGGTTGAGAAGGGGCCGGTGCCCAATCATAGCGACGTGCTCAGCGCACGGTCGGTCCAAACCGCAAACTCATTGCCACCGGGCTCGGTGAACTGAAAACGGCGACCACCGGGAAAAGCAAATATGGGCTTGACGATGAGCCCACCTGCGGCCTCAACATTGCCCTGAGTTGATTCAAGATTGTCACTGTAGAAAACCACCAGAACACTGCCATTGGCGGTGCTGGATGCCTGATCCGCTGCATAGAAACCACCGTCCACTCCAGCATTGGAAAAGGCTGTGTACTCGGGGCCATAGTCAGTGAAGGTCCAGCCAAATACTGCGCTGAAAAAGCCTTTGCTCGCGGAGAGGTTCCGCGACGGAAATTCAAGATAGTTTATTGTTTCGTGCTTGCTCATCACCCAGTCTCCCACTATCCATTGTCGGTGTAGCTATTTGCAATCTATTTAAGATAGCACAGGCTTCGGCGACAAGGATTAGTGGATCGGGATGAAAATGACTGGAGTAAAGCGCCAGAGTTCTAAGGCAGGTCGTCGACCAACTCGCCTTCAACCGGCTCAAGCAGATCTTAACGATCAACCTTGAGGGCCAGCATAACCGTCGCAGCAACATAGATTGAAGAATAGGTACCTATACCCACACCCACCATCAGCGCCACGGCAAAGTTATGGATCAACTCACCGCCAATAAAGTACAGAGCCAGCAGCACCAGCATAGTGGTTACCGAGGTATTAATGGTGCGCCACAGCGTCTGTGAGAGTGACTCATTAATCACTTCCACTGGTGTCGCCTTGCGAATCTTGCGGAAATTTTCACGAATACGATCCGAGACAACAATGGTGTCATTGAGTGAATAACCCACCACCGCTAATATGGCCGCCAACACCGTGAGGTCAAATTCAAGGCCAACAATAGAGAAGAATCCGAGGGTGATCACCACATCGTGAGCCAGTGCCAACACCGCGCCAATGGCGAATTTAAGCTGAAAGCGAATCGCTACATAGAGCATCACCACGGCCAATGCCGTGAGCATACCGAGGCCGCCATCTTCACGCAGCTCTTCACCAATCTGCGGCCCAACAAAGTCGACGCGACGCAATTCAACCGCTTCACTGCCGTCTTCCAGAACATCGTAGACCTGCTCAGACAGACCCTGCTCAGGCTTGCCCTGCAAACGAATCAATACATCGGTCTCAGAGCCATATTGAATGACCACCGGACCTTCAAAGCCGGCGCCTTCAAGCTGCTGACGAATCGCCGCAACATCTGCTGGCTGTTCATAGCCCACTTCAATCTGGGTGCCACCGGAAAAATCAAGGCCCAACACCAGACCTTTGGTGGACAGAGACGCCACCGAGGCAATCAATAATACAGCGGAAAAGATCGCCGCAATTTTACGCAGCCCCATGAAGTTATACACTTTTAAGTCAGTCATAATCTTCTTCCTAAATCCACAGAGTTTTGATTTTGCGGCCACCGACAACTAGGTTAACCAGTCCTCGGGTCATCACAATAGAGGTAAACATCGAGGTCAAAATACCGATGGACAGGGTCACGGCAAAACCTTGAACCGGACCGGAACCAATTAAAAACAGAATCAGTGCAACAATTAGGGTGGTGATATTGGCATCCAGAATCGACACAAAGGCGCGGTCATAACCGGAGCTGATGGAACCCTGAATCGACGACCCAGCAGCTAGCTCTTCACGAATCCTTGAGAAGATAAGCACATTGGCGTCCACCGCCATACCCACAGTCAGAACTATACCGGCAATGCCCGGCAGAGTCAGAGTGGCGCCGAGCAATGACATAAAGGCCACCAGCAGCACCAAGTTCATCGCCAGGGCGATATTGGCAAAGACACCAAAGCCGCGATAGACCACCAACATAAATAGCAGTACCAGAGCCATGCCCACAGCTACCGACTTAACACCCAATGCAATATTGTCAGCACCCAGTGAGGGGCCAATGGTGCGTTCTTCAACAATGTACATAGGCGCAGCCAAGGCGCCGGCACGCAACAGCAAAGCCAGCTCTGAGGATTCACGCTGCTCGAGACCAGTAATTCTAAACTGCTTGCCGAGCTGGGCCTGAACCGTAGCCAGGCTGATAATATTTTCTTCGACAAAAGGCACAGGTGTCAGCACCAGCTCACCGTTTTCGTCGATGGATTTTTCCAACTTGGTTTTGAACTCAATAAATAGCACACCGAGACGGCGACCAATATTGTCTCGCGTGGCATAACCCATCTGCCAGCCACCTTTGGCATCAAGAGTGATACTGACCTGAGGGCGACCATTTTCATCAAAGCTGGCGCGGGCATCGGTGACATTCTCACCGGTAATCACGGCCTTGCTCTCAAGGCGAGCATCTGGGCCCTGACCCTTGGGATTGCGGAAATCGAACATCTCACCGACACGACCACTGGCCTCGAGACGGAATTCCAAATTGGCGGTCTTGCCAATAATGCGCTTGGCTTCAGCGGTATCCTGAACACCTGGTAGTTCAACCACAATGCGATTTTTGCCCTGACGGGACACCATGGGTTCAGAGACACCGAGCTCGTTTACACGATTGCGTAAAGAGGTAAGGTTTTGTTTGATGGCGTTATCTTCAATCTCTCGACTGGCGATATCGCTCAGTTTGAGTACCAGTGTCAGAGGATTTTGTCCCGGCTGAGACTGTGGCATCAGGTCGCGCAAGTTAGTGCGAATTAAGGTCTTGGCGCGAGCCACTTCTTCGGCATCGCGAAACTGACCAACAATCTGATTATTGTTCAGTTCAAAGCTGCGGTAGCGAATACGCTCTTCCCGCAGCGCCGTTTTAACATCTTCGAGATCACTCTCAAGACGAGTTGCCAGTGCTGATGCCAGATCAACCTCGAGTAAAAAGTGCACACCACCGCTGAGATCGAGACCCAGTTTCATTGGCACACCACCGAGATCGCGCAACCAGTCTGGAGTGGTGGGAGCCAAATTCAGCGCTACAATATAGTCGCCACCCATAGTCGCCTGAATCACTTCTTTGGCACGCAACTGGAGTTTAATATCCTTCAGTCTCACCAACAGCGCTTCACCATCGGACTCACCGTCAAAGTGGGCAATGCCCGCTTCATCTAGTGATTGCTCAACCTTTTGTAATACGGCGGCGTCGATCTGCATAGCACCGCTCTGTCCCGACAGCTGAATCGCAGGATCCGGCGGATAGAGATTTGGCGCGGCAAAGACAAAGCCAAAGGTGACAACCAAGAGGATTGTTATATTCTTCCACAGGGGAAATTTGTTAGGCATGGTAAGACATTCCAATAAATTCAGCGGCGCATTATAGCGGCATTAGCATCATATTTGGGGGCACAATTGACGATTTAAACCCTAGACAGCCTCGCGCCCTAAAGCGCAGGCTTATCCTTGCCCTGCTGTAGATAAAATTCATCGGCAAAGGCTTCCAGTCGAGTCTCGGCAATAGCCTCACGCAGGCCTGCCATCAATGTCTGGTAAAAGCGTAAATTGTGGATGGTATTGAGCTGCGCACTGAGCATCTCACCGCAGCGCTCCAGGTGATGGAGATAACCGCGACTAAAGTTAGTGCAGGTATAACAGTCACACTGGCTATCCAGCGTGCCAGTGTCATGGCGATGGCGAGCATTGCGAATTTTCACCACCCCAGTGCTGGTAAACAGATGACCATTGCGGGCATTGCGGGTTGGCATTACACAGTCAAACATATCAATACCACGACGCACGCCTTCCACCAAGTCTTCAGGCTTGCCTACACCCATGAGGTAGCGCGGTCGATCCGCCGGCATCTGGTGAGCCAGATGATCGAGAATGCGCATCATATCTTCTTTCGGCTCGCCCACTGACAAGCCGCCGATGGCATAGCCATCAAATCCTATATCCACCAAACCTTTAAGTGACTCATCCCGCAGCGACTCATACATACCACCCTGAATAATGCCAAATAGCGCCGAGGGACTGTCGCCATGAGCGGTTTTACTGCGCTCCGCCCAACGCAAAGACAGCTGCATAGAGTCACTGGCTTGCTTGACCGTCGCCGGATGGGGCGTGCACTCATCAAAAATCATTACCACATCACTGCCAAGATCCGCCTGGACCTGCATCGATTTCTCCGGATCGATAAATACCGGACTACCATCAATTGGCGACTTAAATTTCACCCCCTCTTCGGTGATCTTGCGCATATCACCGAGGCTAAATACCTGAAAACCACCGGAGTCAGTGAGAATTGGACCCTGCCACTGAGTAAAGTCATGCAGATCACCGTGGGCTTTAATCACCTCAGTACCAGGACGCAACATCAGGTGAAAGGTATTGCCGAGAATCATCTCAGCACCGATCTCAACGATATCCTTGGGCAACATACCTTTAACCGTGCCGTAGGTACCCACAGGCATAAAGGCAGGAGTCTGCACCTTGCCCCGTGGAAAGGTCATTTCCCCCCGTCGTGCTTTGCCGTCAGTAGCCGACACAGCAAAATCCATAAAACACTCGCGTTTGGATTGGCGATCAGCCTTCAAATTAGTTGTGGAATCAGGAGTGGAGCTCATTCGGGAATAGTCTCAGGGGCCAGGGGGTTGTGACGCAAAAACATTGCATCGCCATAACTAAAAAAGCGGTAGCGCTCAGCCACCGCCTCTAAATAAGCCTGCATTATAGGCTTATAACCGGCAAAAGCGCTGACCAACATAAGCAGCGTCGATTCCGACAGATGAAAATTGGTTAACAGGGCATCCACCACTTTAAAACGGTAGCCGGGGAAGATGAAAATATTGGTGTCGCCCTCAAAGGGCATAATCGAACCTGAGCTGGCCGCGGTTTCAAGACAGCGCACACTGGTGGTGCCCACAGCAATTACCTGACCACCAGCCGCTTTGGTATTCCGCACCTGCTCACAGACCTGATCACTAACTTGCAGCCACTCGGTATGCATATGATGATCGTGAATATTATCCGCACGCACCGGCTGAAAAGTCCCAGCCCCCACATGGAGCGTCACAAAGGCAATCTTCGCGCCCTTGGTTTTGATATCCGCGAGCATCTGATCATCAAAGTGCAGCCCTGCCGTCGGCGCCGCCACCGCACCCAACCGGTCGGCATAAACCGTCTGATAGCGGCTCTGATCTTCCTCAGTGTCGGCACGATCTATATAAGGCGGTAATGGCATATGACCAATCTGATCCAGCACATCCAATACCGGCGCACTAAATCGCAATTCAAACAGATCACCCACCCGGCCCAACATCTCGGCACTACAACCTTCATCAAACAACAGCTGATTGCCTGGCTTGGGGGATTTGCTGGCACGAATATGGGCTAGAACCGAATCGGTACTCAACACCCGCTCCACCAAGACCTCAATCTTGCCGCCGCTCTCCTTCTGGCCAAACAGTCGCGCCGCAATCACCTTAGTATTGTTAAACACCATCAGATCACCGGGCTCAATATGCGATAGCAGATCAGTAAACTGCTGATGGCGCAGATCCTCAGACGCAGAGTCGAGATACAACAGCCGACTACCCTGCCGCTGTTCAGCGGGCTGGCGGGCTATCAGCTCATCGGGAAGGTCAAATTGAAAGAGATCACGGCGCATAAATATCGGGGCAAAAGCCAGTAGTTATTGATTGATTTGTACCAGCCGGCAAGGGTATAGAAAACAGCGCCAAAGGCCAAACTCTTTCAGCGCAGAAGATTTAATCGCATAAGCCCCATATCCGCGGTTGACCGCCTGTTGATCACTGCTATAATCGCCGCGCTCCTGATGACAATCGCAGCGGGCAGAAAGACCCCAGAGTGCGATCTCTTTAAATTATCGGAATGCCAGTGTGGTGGAATTGGTAGACACACGGGATTCAAAATCCCGCGCCCTTAAAAGCGTGCCGGTTCGAGTCCGGCCACTGGTACCAAGCATACTCTGAAGCCCCTGCAATCATTAGACTGTAGGGGCTTTTTAGTTATAAATCATCTAATTCCTGCTAAATTTCCTGCTAAATAAAGCCCAAAGTCTACTCTAGACGGGCAACGCCCCCACCCCCTTATTGAGCTGTATCGACGAAGGGAAAGGTTGCATGCGCGCACATTACAAAGTTTGAGAAAATCTAGATGGAATCCAAAACTCTCCTTATTGGTTGTGCCTACGCACTATTCAATCAGAGAGAGGTGAGCAGTTACTTATTCGGTAGTGTTAATTTATAAATATAGGTACTTTAGAAATTAGTTTAATAGAAGAGTGTGAACATCCTTAACGGTGCTTATTAAGCCTATCAGGGGGACGTTCGGTCTTGCTATTAAAGACCTTCCTGAGGTGTTTAATAATGCCGTGCAGGCACGTTAAGCGTTTGATCGTAAACTTATTGGGCATTATAGATACCCTTCCTCTATGTCATTTTTGCAGGACCCTATTTTGGGCATACTGCTAAATTATGGGAGGGTTTCTCGGTCTGCCTTGGAGGCTATATTTAATACAACAAAGCCCCGATCCTAGTCGAGGCTTTGTGAATGTGAATCGTTTAATTTGCGCTTATAGGGATTCTAGGAAACGCAATACCGTCTGCTGGTTTTCTTCTGACAAGGCCTTGTATGCATCAGTCGATGCTTGTCCTTCAGAGCCTTCAATACCGTGCCATAAGATCGCCTCTTCAATGGAGCGCGCTCGGCCATCATGTAGGTAGGCGTGATCAGGTGTACAGATTTCTCCACCTTCTCTGCCAGTCGGATTAGTAACCCCGCCTGTTACGCAGGCGGACAAGCCGAGCCCCCACAATGGTGTAGTTCGCCACTCGCCACCACTGGCCAACCCTTACCTAGATTATCGGCGAGCCCTTCACCCATATAATGCAGCAACATATCACTATAGGGATGAATGGTTTGGTCGCGCACTTCGGCCAATGGATGGAATTTGCTGGTCTGGAAGGACTCCGTATGGCAGCCTACGCAGCCTATCTCTCTAAAGTGCTCTCTGCCTTGAAGCACTTCCTGATTTTCAACGCCTTCGTTCCAGACGCGTTGAGGTCGTACACCAAGGGCAGAAATATACAATATTAGGTTGTCGAGGTTCTCTTCCGGCATAAGCGGGCTGCTCTCACCGCAATTGGTTTGTGCAGAGCCACAATCCGGGTTCGGCAGAACAGTAGTCCGCACACCCATGTCGGTATTCAATGCAGCGGCCACTTGGTGCTTTACGCTTGAGGTTACCGCCTTCCAGCCAAAACGACCCAGACGCGTTGTGCCACCGTCCTCAGGGTCTATCACCTTGTTTGCACGACCGGAAATACCATCGCCATCGGCGTCATCCACGTCCTCCAACGCCAGAATAGCTGTTTCGGGTATGGCTTCCAGCAAACCCAGTCCTACAAGACGCGGTGCAATTCGCGCAGAGAAAGTAGCGGGTGCACCTTGACTAAATTGATAGTTAGGGGTTCGCAGTCCATCTGCACGTTCGGTCCAGGAGGCGATAGAAACATCGCCTTCACCGGCACTGCCGCTAGGCTGCAATACGCTACCAATAAGCGGGTCAGGTGCACCATTGGCATCACCTACTTTAAAGACCCAGCGATCAAGCGAAACACCGTTATCAGCAACGCCTGCACCGCCATTTCGCTCATGACAACCTGTGCAACGCTGATTAATGTAACGTGTACCTGACAAACCAGCATTTGTCGCTAACACTCCATTGGCAGGATCTTCATCATGTTTACCGTCAATCACGGAGGAGTGATGCACGCGACGCCCGAGCAGAAATTTCTGTCCGTTGTCGTAGCCGAGATTGGTCGCCATTTGCAAGAAATTATCGTTGGGCTCATCCGTATACTGGTGGTGAACAGTGGTATGCCCGCCTAACCAGAACTCTTCAGGGATTTTTTGACTGTCTTCACGGTATGTTGAACCTGCGGCTTCCGCATACCATGGAACAATACCTTCACCCACGATGTAGAGAAAGGTGGTGCCATAATAGTTGGCTTGGCCTCGGGGAATACCCGGCGCGCTAAACTGGCTAATCTCAAATTCTAGGCGATCGCCCAGTTGAATAGGCCTTCCCAGGCGGGTGTTTTCATTGCTGGTTTTTTGATAGTGATAATATGTCCCATCAAAGCCCTTATAAGCCATGATGCCGTTGCTCGCATACTGAGCGACGGTGGTTATACCCTGATACCACCAACGATTCTCCGCTTGAATTGGGTCCAGCGGGAAAATGGTACGCACATTCATTTCAATACTGTCACCACCTTGGGCAACGTAATCTACAATCTCGATATTGCTTGAACGGTCTTCAAAGTAGAATTTAATGTAATGATCGTAGGACTGAAACTCGTCTTCACGTGCATGACGAGTACGTGGACGATCAGAAAAACGGGTTACTAGGGCAACCTCTGTTTCAACTTGGGTGTTAGGTTGCAGCGCTGTAAACTGGTCGTATAGCACGCCGACTTCACCTAAGACACCATGAGGCACTAGCCACCATACGCCACCGCTTCCGTCACCGCTGGTAGCATTAACTGAGCTGTCTGCGGCGTAGAAATATAAGGGACGATCGTTATGGGCGGCTTGCCTGCTGCCATCATCACGCACTATCGTGCTTAATCCGCTTACGCCAGAAGCTTCCGCATCTTCGACCAATACAGGCGGCCATGCCGTGGCGCAACCATCATTACAGGCACTGCTGTCAGGCGCGCCTAAATCATTATCAAAAACATACAAGGTATAACCGGGTGTCAGCGAATCCGGACCACCTACCAGTCGCTCATTTATGAACGATACTTCGTTATTGACCTCCACAACTTCGCAACCCAAGATATCAACGATGGCTCCGTCGGCGGTATCCGGACATTGATCGTCTGTGTCAGACATGCCGTCACCATCACTATCGACATCTGGTGTAAATTCGATCCAATTGATATTGAAATCATTGTCTGTCACATTCAGGCGCAGGGTAAGTGCCGCCCCCGTGCCTACCTCAATACTGCCGACAGTTTGTGTAACAAAGGTCTGCCAACCACCGGTGCTGGAAACGCTAGCGCTACCGATTGTTTGTCCATCAAGCAGCAAGGTAAAGCTACCAGTTGACACCTCAGACGCAACCCTCGCTGTTACCTTATACAGTCCCGCACTTAAATTAACCTCATACTCAAGCCATTCTCCCGCAGTCGTCCAGCCTACGTTGAAGCCTCCACCGGCATCGCTTGTCGTTTCGATATCGACATTATCATTTCGGTAGCTATTCCCATTATTGCCGGAATCCGAATCATTAAAAGAAACGTATTTTTCCGCTTGAACAACCAGTGCAGTTGCACCGGTATCGTCACCCGCTGTGCTTCCGGTATCGCCTTCCGTGGTACTTCCGGTATCGCCTTCCGTAGTACTTCCGGTATCGCCTTCCGTAGTACTTTCGGTATCGCCTTCCGTAGTACTTCCAGTGTCGTCTTCCGTGGTACTTCCGGTATCGCCTTCCGTGGTACTTCCGGTATCGACAGGTGTATCTGGAGTCGGCACTGGTGTTGAGCTGGAAGATGGACCTCCCCCTGAACCGCCACAGCCGGTGAGCACAGCACAGAGCATCAACAATCTCAAACAAGTGGATACCATATGTATTTATTCCCTAAAAGTTATCACGCTACTTATTACTTAAAATGGCACGCCGGTTTACCTTGATAAAAAGACTCATACTTTCCGATGTTTATTTCTTATTGAAAGCATAGGTAAAATGACTTTTTGAATATCGCTCGCATAGTAGTCAATAATTTCTGTGGTAACAATGATAATGCGATCAATCCCCTTGTTTTTTGGCTGAAACTGTCATACATAAATGTAATACTAATTAGCAATATTGACCTTCACTTAGATCTTGAGGGTGTAGAAGTGTAATTCCTGATTAATTCCTTACTATATAGGGGCTAAATCCGGAATATTTAGGATTTAGAGTGCCCTACTGGATTGGTTAGTTAGCCTCGATTAGAGGATAAAAAGATCATTAGCGAAGAAAAAGCAACGGAATCCCGGTGATGGAAGAACTGACATTGCCAATTGGCCTTACACTATAAGGAGGTGGAGAATGCGCCAGCCGAGACCGGGCTGAATCGTCGGCTCATGCTGCACGTTACTTTTATTGAGCGGCTGTGTCTAAGAATTACTATAATTCCTTATCAAGTCTCTTGTCATGATTTATAATTAGATGCGTGCAGTATTCTTCTTCCAATTCCTTAATCATCTTACAATAGGGAGATGGTGCAGACTGTTAAGTGACCCTGTAAATATTTCTGTTTAACTGCCTAGGTTAAATGTAATCCGTTAAGCGGTCTTCGAACTCAATGATAAATCGGTTCAAGGCTGCTTTCCAATTCCTGATCGGCATGGTCCACTTTTGCGAGGCTTGCTGTATCGCCAGATAGACCACCTTCT
>Ga0115003_10002889_pt1 | contig 13905 bp, 15 predicted proteins | sample ArcticOcean_MG_C_7_FD_88736 | JGI IMG/M metagenome (GOLD analysis project Ga0115003, IMG submission 88736) | Marine microbial communities from western Arctic Ocean - ArcticOcean_MG_CB11_88 | ecosystem: Environmental > Aquatic > Marine > Oceanic | place: Arctic Ocean: Canada Basin | collected... | reverse complement strand
TGTTGAGTGACAAGACGAACGGGCCGGCTCGCCGCCCCCCGCCCGCGCCCGGCACGAAACGGTGAGCTGCATTGATCGTGCGGCGCTCGCGTGTGTCTTTATCGAGCCCAATTCCTGTTCAACGTCGCGGGCAGAGGGTAGAGAGCATAATGAGCGTGTCGAGGGCCGAAGGCAGGACTGGGCCGCGCTTTCAGCAGCGCGTACCTTGGTAAATGAGAGACGGCTTCGCTGTGTGCCGGAGCAACGTTCTCACTGCTGCGCTTATTTGGGAAGTAGCTCCAAGACCAACTCGCTCATCGTGACGATGCCCGTTCGAAGCGTTGGCTTCGGGACCGGTGCGTAGAGACTGGAATGCAAGGACGGAAGCGGCGTTCCGTTAGGCGCAGTACTTTCGCGAAGTGATTTGGGGTCGATCGATCCAAGGCGATACATGATCCCTGGGACGTCCAGTGTTCGGGCATAGCGGCCAAAGTCCTCTCCCCCCATCGAAGGCCGGCGCTCGATGACATTGTGGCTACCCAGTGCACGCTCAAAGACGCGCTTCGCAGTTTCAACCAGTTCTGGGTCGGCATATACGGCCGGCGTGTACTGATCGCGAACGCTGATTTGTGGGGGCTTCGGGCACTGAAATGTTTTGCAGGTGTCTTCGGCAATTTGTCGAATGCCGCTCAGCAGCGTTTCGCGAACGGGGTCTGAATACGAACGAACCGTGAGCTGCATCGTCACTTCGTTGGGGATGACGTTGTGTTTGTGTCCGCCGTGAATCGAACCCACCGTAATCACCGCCGGATCGAGCGGGTCGACACGGCGACTGACAATGGTCTGCAACTGGGTAATGAAAAAGGCCGAGGCCGTGACGGGATCAACGGTGGTATGGGGGCGCGCACCATGTCCCCCGCGACCAAATATTGTGACATCGACGGCGTCGACGTTGGCGTGGGACCACCCCGCGGTATATCCGACCGTACCGGCTGCCATCGCCGATTCGACGTGCAGGGCAACCGTGTAGTCGGGGCGTGGAAAACGTTCGAATAGACCGTCTCCCATCATCGCGACAGCGCCGCGCCCAAGTTCTTCGGCGGGTTGGGCGATGGCGACGATCGTGCCAGACCAAGTGTCGCGGGCGTCCGCCAGATAGCGCGCGGTCCCGATCAAATTTGTGGTGTGGATGTCATGACCGCAGGCATGCATGACCCCGGTTTCGGTTCCGTCTTCGCGTCGACTCGTCACTTTGCTCGCGTATGAAAGGCCGGTTTCTTCGCGTACCGGAAGCCCGTCGGTGTCCCCTCGAATCAAAACCACTGGGCCCGGCCCATTTTTCAGAACGCCAACGACACCATGGCCTCCGACCCCGACTGTGACTTTGTAACCGGCGCTCAAAAATTCTTTCGCGACGCGTGCGGCGGTTTCTTTTTCTTCAAGGGAGAGTTCGGGGTGGGCGTGAAGCTCGCGGTAGGTGTTCACGAGGTCGGGCAAGTTTGAGTCTAGCCAGGCCTCGAGTCGAGGGTTTGCTTCTGCATGAGAAACACCTGCGCTGGCTACGGCGAGCACGCCGAACACGAAAATGACCGCAACATAGATTTTCAAATGACGGTCTCCTGATATGGGTTTGATTTTGGACACGTCGTGCATCAAAGCGTCACACACTCTTGGCCGTGACGCGAGGATCCGCAGAGAATGTTGGCCGTCTCAAGCGACCGAAAATTTGCGCAGTATCATGGGTGCGCTCGACTCGAGTACAGACCACAAACGGAGAACTCTATGCTGACCAAAGGAACGCATCACGTATCACTCACGATTTCGGATCTCGACGCTGCCCGTCAGTTTTATGGTGAGTTGCTCGGTCTCCCGGAAATCGTACGACCTGAAATGGGGATTCGTGGCACTTGGTATCAAGCGGGATCCGTACAACTCCACTTGATTGAACCGCCGGGGGAGATGGACGCACCCAAGGCTGAGGGAAACGGCAGCCCCATTGCGAATCACATTGCATTCGAAGTCGAAGACTACGGGGCAACCAAGGCGTGCCTCGAAGAAGCCGGTCTCGAAGTTCTTGGGTTGGGTGATGTGGCCGGGCAGATGTTTGTGCGCGATCCGCATGGCAATACGGTCGAATTCATCCAGCCCGGTGGCCAGGTCGGAACAGTCGATGGAGGACGGGTGTAGTCTCACGTTGACTGTTTTTCATGAACCACGTGATCTCGGATGTGAGGCGTAGATGGATTTATATATCGTCCGTCATGGTGAAGCGCTTTCGGGCCCAGTCGATGCTGCACGGCAGCTGAGTGACCACGGCCGCCGAGAAGTAAACGCGGTAGCCGAGGTATTGCGCGTGCGCGGGGTCAGCGTCAGACAGATTCGCCACAGCGGCTACGAACGTGCGCGCGACACCGCGTCGCTCATCGGTACTGTTCTCGATCCGTCGGCCGGTGTCATCGAAACACCGGGGATTCATCCCGATGACCCCGTCGCCCCGTTCGCCCTCACATTGTTCGGCGAACGCGAATCACTGATGCTCGTCGGACACTTGCCATTCGTCGCTCGACTCGTGGGGATGTTGACCAGCGGCAATTCGACGCGTACGCCCGTGAGTTTCCCTACGGCGACCGTTGCCTGTTTGCGGGGCGAGGACGATCGGTGGGAACTCGCATGGACAGAACGCGCGCCCCAATCCTAGTTCGCGATGATGCGGCGAATCGCTTCTTCGACGTTTTCGCGCGAGTTGAATGCCGAGATGCGAAAGTAGCCCTCGCCGGAAGGTCCAAAACCCGACCCGGGTGTGCCGACGACCTGGGCTTGAGAAAGTAGGGTGTCAAAGCAGTCCCAAGAAGTTTGGCCGTCTGGGGTGCGCATCCAAATGTACGGCGCGTGCTCTCCCCCGAACACGGTGAAGTTCGCAGCCGAAAGCCCGTCGCGAATGAGTCGTGCGTTTTCCATGTAGTGGCGAACTTGTTCTTGTGTCTGCGCCTGGCCCTCGGGAGTGAACGTTGCTGCCGCCGCGCGTTGGATTACATACGGGACGGAGTTGAACTTCGTGGCGTGTCGTCGTCCCCAAAGTTGGTTGAGTGCAACGCGTTCGCCCGAAGCGGTTGTGCCTGTCACGGTTTTGGGAATCACCATGTAGGCGCAGCGAACGCCGGTAAAGCCCGCACGTTTGGAAAAGCTGCGCATTTCAATCGCACAGTCTTTCGCGCCTTCGATCTCGTAAATCGACCGCGGGAGCGAATCGTCCTGGATGAAGGCGTCGTAGGCGGCATCGAACAATATGACCGCGTCGTGTTCTTTCGCCCAGGCAACCCATGCTTCGAGGTTCTCTCGGGTTGCGACTGCACCCGTTGGGTTATTGGGTGAGCACAAGTAAGCGAGCTCGATCGCTTCGGACGGAGGATTCGGCATGAAGCCGTTCTCTTCGGTTGCCGGCAAGTACTTGATCCCGCCGTAGTAGCCGTTGTCGTCTGCACCTCCCGTGCGGCCCGCCATCACGTTCGTGTCGACGTAGACGGGATAACTTGGGTCGGTGACGAGCAAGGTCGAATCCTGGCCGAAAATTTCCTGGATGTTTCCGCTGTCTTGTTTGCTGCCGTCGGAAACGAAAATTTCGTCGGAGTCAATTTCAATGCCGCGCGCGCGATAGTCGTGTTCGCGAATGCCGTCGAGCAAAAAGTCGTATCCGTTTTCTGGGCCGTAGCCCCGGAAGCCCTTGTCGGTGCCCATCTCGTCTACTGCTGCATGCATCGCATCTACGACTGCGGGTGCCAAAGGCAGGGTGACGTCGCCAATGCCGAGTCGAATGATGTCGGCGTCGGGGTTGGCCTCCGCATAGGCGCGTACGCGGCGACCGATTTCCGGAAAGAGGTAGCCGGCGGCAAGTTTTTGAAAATTTTCGTTGATTCGTGCCATTGCTGTTTTGCTCCTGGAGGCTGGTTCTGACTTTTGTGTTGGATTGCGCGGTTTAGCGGGACGGTGCGAACGCTTCGAGCGCGCGCAGATCAGGGCCCGGCGCCCCGTCCGGTCGGAATGCCTGTATGCAGACGTGGTTTGCACCGGCATCGTGATGTGCCTGGATGCGATCCGCAATCACTTGCTCGTCGCCCCATGCCACGATGGCGTCGACGAGGCGGTCGCTCCCGCCGTCAGCAAAGTCGGCGTCGCCAAAGTCGAACTGCCGCAAGTTGTTCTTATAGTTGGGCAGCCCGATATAAACCTTGAGTTCCGCCCGGGCGATCGCGCGCGCCTTGGTCGCGTCGGTTTCGAGCAGCACCATTTGTTCGGGACACAACCATGCGTCGTCGCCCATGACCTGCCTCGCGCGAGCGGTGTGTTCCGGCGGCACCAGATAGGGGTGCGCGCCCGCGGTCTGGCTTGCCGCCAGACCGAGCATCTTGTCGCGCAGCGCGCCGATCACGATCGGGGCCGACTCTTTTGGCTGTGTGCCCATGTACAGTGCCTTTTCAAGGTTCTGCAAATAGTTCGTCATCGCGGTGAGTGGCTTTTGGTAATCGTGTCCGCGAATCTTACTCACGAGATGTTGGTGCGAAACGCCAAGCCCGAGCACGAATCGCCCCGGCGCCATTTCGGAGATCGTCTGTTGGGCGGCCTTCATCGTCATGGGGTCGCGGGCGTAAATGTTTGCAATTCCGGTGGCGAAGACGAGGTTTTCGGTTTTTCCAGCCAGATAGCCGATCAAAGTAAATGGATCGCGGCCCACGGCTTCGGGGATCCATAATGCGGTGTAGCCCCAGTCTTCTAGCTGGTTTGCAAAGTTGGCGGCTTCGGGTGCGGAAAAGGCATCGAGCCATGCCCATACGCCTAGTTTGCCCAAATCGGTCGACATCAATCGCTCCTCAATCACACAGGTGAACTTCAGTTTTTGCGGGGGGTCATGATAGCAGCCTGTCGAAAGAGTCTCGCCGTCGTCAGACGCGCGCCTTTTGACCGATCTCTTTGTTGCGAAAGCTCATTGTAGCTGGGCTAAAGCTTCGTCTTCGCGCTTCGATCGCGACCAAATATTACGCACCTGACCCCGCGAGATGCTGGCGGCCTGTCGAAATTATCTTGCGGTGGCGGTTTCGAGCTAGAGTCCGATTGAGCGGTTTGAAGACGCGTCAGTTCACTGGAGGGAGATCTTGGCGGGTAAGAACGGGTTTCTACTCGTAGCGGTATTGGGGGTTGGGATTGCAGGGAGCGTCGCCGGTTGGTTCGTGACAGACGCCCTCGAGGCCGACAACGACTTTTGCAATGCCTGCCATCTCCCGACTGGTGCGGTACTCCACGGTGAGATTCGCGCTGGTTTCGACGCGCTTCCAGCACACAATCTTGCGGGGGTTCACGGTTCAGCCCAGGTCGGTGATGGGGGCGACATCCGATCGTTTCGCTGCATCGATTGTCACGGGGGTGTGGGATTCGTCGGGCGGGCCAAGGTCAAGGCGCTCGCTGCAAAAGATGCGCTGGTCTGGCTCACCGGCGACTTCGACGAACCGAATCATATGCAGGTTCCGTTGAATGAGGCAGACTGCCGGCAATGTCATGCGAAGTTCGCAGAGGGGGACACGCGAGATTTCGGCGCGGTACAGTTTCACGGACTCGCGGTCCACAATGTCGATCTTGGTGTGATCTGTGTTGAATGTCATACCGCTCATGTCGGAGGAGCCGACGAGACGTCGTACTTCCTCGACGCGCCCAGCGTGCGCGAGCAATGTGGTCGCTGTCACTCAGAATTTAGGAGGAAATAACATGAACCGTGCAAGTCATCATTCATCCACTGTAGGAATCTTGGTTGCGATCGTCGCGGCGTCGGCCGCCGTTTCGGTATCCGCGTATCCCGGTGGCACGCCTGACTTCCAGACCGACGTGAGCCCGTACTGTGCGGCATGTCATTCGTCTCTCGATGCAGCTTCGCTGCAAGGTGCGGGCGAGCGGGCGGAGAAAGAAGTGGTGGACCGTAAGCATCTCGCGACGATCCTTGCGGCTGAAAAAGGCTACGGCGAGTTGAGTGAGGCCGATCGCCAGACGCTCGTGGCGCATATCAAAGCTGTCGATGCCAACTCGACAATCAAGCTCGAGTTCCCGGCTCAAGTCGCAAAAGGGGAAACGTTCCAGGTGACGGTTCGCGTCACCGGCGGCGCGGGCCCCGTGGTGGGTGTGGCCTTGGTGGATCGACCGCATCGTTGGTACGCGCGATCTGCGACCAGCGTGGGCTGGAAAGTGATTGGGGCCCCAACGATTGTTGGTCCCGATGGATCGCCCCAGACAGAGTGGATCAACAAGCGTCCGGAGCGACAGGGTCGCAACATCACGTACGTCAACGTGACAGGCGTCGCGTCTGATGCCGTCGCCGGTACGTGGTCAAAGAGCAAAATTATCTTCAACCTGAAGGCACCTGACGAGGCTGGCGACTACCCACTGGTTGGCGCTTACTTTTACGGCACCGAAAAAGCGTCGCCGCTGGGTTATGAAGAGCATCCGATCTACGGCAAGTTGATTCGCGGAACCTACACGGGCAAGTCGGGGCGCGTGCGGTTCACGCCCACAAATACGATCAACGTCCGGTAGACTCGGGCGGCTGCGGTTCGCGGCAATCCGCGCAACCATCCGGGCCAGGAGCCTCCATCATCCGCGGTTGGGCGCCTGGCTCGAGGAATGTGCATCTCGCAAGAGTATTTGGATGAAAGCCGGGAAACTGTCGGTGTTCATGTCCCAGCTTAAGCGCGATGCGGTGAATGAAGATGCTGCGACCCGGGTTCGCCAATGTCGCGAAGCTCGCCTTGACTGGATGATGAAAACCGGCGCCGCGAACATCGTGCTCGAAGGCTTGAAGCGGAGCAAGATCGGTTTTGCAGGAGAATATGAATGATCGCTGAAACGGTGTCCGCAACGCTTTCGGAGCATGCGTCGAAAAAACTCCTCGCCGGCTACGGCATCCCATTTGCGCGCGAAAAAAATGTAAGCGACGCGACCGCGGCGGTTGCTGCCGCATCAGAAATTGGCTTTCCCGTCGTGGTGAAACTCTGTGGCGACGCGATTGCGCACAAGACCGAACGCGACCTTGTTCGTCTGGGGCTGGGCGCCGCCGCTGCAGTCGTAGCTGCGGCCAATGAACTGCTCGCGAAGGCCGTGCCCGAGGACGGTCCCGTCACGCTGCTGGTTGCCGAAATGGTGCAGGCAAAGCGTGAGTTGATCCTAGGGCTAGTTCGGGACCCCCAGTTTGGCCCGTGTGTGCTCTTGGGGATCGGCGGAATTCTCGCGGAGATCCACAACGACGTGGCCTTTGCGATGGCGCCGGTTTCCCGGGCCGAAGCCGCGCGCATGATCGAATCCCTGAATGCGAGTGATCTGATCACCAAGCCGTTTCGCGGCGAACCCGCCGTTGACCAAGAAGCATTGATCGACATGGTCGTGTCTTTGGGGCGCGTTGGACTTGAGCGTTCCGACATCGCGAGCATTGATCTCAACCCGGTATTGATTTCGGGAAGTGCGCCCGTCGCAGTCGACGCATTGGTCGAACAATATGACGAACAACATGACGAACAACATAACGTCGCCCCGAGCGAAGCCGCGAGTACGATGCCTGCGGAGATGACGGATGAAGAACTCCTCGAACGCTTTCGTCCGCTCTTCTATCCACGCGGCATTGTGGTAGCCGGCGTCAGCAGTCACCCGGGGAAGTTCGGCTTCGCGACGCTCCACAACCTTCGACGTTTTGGTTACAAGGGAAAGCTCTTCCCGGTAAAGCCCGACGCCGCGGATGTTTTGGGTGCGCCCACGATGTCAAATGTGTCCGAAGTGCCGGACGGCGAGGCCGACCTTGTCTTTGTCTGTACCCCGAACAAAGCCAACATCGAACTTCTGCGCGGCTGTGCGGAAAAGGGAATCCGGGCTGCATTCGTCACGAGTGCAGGATATGGCGAAGCCGGCCCCGAAGGCATTGAACTCCAAAAAGAACTGGTCGCGACGGCCAACGAACTCGGCATCACCATGGTGGGTCCAAACGGGCAGGGTGTCATTTCGACAGCGGTTTCGATGTGCGCACAAATCGTTCCCCCGTATCCGCCGGCCGGACGCATCGCCATCGCGAGTCAGAGCGGAAACTTGGTTTCGTCGTTCTTGAACTATTCATGTGGAACGGGCGTGGGTGTGAGCAAGGCCGTTTCCCTGGGAAACTCGGCGCAGAACTCGCTGTGCGATTTACTCGAGTACTTCGCGGTGGACCCGGAAGTAGACGTGGTCTTGGCCTATCTCGAAGGCGTGTCAGATGGCGAGCATTTTCGCCGCGCGGTACAGCGATTGACTGCCCGCAAGCCACTGGTGTTAGTGAAGGGAGGCGTGGCCGAAACCGGTAAGCGTGCGGCGGCGAGTCACACCGGCGCGCTTGCGAGTGACTCCAAGATATTCGAGGGAATCTGTCAGCAATTTGGAGTGCTTCGCGCGAACACGGTCGAAGAAGCTTTCGAGTGGGCAGCGATGTTTGCAACTCAGCCGCTTCCGAAGGGGCGACGCACCGTGGTGTTCAGCACCGTTGGAGGCTGGGGCGTGCTGGCGGCCGATGCTTGTGCCCAAGTTGGACTCGATTTGATCCCCCTCCCGAAGGAACTCATCGCCGAGATCGACAAGAAAGTGCCGGCGCGTTGGAGCAAGAACAATCCAATTGATCTCGCGGGGGGGGAGGGGCGAGACACCATTCCTGAAGTGATCGCCATGGTGGCCGCACACCCGGAGGTTGACGCTCTGATTCATCTCGGAATCGGGATTCAGGGAATGCAGGCCGGCGCCTATGAAACCGGCCCGTTTTATCCCGATCACGGACTCGAAAGGATCACGGCATTCCACAACAAACAGGAAGCGCGCTACGCCGAAGCGGCTCGTGTCGCTTCAGAAAAGTGCGGCATCCCGGTATTGAGCGCGACAGAGCTCATCCATGCGAATCCCAAAAATCCGGGCCCAGCCGGGGTCATGGCGCAGGGACGGTACTGTCACCCGAGCGCACATCGTGCGGTCCGCGCACTCGCCGCGTTGGTGTCATACGCGGAGTTCAGGAACTAACTGGACGATGATCGGCGTCGGCGAACGCGAGTCGGCTCGGCGCGTTTGCTCTGACCTGCGATCGAGCTACCAGCGATACATCGCGCCAAAGCCGACAGAGATGTAATTCGTCGACTCTAGGTTCGTCGCGGAATACACGTAGTCGGCTTGTCCCGAAACAACCCAGTGACGGTTTACATAGAAGTCGATGCCGCCTCCGAAGCGCGCGACCAGATGGCCGTCGTCCTGAGATGTTTTGACCCCGCTGCCAGAGTCCTTCGCGTCACCACGAACCGACATCGCTCCAACCCCAACGAGCACGAACGGTTGGACTCGCCCCGTGAGCAAATAGCCTTTGGTGTTGATGGTTCCCGCAATCGTCGAGAACTTGATGTCGCTTCTCGCCGTGCCGTCACCCTTATTCACGACTTCGCCCGCGAAGTCGTCGAGCCATTCCATTTCGAATTCCACCGAAAAACGACTGTGGCAGCGACGGCCAAACTTGCCGCGCACACCTCCGGCGTCGTGGTTCTTAAGGCTAAATTCGATCGGAAATGGCGTTCGTGACTGAATCGTCTTTTCTTCTCGATCGACGTCGTAATCTTCGCGCGCATATACGCCTTGAAGGCCTGCGAACCAGCCGCGCCGATCGTAGTCGTCGTCGCGAGGTTCGACTTCTTCGTCGTAGCCCTCGGTTGCTAGTTCAACGGTCCAGCATGCGATACCGGTTAGGATGCCCGCCGCGAGCGTCGCTCCGACAGCTTCGGGTCCGTTAAATGGTTTGGCTTTGGCGGTTCCTGGGGTCAGAAACAGCGCGCCCATCGAGGTTATGATCAGGAGTGCAACGGCTTGCCTCACCCTGGTGGTTCTCCTTGCCAGTTTTCGCCACGATTGGATCGCACTGGATGGCGAACGCATCGGCGATCCGCGATGGCTTACAATGTCATTCAAAGCCTGCGGACGCAAGGTTGATGCGCCAAGAGGTGTCTGTGCATGGCCGGAATGAGGTAAATCCCTCTGGGGTTTTTGGCTTGAACCGGATGCCTGCTAGAAACGGCAACAATATTGCGATTGCGGGACAGATTTCTCCGGTCATTATATAATATTCGGACGGAGCGAGGTAATCTGTGAAGGCGCAATGCCGCAAGCATCGTGTCTGACGCTACTTCGTCCTTCGACTCGAGAGGCTGTTCTATTTCCTGTTCTATGTCCTGCTGTATAACCAAGAAGTCTAGTACTGTTCTTGTTCATGACACTCTGGTGCCACCCGCTACTTGCGAGCAAGCGAGACACAAGCTTCGCTTCCGCTCGGACCGTCCCTACCTTTGTTCATTTAGGAATCGTTCAAACCATGGCTCATCTGATCGAATCGAAGACAGTCGCGCTACTGAGCGTGGTCTTCGTTTTGCCCTTGCTGGTACTTGCGTGTCGCGACTTTGACGATCGCACGGGGTCATCGGGTTTGACTCCAACGGCGGAAGCTTTTGCAGCTGGCGTTTGGGTAGGGGACTACAATACGCAAATCGGTGTGGGCGATGCTGGCGAGGTGACTTTCTTGATCGAGCAGGACCCCGACGGAACCCTCAGCGGGTGTTCCTGCTGGACCAATGCCGCTTGTTGGGACGATGGCCTGTTTTTAGGTTTGGTCAGGGGAGACCAAGTTGTGTCTTCCACATTGCTGAACGTTTTGGCCGATCCAGTAGGATCGATCCCGAGACTCAACGGGACTACGATCTCTGGAAACATCGACATCAACGGCAATGCGATGACGGGTACTTTTTTGGTGGCAAATGACGACGCGCGTCGGTGTTCTGACCTCGTCACGCGAAGGGGCGACGCAGGAATAGTAACTTTGCAGCGCGTCGAGTCGCTTCTGGACGTCGCAGGAACTTGCTCCGAAATCGCGGCTCAAGTCCAGGCTGACGGTGATTGCTCGGAGTTCATAAGTTCGCTCGAGTGAGCCAGGACCTCCCGTACCGCACTTACACCGTATTGGACCTGGGCTCTCAACGAGGCCACAGGTGTGTCGCGCGACGTTGGCCCCGGGATCGCGCAGGTGGTAAAGCAGTTCGCCAATTTTTGGCTCGGGCTACGGCAGGCGTTGGTTCGGCAGCGGGTGACGGTAGAGCTTGGCCGTATTTTCATGGGCGATCATCCGGGTTTCGTCGTCGGGGAGCGACCCCAGAACGTTTTTCATGACGTCTGGGGTGTCTGGCCAGGTGCCATCTCCGTGGGGATCGTCGGACTCGAATAAGATGTTTTCGACGCCAATGGTGTGTCGTGTCGATATTGTCGACGGATCGTCGATCATGCAGAACCAGGAATTGCGGCGTAGCACGTCGCTGGGAGAGTCCTTTTTGTCCGGCCAGCCGTCGCCATAACCCGAGCGCGCCATGATGTTGTTGACCCGGTCGATTAGCATCGCGACCCAGCCGATCCCCGCTTCGGACATGGCTATCTTGAACTCGGGCTTGAGCTCGGGGAACTTTACGGGCCACGGCCTCCACAGCCACTCGGCGTATGCCGACACCGCCATGGGGCCGAACAACGTGGCTCCGAGTTCGAGCATCGGTGCGCCGGGGGGCATTTTGGGGAAACCGGACGCGCTCACGTGGAGGTTCAGCACCGTCCCGGTTTCTGCACACGCGCGGACGATCCGGTCCTTGTGGGGCAAGTGCCATCCTTCGAAGAGCCAGCCGTTCCAGGCCTGCGTGCAGGCAAAGCCGAGCTCCTGATCTTTGGATTCGGAAAAGAGCTTGCCTCCGAAGCCCGTCACGCCCGACGGAAAGTTCACCGAAGCGTGAATGCCGCCGATGTCCATGGCTTTGATCCGTGCGTCGATGTCGTAGCACCCCGCACGAACTTCTGAATAGCGACACGGTTCAACGCGATGATCTTCTTTGGGCCGTCCCGCCATACACATGAACCCGACTTGGAAATAGGGTTGGTCTTCGAACATCCAGACTTCGTGGCCCTCTTCAGTCTCAACGACCTTTGGCGCCTAGTCTTGAAACTTTGCCGGCAGTCGCCCCTCAAAAGTGTGCTTTGGCTCGAGCAGGTGGTCGTCGACGAAAATCAGCTTGAAGTTGACTTTTCGGGGGTCGGGATCGGGCAGGAGCGGGTTGGTGACCGGACGCTTGATGCCGACCTTGACCATTTTGAGATCCTCCGCGGTTCGCGATGAAGTTTGCGACTCCAGAGGCTGAAAGTTGGCCGGGCTCGAAAATCCGTAGTGCTCGCATTCGGTACGCGTTTGGCTGAACTACCTGGAAGCAACGGCTCGCGCGGCCCTTCGACCGAAGAAGATGCCGTCGCCGAGCGAAAGACCACTGCAATAGCCGCCCACGGAAACTCCTGAAGTCGATCGACCCGCCGCGTACAACCCCGGGATGCAGTCGCCGACCGGGTCGAGCACCCGCGCGTCGGTATCTGTGCGCAGTCCCCCTAACGTGAACGCCGCGTAGAGCGCGTGTTCAGTTGTGCAGTCGAGCGCGCCGTACGGCGGGGTTTGCAGCGGCTTAATGTATTCGCGGTTCTTGTGAAAGACCGGATCTTCGCCTTTTTCGGCGTGGTGGTTGTACACCTGTATCGTGGCCTCAAGGCTGCCGGGGGGCAGCGCGAGTTCGTTCTCGAGTTCAGAGAAGGTTTCTCCGACCGCGGAAACCTTGTCCATATAGGTGGGCTTTTCGAAAATCTCGTCGTCGACGATCAACCAGGCCCGCCCATTGTTGTGCAGCAGCGCGTGTTCTCCGAGGCGACCGTAGTAGGTGTCTTCGGTCACAAAGCGTTGGCCCTGGGCGTTGACCATGACACCGCGCTTTAGGCCCCACGGCTGGGTGATGGGCAAGGAAATCGAAACGGCGCTCATGTTCAAGGTTGCAGCCCCAGCACTCACGCCGAGGTTGATCCCACTGCCATCGTCTCCTTCAGCTGCGACGCGCATTTTGCACCGCTTGGCGAGAGGAGCATGGTGTTCGAGCATTTCGTTGTTCAAGACGAACCCGCCAGTGGTGATGACGACGCCTTTGTTCGCGCGGATGTTTCGCTCTTCGCCGAAAACGGTGATGACGGCGCCAACCACTTCGCCGTCGGGCTCTTGGTAGAGCGCGGTACAGCGTGCGTTCATCACTTTGGTTGCAGGGCAAGCTTCGACTTCTTCGCACAACACCTTCATCAAAAGCGGTCCGCCTTGATGCTCGATTTGTGGCACGTGTCCGCGCGGTGCGGGGTTGGCGATTTCGCAATAGGGGTGGACTTGCTCGGGCCCGGACCAGACGAGTCCGTCGTCGGTGGGCGGTTCGCCGCTAACGCCGTGGTAGTAGGTTTGTTTGAACGGGACACCGTGGCCGGTGAGCCAGTCGTATTGCTCGACGCTGCCGTCGCAGTAAAGGCGAATCTTGGCTTCGTCGGGGTTTTCGCCGCACGAGGCCATCAAGAACTTGAACATTTCATCCGGGGTGTCTTCGAAACCGCACGCCTGCTGGAGGGGCGTTCCTCCGCCCATGTAGATCACGCCCCCGCTCATTGCGGACGTTCCTCCTCCGCCGCCGCCTCGCTCGACGATCATTGTGGAGAGGCCGAGCGCGGTCGCGTCGAGGGTCGCGGCTGCTCCGGCGACCCCCATCCCGACAACGAGGACGTCCACTTCGTCGTCCCAATGATGAACGGTTCGCGGGTCATGGTTAAGCGTGGTCATTGGGGAGTCTCCGGGGTTGTGCCGTGAGGCAGACGTGAAGTGAGATGGTGGGTGCCGCGCTCGGAGTTTGCAACCCAGAAGTTCGCTTCGCATGTGCACCGGGCTCCGGTAGAACGAACGGTCTAGTGTGCGGCCATGCAGCGCGTTGAATTTGATTTGACCCCAGAGCGACCCTATTCGCTTTTGCAAAC
>Ga0115003_10002886_pt1 | contig 13911 bp, 15 predicted proteins | sample ArcticOcean_MG_C_7_FD_88736 | JGI IMG/M metagenome (GOLD analysis project Ga0115003, IMG submission 88736) | Marine microbial communities from western Arctic Ocean - ArcticOcean_MG_CB11_88 | ecosystem: Environmental > Aquatic > Marine > Oceanic | place: Arctic Ocean: Canada Basin | collected... | reverse complement strand
ATAAAATAATTAATTAAAAAATCAATTTTTTTTTTTAAATTAATAATATATTAAGATAAAAAATTCAACATTCCAATTTTTTTTTTTTTTTGTAAAAAATTAACTTGTTCTTTAATTTTATTCTTAAAATATAAATCATCAGCATCTAAAACAGATACCCATTTTGTTTTAAGTCTTTTTAATAAATTATTTAAACTTTTTCCTTTAGAAGTTTTTTTTTTGTAATTTACAACAAAAATTCTTTTATCTTTTGATTCATGCATTCTCATTATATCTAAGCTATTGTCAGTAGATCCATTATTTATTAGATACAGATCAAAATTTTTATACGTTTGATAGAGTACAGATTTAATTGAATCATTAAGAAATTTACCATTATTATAACAAGGAATAATTATAGTAATTTTTTCTATCTTTTTTGTCATGAGTAATACAAATTCATATACATAAATGTTAAATATAAAAGCTAAAACAGTTGATTTTATTCTTAATAACTTGAAAAAAAAAAATATTAACTATGCTGTGCTAAGAAATTTTGAAAAATTACCTGATATTGGAAGAGATTTAGATATTTTGGTTGATAATAATATCAAAGAAATTCAAAAAATAATTTTAAAAAGTGCAAAAAAATTTAATTGGAGTCATTTAATATTTGATCAAAGTAAAAGTAGATATTTCATTAACAATAATAAAGTATCAATGTTTTATCTAATAAATTCTAAAAATTTAGAGTTCTTGCAAATTGATTTATTTAGAAGTTTATCAATATTTAGTACTCCGTATTATAAAATTGATAATACATGTTTAGAAACTTTTAGAAAAAAATATTTCATTATTCCAAGGAATGTATCCTATACTTATAATATTTTTCAAATAAACAATTTGCTGAATAATAAATCTGGAAATTATAAAAAAATATTAAGATATAGAAAAAATTTCCTTAAATTAAATTTTACTTCAATTTTTAGAAAAAATATTTTTTTCGAAGATAAATTATTAAAAAAAATTTATGAATTGATTAAAAATAAAAGTTTTAGGAGTTTTAGAAAATATATATTTATTTATAAATTTTTAATATTGATTAATTATTTTTTTAAAAACCCTTTAAGATTTTATTATTTATTTAATCGATCTTTTGAATATACTTTGCTTTATTTTTTTCAACCATCTGGATTTGAACTGGATATTTTTTTTAAAAAAAAAGATAGAAAAAAAGTGATAAAGAATTTTAATAATTTAAAACATAAAAAATTTATATCTAAATGGAGTTTTAATATAAACAAAAATTTTTTTGATAAAATTATTTTTTTACAACAAAGAAATATTTTAATTAATCAGATTACAGAAAATCAAAGCAATAAAAAAAATGACTATACAAAAACTTTTTTAAAAAAATTAATCAAAAAAAATATTTTAATCTTTGGTAAATCGTTAAGTGAAAAATAATATTAAACAAATACTAATTATTTTAGATCAATCCATTGTAAGTTTGGGTAATTTTTTAATTACACTCATGCTAATAAAATTTTTAGGTTTAAGGGAATTTGGAATTTTTTCTTTTTTTTGGATATTCTTATTATTAATTCAATCTACACAACTTGCATTTATAATTTCTCCTATGCTTTCAAATATACCCAAACAAAGTGATTCAAATATAAAATATTTTTATGGAAGTGTATTTTTACAGCAAATATTTTTATGTCTAGTTATGTTCTTTTTCGTTTTAATTTTTTTAAAATATTTTTTTAGTATTTTTTTTTCTTATGACATCAAAAATTTATATTTACCATTCTCTCTTATTATACTTTCTTCACAACTATTTCAGTTTTGCCGTAGACTTCTAATTAGTTTAGGTAATATAATATTATTAATTATAGTAGACTTTGTTGTTTACTTTATATTGATAATTTCTATTTACATTTTTAAACAATATTATTATTTAAATGTAGAAGTAATATTTTGGCAATTTTTTATAATTTTTTTTATTGGATCTTTGCTTTTATATAAAACCATATTTTATTTAAATTTTTCTATAGTTAATTTTTTTTTATCAATAAAAGATAATTGGAAAATAGGGAAGTGGCTTTTATTAACATCATTAACCCAATGGTTCTCTGGAAATTTATGGGTTATTAATGCAGGAATTATATTGGGCCCATATTATCTTGGTGTGATTAGGGCATGTCAAACAATAATAGGGATTCTAAATCCAATTCTTCAATCTTTTGAAAACATTTTTCCTCATGATGTATCTAAAATTCTTAAAGAAAAAAATAAATATCATATGAATAAATATTTAAACAAAAATATTATTAAAGTTTTTTCTATATTATTAATTATATCTTTAACAATTATTTTGTTTTCAAAACAAATTTTATTAACATTCTATGGATCCGAAATATCAAACTACAATTATTTATTATCATATCTAGTTTTAGTTTTTCCATTTATAAGTCTGCAGGTTTTTCCACAATATGGTTTAAGGTCAATTTCAAAAACTTTCCCAATTTTTTTGTCATATTTAACTTCTAGTGCATTTACGATACTTACTTCTAGCTATTTAATTAATGAATTTGGATTAAATGGTTTTATTTGTGGTGTGTATTTGTCATCTTTGTTAACTTTATTGGTAACCTATTGTAGTTTTTATTATTACCTTAAAAAATACTAAATGATTAGATTTAATAAAAATATAATAATTACTTTTTTAGGACCTGATGGCTCAGGAAAAACAACATTAATTAAAAAAGTTGAAAAACATTTATTATTAAAAAAAATTAATGTTAGTATTTTTCATTTAAAGCCATTTTTTTTTAAAAACATAAATACTAAAATAGTAAATAACCCTCATAATCAAATTCCAAGATCAAAGTTATTCAGTTTTATGAAACTTTGTTATTGGTTATTGTTATATAATTTTTTTTTTTTAATTAGTTTTATTCGGCCTAGAAAAATTTACCTTTTTGATAGATACGCTGATGATATATTGATAGATCCTATTAGATATCGATTTAATTTAGATAAAAAATTAACTACTTTTATTCTAAATTTATTTCCTAGACCTGATTTATGGATTATTTTAAATATTAAGCCAAATATTATATGGAAAAGAAAACAAGAAATTAAATATAAAGTTTTATTAAAACAAATAAAAAATTACAAAAAGTTTGCAAATAAAAAAAAAAATTCAATTTTATTCTCTGATAATACAAATATTCAAATAATAAAAGATTATATATTTAAAAAATAAAAAATAAAAAAATGAAAAAAAAAATACTCTTATCGGCATATTCATGTGAACCAAATAGAGGCTCTGAGTCTGAAGTAGGTTGGTGTTGGGCATTAAGCCTTGCTAATCAAGGAAATGAAGTTTTTGTGGTTACAAGATTAAATCAAAAAAAAAATATTGAAAATTTTTTACATTTTAAAAACTTAAACAATTTGAAATTTATATATTTTGATTATCCAAATTGGATTATAAAAATTTTAAAAAATAATAATTATTCCTACTCTTATTTATATTTTTTTCTATGGCAAATTGGAATTTTTTTTAAAGTTTATAATTTAATTAAAAGAATAAAATTTGATTATATTCATCATGTTACTTTTGTAAGTATCAGAATTCCAAGTTTTTTATGCCTATATAATGTTCCATTTATCTTTGGACCTTTATCTGGTGGAGATACTGTACCTAAGAATTTAAGAAAGAATTTTACTTTAAAAGAAAAAGCAAATGAATCTTTAAGAGATCTTAATAATTTTTATATCAAATTTTCTCCTTTGATAAATTTAAATTTTTTAAGATCAAAAAAGATATATGTTAATTCAGAACATACAAAAAAATTAATTCCAAAAATTTATTATAATAAAACAGAGGTTCTTTTAGCTGTTGGTTATGACTCTAATGAAAACCTAAAGATTGATAAAAGCTTAAACAAACCATTTAAAATTTGTTTTATAGGAAATCATATCAATATTAAAGGTTTAGAAATTATTTATAAAATTTATCAAAATTTATTGATCAAAAAATTTGATTTTACTCTAACAATGATAGGTGATGGTTATCAAAAAAAAAATTTTAAGGACAGATTTATTAAAAATAAAATTACAGATAAAATTATATTTTTAGACCCAATAGCTCGTATCAATTTAATTAAAAATTTATCAAATTTTGATTTACTTTTAAATCCTGCCTTAAGAGATTCTGGTTCAATGATAATTCTAGAAGCAATGAGTATTGGCCTTCCTTCAGCCGTTTTAGATCTAGGAGGACCTGGTATTATTGTTGACAATTTGTGTGGTATTAAAATTAATCCAATAAATAAATCCGAGAATGAAATTTCAGAGGAGTTCAGCTCTAAAATTATTAATCTGTCAGAAAATATTGATGATTATAAAGATAAGTCACTTAAATGTTTTGATCAAATAAAAAAATTTAGTTGGATAAATAAATTAAAATATATCTACAAATAAAGTATGATAATTAATGAAAAGAGTTAAAATTTTAAAATATTTTATTAATCCTATTAAAAAAAATGTCTTGTTAAAAAAGATTATTAATTGGTGTAAAAACAAAAAATTAAAATCATCAAAATATATTTGTGTATCATCAGTACATGGCGCAAGTGAAAGTGTTTTTAATAAAAAATACAGAAAAAGTCATAATAATTGTGATTTAGCGTTAGCGGATGGTAGACCAATTTATTGGGCCTTAAAGTTATTAGGTTCTAAAAATATTGATCATCTACCAGGATATCTGGTAACTAATTCTATTTGTAATCTTGCAGAAAAAAATCAATTTAAAATAGGTATTTATGGTGGACAGAATTATGTTATTAAAAAATTTATAATAGAAACTCGCAAATTATATAAAAATTTAAAATTTAATTATTCATTCTCACCTCCATTTAGATCTCTAAGTTTAAAAGAAAATAAAAATATTATTAAAAAAATAAATGATTCAAAAGTCGATATTCTTTTTGTTTGCTTAGGAGCACCCAAACAAGAAATCTGGATGCATGAAAATCAGCATAATTTAAAATGTGTTATGATAGGTATTGGAGCTGCATTAGATTATCTTGCTAAAACAAAAACTCAACCTCCTTTAATATTAGAAAAAATAGGCCTTGCTTGGTTTTTTAGACTAATTATAGAACCAAAAAGATTATTTAAAAGATATCTTATTGCTAACACAATCTTTTTAACTTTATTTATCTCTCAATTAGTTTTATTTTGGCTTAAAAAACTTAAAAATATATAATTTACTACATAAAGTTAATACATCTTCTTTCAATTTTACTTAATTTAATTATAGTTGAAATATAATTTTTTTTATGAAAATTTTATTATTAGATGTTTATCCAAAATCTCCCTATAGAATTTCAAAGGATCAAAATGGTGCATATGGTACCGCAAATAATTATGGTACAGGTTTTGTAAGTAAATTACTTCAAAGACTTGTTAAAAGTTCCATAGATTTTCCTTCATTATTCACAGTACAAGTTTGTGGAGAATTAAAATATCAAGGACATGATGTTAAGTTTAGTAAAGAATTAGATTTGAATGAAAATTTTGATCTATATATATTGCCATCATCAATTGTTTGTCATGAAACTGAAATTGAATACATAAAATTGTTAACAAAATATAAAAAAAATGTAATTGCTATAGGCCCATTTGTTTCATCTAACCCACAATCTTATCTAGATGCAGGAGCTAAAATAATTAAAGGTGAACCGGAAATGTTTTTTCATAATCCAATAAATAAAGTTATTGATTTTGAAAAATTACCCAGCATAATTGAAAATTTTCAAAATTATAGTCTTGATGAATTATATTTCCCTGGTTGGGAAACTATATTTGAAAATTATATACCAAAAATGAAATTTTTAGGTAACGGACCAACTATAAATATTAATGCTTCAAGAGGTTGCCCATATAGTTGTTTTCATTACTGTGTTTATCCGTTGCAACAAGGAAGAAAATTAAGAGTTAAATCTCCTAAAAGAGTATTAGAGGAAATGAATTATTTTAATGATAAATTGGGAGTATCAAACTTTATTTTTAGAGACCCAGTTTTTACTCTTGATAGAAATCATACAATTGCAATTTGTGAAGAAATAATAAATTCAACTAAAAAATTTAATATTTGTATAGAAGCACACCTAAAAAATATTGACGAAGAACTTACACGTACATTAAATAAAGCAGGCGTAAAATTAATTTATGTTGGCATAGAGTCAGGTGATATAGGTGTCAGATCTGATGCAAAAAGATGGTCAGAAGAAAATTCTGCACAAATTGAAAAAGTCAATTATTTAGAAAAAAATGGAATTAAAGTAAAATGTATGTATATTATTGGCTTGCCATCTGACACTGAAGCAACATATAAAAAAACTGTTAAATATGCTCAAACAATTAATTCATCTTATGCACAATTTAGTGTTTTTACACCGTATCCTGGAACTCCAGTATTTACTGAATATAAAGATAAAATATTTGTTAAAAATTATGAAGATTACACTCAGTTTCAGCTTATTTTTAAACATGAAAATTTCACACCAGAAAAAATAATAGAATTACTTAATTATTCGTACAGACAATATTATACTAATCCAAAATGGTTTATACATTTTATAATTAGAAAATTAATTAAATTTTATGGTGATCTCTATTATAGGTTATTCAGGATACATCGGTAGTTATTTAGAAAAAGAATTAAAAAAAAATTTTACTATTAAAAAAATTAATTTGAGAAAAATGCCTGATCAAGGCACAAAAAATTTTGATAATTTTATTACTAATATTATTAAGTCAAATGTAATAATTAATTGTGCTGGTAATTTAAATCCAAAAACAAAAAAAGATTTTTTTATAAATGAAGAATTTCCTAGCTTGCTACAAAAATCAATCAATTTTAAAAAAAATACAAAATTTATACATTTAAGCTCAATAAATGTATTAATTAAAGATTTCAATGATTTATATTCGATTTCTAAGCGACATGCAGAACAAAAATTAGTCAAAAAAAAAGTTATCATATTAAGACTTCCTCTTATTTACAGATTAAAAAAAGGTGTAATACAAAATGAAGGATCTATGAGAATTATTTATAATTACTTAAATATAAATTTTATGCCATTTTACCCTATGATTTATCCTGGTAATACGTTTCAACCAATAGAAATAAAATCTTTAACTCATTTTATATCTAAATTAATAAATAAAAAAAAATCTAAATATCTATATAATTTAATCGGCAAACAAAAAAAATCTTTATGGGATTTATTCTCAATTATTGCAACAATCAAAAAAAAAAAAACTTTAAAGCTAAAAACTAATTTTATTAAAAAACTAATCCCTAAGTTTTTAAGAAATTATATCAAAAAAGAAAAAAATTTTTTACAACATATTTTAGAAATAGACTCTACAAGATTTAAGGAAAATAAAATTAAATTATAATTTATAAATTTTTTTATTTTGTGATAATTTTTTTTTGCAAACTAAATGCAAATCTGTGCATAAGCCTGTAAATAGTTCTAATGGTTTAAGAATTAAATTAACCACATTAAATGAAATTTTATCATTTTTAATTAAGGAATTAATTATTTTGTAAAGTCTTTCTATACCCATAAAATTTTTTCCATAAATCTCGATGTTTGTAAAACCACTTTCTTTGACAAAAAAAATAAGCTCACTTTTTGTGGGTTCTCTAACATGACCGTTATAAGGTATATTATTCCAATAATCGTAAAGTCTGTAATAGTTAGAATGACCAAATAATACACTTATTCTTTTTCTTAAATTTACAGCATTTGGTACTGCTAATATAAGTGTTCCGTTTGGTTTTAATATTCTATAACACTCTTTTAAAAACGGTTTAGGAGAATTGTGAAAATGTTCAATGCAATGAAAAGATGTAACTATATCTAAAGAATTATTGTTAAATTTGATTGTTTCATTTTAAAAATTTAAATCTTTTTTTTTAATATTATTTTTTTTTAAAAATTTATTTATTTTAGGCAAATAATCATTAAGAGTTTTTTTATTTTTTTTTATATTTCTTCTATGAAATTTATCTAAATTTTTAAAATCATCAACCATGTATAAATCTGAATTTTTTAATGAATATCTTAAAAAAGCTAAGAAAAAAGAATAACCACTTCCCAAATCAGCAACCTTATAATTATTATTTTTTGTAGTATTCAGATTTCTTAAGGTCAGAGATGAATAGAATTTTATTCTTTCATAATTTCCATGATGGTTAAAAATCTTTAATAATTTATTAATATTTTGACCCATATATAAATTACTTTAAAATTGTACAAAGGAATGAGGTTGCATACTTAATAATCATATGTTTAGTTAATTTTCCATATCCAGGTTCTTGATACAAAATATTTGAATATTGTATCTATAATAACACCTGCAAGTGAAGCAAAAATAGCATTATTAGTAATTAAATTAAACACCATATTTGCAGCACCTATACTTGTAGCTAGTCCAGGTGAATTAATAAGATAATATTTAAAGATTGAAATAATAAATTTTTTAGGATTGTCAATTCTACTATCAAAAAAATTTAAATAATTATTAGCTATAAAATTAAATGTTGCGCCACATAAAGTTGCAATTAAATGACTTGATAAGAACTGTAGATTAAAAATATTTAATAAAATCAAGAAAATTGAAAAATGAACAAAAAAACCAAATCCCCCTATCAAGCAAAAACCAATAAATTTTGATGAAATTAATCCATTAAATAAATAAGATAACATCTGTGTAACAAACGAAAACATTACTTGAGAAGTTAATTTTGAACTACCTGAAAATCTTTCTTTAAAATTAATTTGGTTTTCGGATATTTTTATTTCATTTTTTCTGTTACAAAAAATTAGATCCAACAATACTTTAAAACCTGAGTTAGAAAGTAAAAAAAATTTTGTATTAAGCAAACTTGTTCTTCCAGAAAAAAAACCAGTTAAAGGATCAGAAATATTTACAGAAAGTAATAGTTTTATAATTTTATTGAACATTTTACTAAAAAATGATCTTATATTTGAAACTTGAGTTAAATTATTTAAATCTCTTACACCTACTACAAGATCGTTGTTTGAAAGATTAGAAAGTAATTTTTCTATATCATTAGCTGAATGTTGACCATCACCATCCATTACAACAAAATATTCACCTGTAATAGATTGAAGAGCAAATTTGATACTTTGAATTAAGCCTCGATCATGTTCTCTTTGAATAACTCTAATATTTTTATTGTTAGAATAATTGTTAAAAATATTTTCTATAGTTTTATCAGTTGATCCATCATCTACTATAAAAATTTCATAATCTTTATTATTAAAAACAGTTTCTATTTCTTTAATAAGATTAGATATATTTTTTTCTTCATTATAAGTAGGAATTATTACCGAAGTTCTGTTTTTAACATATTTTCTCATTAATAAATAATTTAAGTGTATTAATATTTCAATTTAATTCAATGTCTTTGTAATAGTATATATTTAAAGTTTGATGTATTGAAAAAATTGCTCAATTTTTTTAAAATAAAATTTAGAAAGTAAAGTAAAGTAAAAAATAAACGTTATAAAAGTGATAACGCTATAAAGAACCCAAATATGATGATTTTTTGCGGTTTCATTAACGGATAAAATAATCCAAGGAGTTAAAAAGGGTGCTGATGCTAATAAAGTAAAACTAATCTTTTTTACATTATTAAATTCTATAAAATTGTTAATATTTTTTATAAAAATTAATAAAGGAATTAACAAAAATATTATTCTATAGGCATAATTTGAAAATGCAAAAAAGACTAAAATAACCTGTGTAGAAAATAATATAAATAATACAAAATCTTTTTTATTTTTTTCTAAGATATTCAGAATATGAATTAAATCTTTTTTAAAAAAATAATTAAAAAAAATTGATAATATTATAAATAAAAAAATAAAAATTAAATTTATAAAAAATAAATATTCTTTACTTAAATTTATAAGAAACATATCTTGTAAAAACTTTATTAAAAACATAGATAGGCTATAAATTCCAAAAGAAGCATGAAATGATGCAACCACATCTGTATTAGTTATTGAAGTTTTGATGTTTAAAAGAGCCCATATTATAAATGGTATTGTTGTTAAAAAACCAAGTAGGAATTTTTTATTAACTTTGTTTAGGATTATAAAAGCAGGGACTAATACAATTGGAAATATTTTAAGTGAAATAGCTAAACCTAATAATAAACCAGATAAATAATTTCTAGAAATAATGCTTAAAAATAAAATAAAAAAAATAGATAAATCATTATTACCTCTTTCCATCATTAGAATCATTGTAGGGGAAAATAAAACTAAAAAATAAAGGAAAAAAAAGGACTTATTTTTGATAAGAATAATTTTAGAAAAAATTAAATAAATTATAATTTGCAATATACCAAATATATAAACTGGATTTCCAAACATCTTTAATCCATTAAAAATATAAACCCATATGTCAGGATAATTCATTGGTCTTCCTGAAATTTCATTAGAGCTTATTTTCTCTGCCCCAAGAAGATAAATTTGATCCAACTCATTTATACTTGGTATTATGGTAACTAAATCTGCAAAAATAACCTTTAATGTGTGTGGAATTAATTTTGATATAAAAAAATCATTTACAGTAAATAGATCTATTAAAAAAACAATTATAAATATAGACGAAGAAATTAATTTTATAGTTTTTTTGTTAATATTTAAAATTATCATATTAGTTAAAATCGTAAATTTTATTAATTTCAAAAAAAATTAATAGGATTTTTTTCATTTCAATTTATTAAATTCCAAGTAATTTTTTTGAAAAATTATTTTTAGGTTCATTATTTATTTTTAAGATTTTTTTTAAATTCCTAGGATTATTTTTTTGTTCAACAGCTTTTAATAAATCATTACAATCCATGCTATTAATTATAATTGAGTTGTTATATTTTTTTGCTTCATAAGCCATCATGCCATAATTTGTCACAATTATCTTTTTATTAAAAGTTTTGGCCCAATTAAAAACATTACTAACACCAGAAAATTTTACATAAGCAGCATAAATTTTATCAGAATTATAAATTAGTTTAGATAAATCCTTTAATTGAATATACTTATTTATATAATTCAAATTATGATATTTTTTATTAACAATTTTAAGATAACTGAGGACAGACTTTTCAATTTTTCCTACTATTAAAATTTCTGTTTTTTTTAAATTAAACTTATGCAGACAGTTTATTATTTCATAAATTCCTTTTCTTTTGTCTATATAACCAAATAAAAGAATTCTATTTTTTGATTTTATCCAATTTCTTGGTGTGAACTTTGGAAGTTTTTTTGTAGTTTGTGATATTGGTACAAAATCTTCTAAATATTTAACACTATTATTTGTATATTTTGAATACTGAATATCTAAAGTATAAATTTTTACCTTAAAATCAATTAATATTTTTGTAAAAAGATGTTTCAACCAAAATATTATTTTTTTTTTCAAATTTACTTTTAAATTAAAATATTTTTGATAATGAATTTCTGGTCTCATTAATATTCCAATAATCTTATAATCTTTAAAGATATTAAATATTTTAAATATAAATACAGATAAAAAAGATGTGTCTAAATGTAAAAAAATAATCTTAGTATCCTTTTTTATAAGTTTTTTAACTTTCTGCAATATACAAAACTTCAAAAAAACTTTATTATAAACTGAGTTTGTAAAAATATAATTTGATTTAAAAAATTTTTTTTTTATATTTTTATATTTTTTAAGTTTAGTTTTAGGAAAAAATAAAATTGCTCTCTTATTTTTCTTTATTAGGTATTTGTCAATTTCATTAAGATAATCATTTCTGTGGCCAGATGAAATCCAATCTATTATTAAATAATCACTCATAAGTGACAATAATTTTCAAAAAATAAGTTCATTTTTTAGTATTAATATTATCCATTATACCTAATACATATCTTAAAATATTAAACATATGATGTATTCATAAAATATGAGTTTGTTGTATAGAATTAAAGTTATTGATAAAAAATCTTAATTCTTGAAGCAGATCACTTTATTAATAGACTGATAAGGAAATGTGTTTAAATGTTCAAATTTAAATAGATTTACTATGTCTTAAAAAAGATCTTATAAAAAAATTTGGCATAGATTATTACTATAAAAATAATTCAGTGAATATTTTCATTGAAATTATACTTACTAAACCAACAGTTATCATTACTTATTTTAGAATTTTTTGAAAATACGGCATTTTTTTATGGATTATTTTCAATTATGTTTGCAATTTTTTTAGGAGTAGGAGTTCCTCTTATTAGGTGTGTTCTTTCTAATTTTAAAAAAATGTTGTTGCTAAAATAACCTTTTTTCTAATAAATCTATTTGATTATCTCTTTAATGTTTTAAATTTTTTAATTATTTTCTCCCACCTGTAGGCACTATCTAAAATATATTCTAATTTATCATATTTTGGTTTTAATCTTAAAATCTTATCAAATTTTTTAGTATTACTATAAACTTTAGCAATATCACCAGGTCTTCTATTCTTATAATTAATTTGTGTATTGTTATTCTTTCTTTTTAAAATATTTGCAATATCTAGTACAGAATAGGGTTTACCATATCCACAATTTAAAATTAAAGATTTAGAATTTTTGTTTATATATTTCAAAGTTTTAATATGAATATTAGATAGGTCCGACACATGAATGTAGTCTCTAACACAAGTACCATCTTTAGTTTTGTAATCATTTCCATATATAGAGATTACTGGTTTTTTTTGAGAGATTGAATAGCTATATTTTTAATTAAATGTCCGTGTGAAGTTTCTATCTCACCTATTTTACCTGATGGGCTTGCACCTGCTACATTAAAATATCTTAATATGCCATATTTATAATTATATTTTTTACTAAATTTTTTAATTATTTCTTCTGCCTTATATTTTGTTAATGCGTAATAACCTTGTGGGTTGGGTTTCTTTTTTTCATTAACAGATCCTTTAACATTTCCATAAATTGAACAAGATGAAGAAAAAATAATACTAGTAACACTGGAGTTTTTACAGCATTTTACTAAATTTAAAGTTCCTTCAACATTATTTTTATAATATTTTTTTTTATTTTTTTCTGCCTCACTAACATTTAATGAACCTGCCAAATGTATTATTGAATTTATTTTATAGTCATTAATAATTTTAGTTAATGCGGCTTTATTTTTTATATCTTTGTTGATAAATATAGCCTTTTTATTTATTAGTTTTTTATGCCCAGTAATTAGGTTGTCAATAATTATAATATTTGCTTTAGTTCTAACTAAAAGCTCAACTATATGACTACCTATGTAACCAGCACCACCAGTAACTAATATATTTTTACTTTTATTCATTCAATTTAAATAATATTAAATTATTTTTATTATAGAAACAGTTCTGTAAATATTTTCAATGAAATTATACTTACTAAGCCAACGGTAACCATTGCAATAAATCCTACAACAAAAAGTTTATAACCCATAGTTCTTAGATCTTTTAAACTGGTGGATAGACCAACAGCAACTATTGTCATACTTAAGGATTTTTCATTTAATGCTTATAAATTGTTAATAAAATTAAACATATTTGTAATACTTCAATAAATGTTTAATAATAATTTTATGATAAAAAGTAAAAAAATATTAATAGTCGGAGCAGGTGGTTTTATCGGTGGCCACTTAGTTAATCGATTATTAAAAGATGGTAATTCTATAGTAGCTTGCGATATAAAACCAAAAGAATATTGGTTCCAAGATTTTCCTGAAGTTAAAAATCACTATGCAATGGATATGAAAGATATATCTAATTGTAAAAAGGTTGTTGAGAATATTGACTATGTT
>Ga0115003_10002885_pt1 | contig 13915 bp, 26 predicted proteins | sample ArcticOcean_MG_C_7_FD_88736 | JGI IMG/M metagenome (GOLD analysis project Ga0115003, IMG submission 88736) | Marine microbial communities from western Arctic Ocean - ArcticOcean_MG_CB11_88 | ecosystem: Environmental > Aquatic > Marine > Oceanic | place: Arctic Ocean: Canada Basin | collected... | reverse complement strand
TGCGTCCGCCATACGTACAAAGCCGTTGCCTTCTTGTCTGCTTAATACGTTATTAATTGTTAAGCCGTAAAGTACATCCGCTAAAAATTCTACTACAAAGTCTTTTTCGTGTTGTGTAAGTGTTTGCATATTTTGCCCTCATGCTGTGTTTGTTTAACTTATACACATAGTATAACACAATAACAGCATTTGTCAATTGCTATTATTGCATTACAGTTATGCATTTTTGTTATAAGCCCCAGTCGTCGTCTACTAAGTCCCATGTTTCAATACGTGCATTGTCGTCTAGCGTAAACACAAAGTCGTCTGCTTCTGTGTATTCACTATTAATTGCTGCTAGTTTAGCAACAGCTGCATCATATTCCACAAACACGCCTGCGTTTTCGTATGCGTATTCATCGTCGCCTGTGCCTTGTAGTTGTAGTACATATACATTTTGCATGTTTTGCCCTCATTTGTTTAACTTATACACATAGTATAACACAATAACAGCATTTGTCAATTGCTATTATTGCATAACTGTTATGCATCTTCATACACTAAGTTATGTGCAGCTAGCATTTCCTCGCCAATTAAATTAGCGTCATAGCTTGCACGTCCCTCGTCTTGCATGCCCCATTCACTAGTGCAAACGTCATTTGCTGCACTAGTACTAAATCCCGCATCCAGCAAAATTTGTACAAGCGTTGCAGTAAAACAATTGTCCCAGTAAAACTGTCCCATTGTTTGTGTAACGTTGTCATCACTGCCAGTGTTACGCATTAGCAACATAGTGCTTTCAACATAGCCGTCAGCGTCACTTTCGTCATACTTCCAATTAACAGCTAAGTCTCCCAAGCAGTCACTGTCAACATACATTGTTACACTTTCAATAGCGTGTCCATTTACTGTGTAATTTGCATTAGCTAAATTAATATCCAGCTGTACTTCATTTGCTTCTTTTGTAGTTACGTTTAAAATATTTTGCATATAATGCCCTCATATGTTGTTGTTGTTTGTTTAACTTATATACACAGTATAACACAATAACAGCAGTTGTCAACTACTATTATTGCATAACTGTTATGCATTTTTAGTTACTTAAATACACATAATTTTCTAACACTACATTTTGCAATACAGTATTTTCTACAACTTGTGTAAACAAGCTGCTTTCGTCGTAGTAAGTTATATTGTTTGCAAAAATATCCATAACACTTTGCAAGCTAACATAATCATTGCTTTCATTTTCAACATACAACATTTGTAGTTGTGCAAAAATGTTAGCACTATTTAAAAAGTAACTAGCACTTGTGCAGTCAGCTTCCACTATTTGCAAGTTGTTATAGCAATTTTCAATAACTGTATAAAGCGTTTCCATATGTACGCTTTCAACTTTGTTGCTTGTTTTTACTGTAATAGTTTTTAATTGTTGTGTTTGCATTTGTAACGCCCTTTTTACTATTTAATATACACATAGTATAACACAGTTACAGCTTTTGTCAAGTGTTATCTTTTAAAAAGAACACAGTAAAAACAATGACTTAGCAATTATTTTAAATTAAATTTCCCTTTGTTTTCAAGCACTTAGCAGCAGCTGTTCTTCTTCGTTCGCCGTGCTCTCGCCGCATCTCCGCCCGCTCATCAGTTTGCCCCTCTCACTACATATAGCTATTGTACTCAATCAAGTACGTTATGCCATACTAACACTATAGTAGCAGTTAGTGTGTTAGCCCGTTAGTGTGTTAGCCCGTGTTAGGGGTCGACCTGGCAGTCGCCGTTAGTGGACCTGAGCCTCGCACACGCATTAGTCGACCTGGACCTTGCACACGCATTAGTGGACCTGAGAGTAGCAGCTAGACTATCCCTAGGCTTCTTGGAGTTCCTGTTGCACCTCTTCCCACACCTCTGAATGACTGTGTCCCCACTCACTACAAAACTCTTCTAGTGACATGGCGCTGGCATCCTCTTGCATAGCCAAAACCCAAGCTCCTGTTTTACTCATTCTCGGTTCTCCTCGTTACAAATATCAAGCCACTTACTAGTTGAAACTAATCCTATTGGGTTAGCCAGTGAGTCCTCAGACAAATAAGCTACGAGGATCTCTTGCGGCACGTTCACCAGCATCTCGTAGAGCGCCGACTGATCACAACTCTCAATGTCTTTCTTGATCTGCTCAATTACTAATGCGAATATATTCATTTTGAAAGCCCTCTCAAACGTTTAACTTAAACTGTATATACAGTATAACATCTTTCGCACACTTGTCAAGAGAAAAGATTAATAAAGATACAATTAGATTGCGACCACATGTGCGTAGACAAGAACAACCTCAAGCCTCTCTCAAACAACACCATCACACATACACAAGGTCACTAGCAGCGGGGTCTATGCATACGCACACGCACACATGGCCTTGATCTGCTGCAGCAAAAGGTTGAGTATATACTATCACATATAATAACACAAGGTGTATATGCTATTATATATAATGAACTAGTTGACCTAGCGTGTGTAGTAGTGTATAGTGTGTTAGATGATACGTTACTAGTGTATACTTGCATGTGTGTATTAACAGTATACATGAACCTTGACCTAGTGTAATACACATGTTACTGTATAGTGTGTTAGTGTAATGTGTGTATGGGGTAATGGTTGCGAACGCAGTGAGCCAAAACCTTCATTGTCAAGGCCGAAGGCCTCAGAATATCCAACAAAATCAAGAGGTTATACCATGCTTTTAAGGTGAAACAACAGCTATGCAACCACTCTAGAGCCATGGTAGGTGTAGGATTTACATGATGAAAGCCACATTTCTCTATGATTTATAAGGATTTTAAATTTTGGTTGACCGTGGTGACGAGAGGCATAGTTCAAATACTTTTCAATGTTCTGTCCCACCCTTAGAATCTATCCAATCAGTGTCAATTCGACTAGGATCTAAGCCTGGAGTCATCCTAAGAGCACGTTCAAGTAGTCTGCTATCACAGTCAGCACACGCAGTTCTTATGGCATCGCTCCAATCTCTTGGGCGTGAATACTCACTCATATTCTCTTGAGGGTTGTTTGACTGCCATGCTTGAATGCGATCACGTTCTTGTTCTACTCTAGTGTATACGTGTGCAAGTGTGTGTAGATGCTTCATTCATCTACCTATATGCACATGCGTAGCAGCGGGGTCTTTGGGTGTTTCTAGTTTGTACTAAATGCATAGTTACCACTTAGGCTAATACGCACATCATCTGTACTATAATAAGGATATACACAATGTTTTAGTTTACTAGGGAATAACAACAGTGTGCCTTCCATTTCCTTACTCAGTTGCCAACCCGCTAGTTCAATGTTACCCAATACATTAGTATAAGTCATACCGAACATACCTGCGAATGGTTGTGTTTGTTTTAGATGTTTTTGATGTGCTTGTTCGTCTTCGTGTGTATAGGGAATCTTTAACCACAACACCCAGCTTAGTATACCACCGTGACTGTGTAGAGGATTGTTCTCGCCTTTGTGTTGGAAGTTGACCCATGCTCCTAGACTAGTGATTGCATGCTTGCCTGTGTTGTAGTTTTGTGTGTGTAAAAAATTTGCTTGGGCCTCCCAGAGGTTGATCTCTCTAGTTATGACCGTGTCCAGATCTGTCACACACTGTTTAAGAAAGTATTGATGTTCTATGTCACCCACTAGTTGACTGCTGGCACTGGTGTAGTCTGCATAGTTGTTGGCTTGTATTGCGTCAACTTCTGTACGCACAGGTGCTAGTTCATCTGGTGTAAGCTTGTACTCCCACAGGGGAATATTGTTCAAAGGTCTAAGCATGTGGATGTTCTACACTGTCTAACAAGCACTCAAGTACTCCACGCCAATAGGCATCTGCCCACGTGTCTCTCTCAAGTGTAAGTATCAAACGTTGTACAACGTCAACACGATGCATCAACAGGGTGCTGCTCATCTGTTTTTTGTGCCAGCATTTCCACGCACAGGATCAATATAGTTGGGAATGTTCACAAGCACACGTTCTAGTTCGTGCATCACCATCATCAGTGCTTCCCATTCAAGTAGACTATTGCCTTCTGCACGAACACTCTCAATGCTTTCGTTGAGTGTGGTCACACGCTTGCGAATGTATACTGCTACAGCTTCATTGCTGTATTGGGCACACTCTTGATAGTTCATTTCACGTGCAGCACCTTTGTTGGGTGCATGCTTCACAGCATAGTCAGCACTCACAGGTTCAGTGGGCTTTGCAGTTGCAAATTGTGGATCAAATCCTGTGGGTGTGTGCGTACTCACTGGTTGAATGTTGGATAGTTTAGTCATTGTTTCTCCTTAGTGTATTGTGTTAGTATCATCAACCGCAACATCTGCCACAACAGGAAGGATCTGTCCTCTCATGTCGCTGATAGTGTCTACCATACGGTTAAAGTCTTGTTCGTTAAGTGTGGTCTTGTACATACTCAGTGCTACACTAGTAAGGATGGCTGCTACTTCTAGGCTTTCGTTGCCGTTCATAATCAGTGTTCCTACTTGATGATGCATGTGTGCATACAGTTCTTCTACAGTTAGTTTTTTAGTGTCACTCATCTTGATTTCCTCGCTGTTGGTTATATTATATCTATTATTATAACACACATTGTGGACATTGTCAATGCTTTTTTAATGCATAGTGTCATCTGGCGTTGGCTCATCTAGGTTGTTTACCACTAGTTGTAGCTTGGGCTTGTCTTCTTCGCGAGTGATATAGTGTACTGTGGTGCTACCGTCTTCGTTGTCAACTATTTCAGTGTCAACACGAGGAATGCCGTGATATGCGGCCATGATATCACACATGTCGTATATAATGTCTCTATCATCGTCATTTACCTGCATTTCGGCTGCTTGCCCGCATATGTTTAACAATGCTTCTACAATCGCTGTGATATCCATTTCGTCTAAGTTTGTTGGTGGAGTTTCGTCGCTCATTAGTGTATTCCTTGTTTGGGTGCTCAGTAATATTTATCAGCATAAATATCGTAGCAACTAACACTTGGAACCAAAACTCAATGAAATATCTTAGTATCTGGAAAGACATACATCCAATGGTTACTAAGCATGGCAATGAGTATATGCTTAATCATTTAATAACTCTAAACGGATATGTGGACATTGGAATCATGTGTGCTGAAGAAGCAAGCATGCATGATATACAACCGTTTTTAAATGAACAAACTATGTCAAAATTTAATCGTGCGTACATGGTCCAAGGAGGATATGATCTTAAATATTATGACATTGAAGGCATTACTAAATTTAGTAATATTGATTTTAATATTTGGCCTTGGTATTTCATTTTTGAAAGTTCTTATCATAGTAGTGTAGCTTTAGATTTACCAGTTGACAAACTGTTTATATGTATGAATTATAAACCCCGACAGCAACGAAAGCATTTATTAGATCAATTAGCAAAGGTAAATTTATTAGACAGCAATTATGTAACATGGCATCAGCCAACTGCAAGTGAAAATTTTGATCCTGATCATTTCTTTGAAGACCAGTATGCATGGAAACATTGGGTGCCACAAGCATTATACTTAGAAGGCACAACATGGGATCAGTATTGTGTTCCTAGGCAAATGTTTAATAGTGTTATTAACTTAGTAACAGAATCATTTTTACATTGCCCGTTTGCTACAGAAAAAACTTGGAATTCAATCTTTGCAAAAAAACCTTTTATAATTTTAGGATATCCGGGCATACATAATTGGCTAGTATCACAAGGTTATAAATTACCATCACAAATTAATTATCAATTTGATCTTGAGCAAGACGATGATACTAGGATTAAAATGATAGTCGAAGAATTACGCAGACTATCCCAACTAGATTTACAAGAATTAAATGATAGTATGAAAGATGTTTGTGAACATAACTATCAACATGCATGCAAGTTTATACAAAATTATACTACCGACAGTAACCCAATTAATGAATACTACGGTGACATTATTGATCGTGCAAAGCATAAACTAAATATTGCAGTAAGAGATAATAGGAACCTTAATGTATAAAACTAAACATTGTGTAGTGTTTAATGCCAATCAAGAGATTAAAAGACGGACAAGCGGAGCCTATCGCTTTGCTAACCAAATGGAGAGCATGGGCTGGCGTGTAACCGTTGTCGATTGGGCTAATGACTGGCCAGAAGACGATCTTACCACGTATCTTGATTGTGTAGTAGGCGAAGACACTTGTCTATTTGCATTCAGTTATACGTGGATGAAACATTGGTGGGTGCAAGGTACTGTACATAAGATAAAAGAACGCTATCCAGGACGTAAGTATATTGCAGGAGGACAGCAGTTCTATCAGCACAACCTAGGCATGGATGCTATGTTGTTTGGTTACGCAGAGAAGGCAGTACCAGACACTATTAACTGGCTGTTTAATGATGGCGAGAAGCCCAAAGGCAAAGACCTACATGGTGGGCTGGTAATAGACTGCAACAACGACTATACAGCAATGAACCTAGGCGACTATTCAATTGACTACAGAGATGATGACTACATACGCCCACATGAAATGCTAACTGTAGAACTTAGTAGAGGGTGCAAGTTTCGTTGCAAGTATTGTAACTATGCATTCTTAGGTGTCAAAGAAGACACTTCAACAGAAGCAGAACTATTACGTGCAGAGCTTATGGACAACTACGAACGCTTTGGCACCACCAACTATATACTAGCAGATGATACTCTAAATGACAGAGAAAGCAAACTAGAAATGCTAGGTGATGTTGTTCAAAGCTTACCTTTCGAACCCAACTTCGCTAGCTTCATACGCATAGACCTAGTAGTTGCCAAGCCACGTCAAATGAAGTTGTTGAGTAGGGCTAGGGTATGGAATCACTTTTACGGTGTAGAAACATTTAACGATGCTGCAGGCAAAGCAGTAAGCAAAGGCATGCCATCGAAGCGTATCAAACAAGGCCTTTTGGACATGCGTGAACACATGATGAGTGAGCTAGGTGTGTACCGAGGAAGTTTGGGTATGATTGCAGGGTTGCCACTCGAGACTCCAGACAGCTGGGCAGAGAGTGAGCAGTGGTTGCGTGATAACTGGAGCGATGGTAATTGGGATTGGTGGCCATTAGAAATAAGCTTAGATACTACAACAGAAACAACCAGTGTGTTTTCAAAAGAATGGAAACAACATGGCTATAGAAAAATAACAGATCAAACTCGCATTGATGAAATTAATGTACATTACTCAAGAGACACGGGCGGAACCCAACACAAGTTTGATCACAACAGTTTGTATTGGGAAGCTGATTGGGCTGACATAGGGCAAGCATCAGAGTTTGTTCGAGATTGGAAGAATGATGAATGGCGTAACAAGAACCTAAAAGTTGCTAGCTTTCACATGCTAAACTATCTACCATTTTATCCTAATAAAGAAGAGTTACTTAACCTAAAAGAGTTTGAAGTAGCTGAAGCACTTGGCACTGAGGAGCAATGGAGTAAGATAGTAGGGCCTTACGTAAAATCAAAACTAGAAGGTGTTAAACGTCTTAAAGATTTAGTTAATAGTGGTGCAGGACCTATGTTAATATCACCAGTAAGAGACCAATATTTTGAAAGGTGTACTCATAATAGACGCCTAAGCGAACTATGGGCTAGTATTAACTAGTTTGTTATATACTTGTGACCACATAGGGTCTTGATCGCCCCAACTGCGGGCAGTAATACACCATCTATCTTTATCTGATATCATATCAACATTGTGTGGAATATTAGTTCTGCATACTGTAACTACCTTGTGACTAAGACAGTGTTCACTATCACGATCTAATAGATCACACGGTGTTTCCTGATAGGTCATTGTTCCTGCATCAGGGCTACTAGATCCTAGTTCAGGAAAGGGTAGTTGTCCTTTTGCAGCTAGTCTAGCTTCATCTATGTTTTCAGGATCCCACCAGGGTTTATACCATACCATAGGATTATTATCTTCTTCTAGTACCCAGTTGTAACTTGTGCTAACAGGAAGTAAGGCACCGCCTTGGGGGTCTACATCTATATGGGCACCAGGGTGTTGGTAACCTGCCTTCCTATAAAATGCTAGGATACCAGTAATGTCACAGCTAAAGTAGTTGTTAAGTAATGCAGTAAACTCATTTGTAAGTACTAACCTATGATCGCATTGCCAAACAGTTGCTCCACCTGTGTCTACTTGTATAAACTCAGGATGGTTGCGTAGATATTCTCGAGGGTCTATACTAAATGCATTTTCGACACTAAGATCTGTTTCAATCCAGTTACGCATCGACTATCCACGTCTGTAGTTTGTGAACAGCTTCATCCCATGTGGCCCAGTTCATAACACATCTAGCACTAATAGCCCAACGTTCTTGGTCACCCATGTCTACATTATGTAATACGTTTGTTCTAACCATTACTAGTTTGTCGTGTCCGATTGTGCAACGATCTATCTCTTTGCAATCAGCAATAGGAACTTCATCATAGTGTACAGCATCCGTAAACTTCTTTAGTTCAATGTTAGCATTAGCTAATGGCTCGTGCCAAGTCATAGCACTATCGTCACCCTCATCCAGTACCCAGTTATAGCTACTTACTACAGGGTAGAAGTCTTTCTTGTTCATGCTGTCGCTTGCATTAGTTGCGTGGAAGTTGTTTTCGTATTCTACACCTTCTACCCTACTAGGACTATTGTTAGGTGCTACATCTACATGTGCGCCTTCGTGTTGGTATCCCGGAGCTCGCCAAAATACTAATGCTCCTGTTACTTCTAGATAAGGACAGCTAAGTTGTACATAGTCTACCCATTTTTGACTAAAGATCTCGTCCTTGCCAAATGTCCATATACCACCGTGGTCAGGAATATATACGTCTGCTCTGTCTGTATTATCAAAGCAGTGTTGTTTAATGTCAATGCTAATAGCATCTTTAGTGTTTATGTCAAGTCGTACCCAGTTCTTTGAGCCCATCCATAAGGATCCTTCTATTAAAACTACTCATGTAATCATCCCATGTTACATGCCATTTAAATCTAGTACTAACAAGCCAACGTTCTTTAGATTGCATTTCAACGGTGTGTGGAATGTCAGTTCGTACTAGGGTGGCTGTTTGTCCAATACAACAACGATCAACTTCTGTAAGTTGTTCTAGTGGCCATTCATAATTTATATCTGTTGTGCTACGCTGTGTTCTTTGTGGATCAGCATCAGGCATACTATACCAAACCATGTCAGCATCATCTTCGTCAATTGTCCAGTTAAGCCCACAACCATAAAGTTCTTCATTCTGTGAAATATCTACATGAGCACCTGGATGTTGGTAATGAGGTGATCTATAAAATATCTGTACTAAATCTATCTGCAGATTAAGATCATGGAAAAGGTATTGAATAAAATCGTGTGTGAATATGTTTTCTGGAGCAATGGTCCAAATGCCGCCCTTGTCGGGCATATATAAATTGTGTTCGCCATTACGATAAGGGTCGCTAAGTATGTAATCCTTTAGATTAACTTTTAAAGCGTTAGCTACATTTATATCTGTTCTATGCCAGTTCTGTTGCTGCATCAGGGTCGTTGATCCATTCTACTGTGTCAAGGTCCCAACATTGCTCAAACGGTACTTTAAAAGTAATACTTGATACAGTGTCTAATACTTGTACAATTTTAGTGTCACTATCTCTAATTTGAATAAGTCCGATGCTTGTGTACTCGCTAGGAAGCCCACGATGCGCCGCACCAACTGCAAGATTTTTATCTTCAACAGCCATTCCAGTATCTGGATCAACAAACGTTGTTGTTTTAAAACGACAAGCCCAGCTTTCACCGGATGGTATATCTTCCATCTTCATATTATTCTCCTATATAAGTGTACTTATATCTGGTGGTAATTTGTGCATAAATATCTGAGTACAGTTAAACAAACTTGTACCTCAAAAGGAGATTTCCAATGACGTTAAAACACATATCGCTTAATCTAGAGATTGGGCAAACTATTCTAGTGGGACGAAACAATGATCAGCCAGCTAAAATCACAAAGATAGAGTTTCATGAAAAATCAGGGACGGTTTCCTTAAATACCACTCGAGGTCCAAGAGATGCACTCACATTTAAGTTGCATGACGGCGAAGAGACTCAGTACGAGCATCCGGCTGACAAATACCGCTAAATAACAGTATGAAAGTATTTGAATTATACACGTTAGACAGTGACATAGAAGAGTGGGAAGCTACTGCTAGTTTGTGCAAGAGTTCTAAGCCTGACAGTGCGATAGGAGCAAGCGCCTTATCATCTTGCAAGGCACAGGGATTTCGTGCTAGGCAAACTGGCAAAACCCAGAAGGTTGGTAATAAGCGAGTCGCCTGGGGCGGCAAGAAAGCTAAAGCCAAAGAAAAGGGCGGACCAGTGAGTCCTACCAGTACGGGATAGTAATGATCTCCCCGGGTAAGATCATAGTTGCTCATCCTAACCTAGAAAGTGGGTTGTTCGGAAAGAGTGTTATACTCATTACCGAGCACCACAACACAGGTACAGTTGGCTTCATTCTAAACAAACCATCCAATGTTAACTTGGCAAAAATTATGCATGACCGTGGTGTAATTTGGGAACACCCCGAAGTGTTATACCAAGGCGGTCCACTTAACACGTCAGCACTTGTAATGGTACACACAGACGATTTTAACTCTTCTAATACAATGCACCTTCCAGGAGGGTATGCAGTAAGTAGCGATGAGCTAATGATTGAAAAACTTATAATGGGCAACACACCAAAATCATTTAGACTTCTAACAGGAATATGCAGTTGGGCACCAGGTCAAATCAATATGGAAGTAAACAGACATAAAAGTTGGTTGACAGCTTCGCCAGATGATGCTATACTGTTTAATAGTACAGGACTAAAGCAGTGGAGAAGAGCTCTCAATGTTGTAGCGTCAGAGACTACTGCACAATACTTTTAGGAGAGGTATAATGCAAACATACAAAGTAATAATCATAGGTGCGACAGCATTAGTAGCAATACTATTCTATGCACAAAAAGCACATGCAACTTTAGAATTAGAAGAAGCATTTCCGTGGATTGAGATTTCAAAAGCAAGTACAGCAATGGAAGACATGGAAGACTATCTTGAAGATACTCGTGAAGCAACACCTAAAGAGTCTCCGGAACAACCAATACCGGAACAACCAACCAGCCCAGATATAGTAGTCTTTCCCGAAGCACTACCTTGTCAAGCAGCTGAAGACTTTCTTAAAAACATGCGTCTCCGACACGGACTTATTCCGTATGCAAAAGGAACAGCAGTAGTTCGTAATGCACAAACTTTTGAGTTCAGCAGACCAGATATGGTTATGCTATATAACCCTGAAGTACAGTCTTGGATGATGGTAGGAATGTGGACAAATGGATACGCTTGTGTACTTGGAAGCGGAACTGATTTTAGACCATATCAGTCAGTAGAAGACTCTCTATAACTCAGCAGTAGTTAAATACTGTATGAGTGATGTACTACTATTAAACGCCGATGCCCAGCCCACAAGCTACTTGCCTTTATCAGTTATTAACTGGAAAGAAGCAATCACATACCTATGGATGGATAAGGTTGTTGTACTTGATTGGTATGATGATTGGATGGTTCATAGTAGTAGTTGGGAAACTAAAGTACCTGCGGTTGTTATGTTAAAAGAAATGCAACGACGGCGTGGCCGTCCTAGATTCTCTAAGACTAACCTTTACATTCGCGACTTATATACTTGTCAATACTGCAACACTCCTTACATTAGAAAAGAATTAACAATGGATCATGTCCTGCCGCTAAGTCGCGGTGGGAAAACTACGTGGGAAAACATGGTAGCAGCATGTGGTCCCTGCAATACAATGAAGGGAAATAAAACTAATATGAAACCTAAACACAAACCTTACAGCCCAACGTATTTTAACCTAGTTGCTAAACGTAAGCAATTAGATATGCCAATTAAACACGAAGCATGGAGGACTTACCTATGACATTTATAGCGGCAATGGATCACAGTGGTGGATCAACTGGCGGCGTACTAGAACGCTACAAACAAGAGTACACAGAAGAAAACAAGATGGAACACGTTCATGCTATGCGTATGCGTATGGTAAGCTCTCCAGACTTTAACCGTGATAATATTTGGGCGGCAATACTTTACCAAGACACAGTTGAACGCGGAATGGTGCCTATCCTAACAGAGTTAAGCATCGAAGCCTATCTTAAAATTGATAGCGGTTGTGAGTCAGATGGTACCCTTAAAGAATTTGATGTAACAGCAATGAAGCAATATGCAATAGAAAATGGGTGTACTGGTACAAAGATGCGTAGTATTGTTAAAGACATTCATATGGTTAATGCTGTACTCGAACAACAGTTTAAATTAGCTGAAAAAATATATTGTTGGGAACTAATGCCAATTGTTGAGCCAGAGGTTCCAATTGAACATCCACGCAAAGGTGATATTGAACAAGTATTAGTTGCGTATTTAAAAAGCAAGCTTGATACGTTCAACGGCAAGTGTATCCTTAAACTTACATTGCCCGAAGTGCCTAACTTGTATAGAGATCTAATGGACCATCCAAACGTGCATAAGATTGTAGGCCTTAGTGGCGGCTACAATACACAAGAAGCATGTAGAAGATTGACACAGAACGAAGGAATGACTGCTAGTTTTAGTAGAGCACTAAGTGAAAGTTTATTTGCACATCAATCAGATGACGAGTTTGATATGACAATGAGTATCAACATTGCACATATAGTAGAAGCAGGGAGATAGTTACATGAAATATATAATTGACATTGACGGAACTATATGTAAGGAAGTAGTTATTCCTGACAGTGGCGGCAAGAAAGATTATGCTAATCATATCCCCTACATGGACCGCATTGCAAAAGTAAATGCATTATATGATGCAGGACATATAATTAAGTATATGACTGCTCGTGGAGTTAGTAGTGGCATTAACTATGAGCCACTAACTAAACAACAGCTAGCCAAATGGGGAGCTAAACATCATGAGCTTGATGTAGGTAACAAGCCGCACTATGATATTTGGATTGACGATAAGGCATTTTGGAGTGAAAACTTCTTTAGACAAACAGGAGAAACATATGAGTAAGGTAATACAATTTCCAGAAGTACCAAAGTTAGCGGAAGTTGACAAACAGTTTGTGGAAATAGAACGGCAACAAAAATTAATTCAGGAGCAACGCGAGAAGATCGAACAGTTGTTAAAAGACAATGAGTAATGCGTATTATGGAGCAGGCGTGGCAGAAACAACATGTGAAGAATGTCGTATAGCAGTAAGCAAAGACGGCATTGAAATAGACGGTAGCACAGGAGACCTAGTATCAGAAGCTCTGATACTAGTCTTTATTGTATTTGTAGTAGCTGGTGTTTATGTAGCTAAAAAATGGGTTGACAGTAAGTTTAAGTAACCCGTTTACGTGAGTTTATTATAAAGTTTATCTTATTTCTATGTCGCTCTAGCAAGATACGCTTAAAGCACCAATAAGTAAAGGTATTCATACCACTTCTCCTAATTAAAGTTAAAGTGCGTTCCTTCGCTAACGTTTGCTACTTCCGTCCTATTACAGGATGAACGTACTACTATTTATGTTGGCTCTGGGGGAAGGATTCGAACCTCCACGGTAAATACTTTGCGAGCTATTACCACACGTTAAACAGACGTGCATGTCTACCATTTCATCACCCCAGATTATAAACTATTCCATCATCATTGTTGTGCTACCCCATGAACGTTTGTCATGCAGCTTATCTAATGCGGCAATCATACGTGTCATACCTATACCACCGCCTACTCTAGGAAAGAAGTCAAACTTTAGAAACTCTTCTAGTTCTGCTTCCACACGTTCTTTACCAAACAGTTCAAACAGTAGATTACTATATGCACC
>Ga0115003_10002884_pt1 | contig 13916 bp, 17 predicted proteins | sample ArcticOcean_MG_C_7_FD_88736 | JGI IMG/M metagenome (GOLD analysis project Ga0115003, IMG submission 88736) | Marine microbial communities from western Arctic Ocean - ArcticOcean_MG_CB11_88 | ecosystem: Environmental > Aquatic > Marine > Oceanic | place: Arctic Ocean: Canada Basin | collected... | reverse complement strand
CCTTTTCCCTACCACCGCTAAGTACCGATATGACAATCAGGTTCCGGTCGAGGCGTAATTGCCCCGTTTCGGGCGAGAAGAGGGCGCTATGTGCGCCGCACTACTCTTTTTTGTCATCCTGCGCGATCGCGTTCGCGGGACGTTCCTCTGAGGACCCCCGGAAGGGGCTACTTAGCCCGTCCGTGGCCTAATTGTCAGAGCACCTAATAGCGGGGGTGCTGAAAACGGGGCTTGAAACTCCTATCCGCCCGTCTTAGCGGTCGCTGGACGCACTGTTTCGAAGCTCGATACGACCTGTGAAGAAAATCTGCGCCGCGGCGGGCGAGCCATCAGCGTGGAATGCAACGTCAAGTCAGAGCCGTCACTCGCATCCCTCGATAACCACGTCGTGAAAGAATTTGGCACGATCGACATCTTGGTCAACAACGAACAGGAAGTGCCTCTGGGTCCACTTTTGGGGGTGAGCGAGGAAGCCTTCGCGGCCGGCTGGGAGTCGGGTCCGCTGGCGACGCTTCGACTAATGAAGCTCTGCCATCCCCATTTAGAAGGTGACGGGTGTATCGTCAACCTGGGGGGCACAGCGGCCAAGCGCTGGGATATGCCGAATTTCGGATGTTATGCCGAGGTCAAGGAGGCGATTCGCTCGCTGACGCAAGCGGCGGCCTGCGAGTGGGCGACGGACGGAATTCGAACGAGCGTCGTCCTTCCCCAGGTCTCATCCCCCGCCCTCGCAGGCGGGTTATCGGCCGGACTCAGGTTCTTCACGCAGATGCCAATCGGATGCCTTCGGATCGAGGTCGAAGCCAATGAAAAGTCCTTCGGCCTCGGTCACCACCTGATCGCCGACCAGACAACGTCCTCGCGTCTTGATCTTCCGCCCCTCTATGCTCTCCACCCAGCCTTCAAAGCGGAGGACGTCATAGAGCGGCGTCGGCTTCCGGTATTGGATGGCCAGCTTGACAGTCGGTCCACCTACCTTTTTCAGATTATTAGCCGCAGCGAGAACCTCGTCGTAGATCGCGGCGATCACTCCGCCATGCACCAAGCCCGTGCCGCCCTCAACGACTTCCCCGAGGCGAATTTCGACCACCGCTTTGGTCCCTTCCGGGCGCACCTCGATCCCGAGCGAAGCGGGGTTGAGCGTGCCCATGACCGGGCTGAAGGGCGAATACGCCATCGTTGCGCTCTTCCCTTGCCACCCCGACTCGACCAATGCGACGCGCTTTCCAGGTGCCGATGCCTCTAGCGCTTCAGCGAGCGCAGTCGCCTGATCAGCTAGTTCGCCTAGCCGCGTGGGGTTCGCGTCAAGTTCAACACTCGCCGCAATCTGTCGGCGAATACCATCCGAGAGGCGCTGCCACTCTGGATGCTCAGCGAGCCGAAGCTCTTCGGTTCGTCGCGCCACGCGGTCTTCGCGCTGCGCGATCGCCTCTGAGTCCGGGACGGATACGGCGGTCTTGAAGTCTTCCCAACTGCTCAACTTGAACTCTCTCCAACCTCGGGACGCCGATTCACGGTCGCCAGCGGCACTCTGAAAAAACGAGGGCACCCCGTAGTGTGCCAAAAGTCGGCCGAACTAAAACCTGCACAACTTCAGATGCTTAGGCGAGTGCCAGATGAAAGTGGCGGCGGTGCGGTGAGGCGCTAAAATGTACATCGAGTTGTACATATTGGAGATTCCGCATGGGTGCGAAGAAGGTTTCAGTTGCAGAGGCGCGTCAGAACTTCGCTCGACTCATCAAACGCGCTCAGCGCGGGGATGCGATCGAAATCACGCGTCGAGGCGAGTCTGTCGCTGTGATTCTTTCCGCGTCTGAATATCTAGCGCTTTCGGGTGATCGTCCCTCGTTTATTCAGGCGGCGAGAGTCGTGCGGGCAAGGCTGGACGTTGAGAGTCTCGAGATCGAAGATGAGATCTTCGAGGGACTTCGTGACGACACGAGTGGTCGAGAGGTCTCGTTCTGAGCATCCGATATCTGCTCGATACGAACGTCGTCTCGGAGGCCATCAAGTCGCGCCCCAATGATCGCGTGCTCCGCGCACTCGAGGAACATGACGGGGAGCTTGCGACTTGCTCAGTCGTCTGGCACGAACTCCGATACGGGGCTTCGCGACTTCCGGCCGGGAAGAAGCGGCGGGCGATCGAAGCCTATCTTGAGGAAGCGGTTCGTGGGTCGTTGACGATTCTGCCGTACGACGAGCAAGCAGCGGAATGGCATGGGGCTGAGCGCGCGCGCCTTGAAAAGCGAGGGCGGCCACCCGCCGCAGCTGATGCGCAGATTGCCGCGATCGCGTGCGTCAATAATCTCGTGGTGGTGACCGCAAACGCGAAGGATTTTCGACGCTTCCGTGGTCTGTCTGTCGAGAATTGGCATTCGTCTCGGTAGATGAAGCACGGAGTGATCCCGTTTCGACCGGGGCCCGGAGCGGCGGAGTATGCCCGGCTCCGGGGGCTTGATCGACATATGACTACGTATCGGCGGCGCGGAAAACGCGGCTCGTGTTTGGCTATCCACACGATCGCAAGAATCCATCTCTGGAGGGAGAGTAGGAAAAAGAAGGCCCCTTTTCCCTACCGCCGCTAAGTACCGATATGACAACCAGGTTCCGGTCGAGGCGTAATTGCCCCGTTTCGGGGCGCGTTGCAGGCGCATCGTTGAATCTGAGCTTGGCTTGGGGCCGCGTCGGGTCCATCGCCTTGAGGGCATGGCGCTCGACGCCCGCGCCGTCGAGATCGACGACTACGAGGGACAATCCCTTGCCTTCCTTGGCGAGAACAATGGCGAAGTTTGCCTGTGCGCCGTCAGCCACCGGCAGCTTCGTGCCGCTCAGCTTGCCATCCTTAAACGTGGCACTCACCGACTTTTGCGTTAGCGAACCGGCCTTTTCGGTCGTCGCCATCGTGCCGATCAAGTCGCCACTCGCGATACCCGGTCAAGTACTTCTTCTTCTGACCGTCGTCGCCTGCCTGCTTGATCGCTTCGGCGGCCAAGTAGACCGTCGATGCGAACGGAATCGGGGCGAGTGCTGCTCCGATCTCACCGGCGATCATGGCCGATTCGAGATAACCAAAGCCGGCGCCTCCATACTCTTCGGGAATCGAAACTCCGAGCCAACCGAGTTCTGCCACGCCCTTCCACAGGCCTTGGCTGTAGCCGGAGTCTGCTTCGAGGATTTCGCGCACGTGCGCGAGCGAAGAGTTTTCATCGAGAAACTCCTTCGCGGTGTGCTGGAGCAGCTTTTGCTCCTCGGGAAAATCAAAATTCATGACGACCCCTTTGTTCGTATATGGGTTGTATGGGTTTGCGTAAAACCGTGAAACCAGTGAATCAGTTGCCAGACCATTTGGGTGTGCGCTTCTCAGCAAAGGCGCGCGAGCCCTCTTGTGCGTCCTTCGAAGCGACGATCTTCCCGCTCTCAGGTCCCTGATGGGCCCAGAACTCCTCCTCTGTTCGACCGTAAGAATCGACGATCATCTTCTTCGAAACGGCGACCGACAAAGGCGCGTTCTGCGCGATCGTGGTGGCGAGTTCGAGCGCGACATCGAGCGCTGCGCCCGGAGCGGATACACGCGCGATCAAGCCAAGCTCCAGGGCACGTTGCGCGGGAATGGGATCGCCGGTGAGCGCCATCTCCATGGCAACGCCATGCGGGATCACGCGAGGCAATCGCATCAACGCGCCGCCCGCTGCGAACAAACCACGCTTCACTTCGGGAATCCCGAACCGGACGTTGTCCGCTGCAACCAACAGATCGCAAGTCAGCGCCATTTCGAGGCCGCCCGCCAATGCAAAGCCCTCGATCGCAGCGATCAACGGCTTCTTTGCACCGGTCTGCAAGAACTTGGCGAAACCCGCCGGCGGTCCCTTCGTGGCGAACCACTTCAGGTCCATGCCCGACGAGAAACCACCACCAGCGCCCGTGATCACTCCGGCGGTCAAGCCGGCATCTTCATCGAGTTCTTCGATCGCTGCGTTGAGCGCATCGGCCAACGGACCATTGACCGCGTTTTTGGCTTCCGGTCGGTTGAGCGTAATGACCAGGATGCGGTCACGTCGTTCAGTCAGAATTTCATCAGCCATGAAGGCCTCCGATTTGATCCCTGTGAAGGGGGATCAAGATCATTTGGGGGGAAGTCGCACGCCACCGTCGGCACGGACCACTTCGCTGTTCATGTAGTCGTTGGTCAAGAGCTCCATCACCATCGAGGCGAGCTCGTCCGCGTGACCGAGGCGCTTGGGGAAGAGCACGCTCTGACCGAGCTTGGCCTTAAAGGCCTCGCTGCCTTCGCCTTCGCAATAAATAAGCGTGTCGAAAAGACCTGGCGCCACCGTGTTCACCCGAATACCAAGTGCCGATAGATCGCGTGCGATCGGAAGTGTCATGCCGACCACGCCGCCCTTTGAGGCCGAGTATGCGCACTGACCGATCTGGCCTTCGAAGGCCGCGACCGATGTCATGTTCACGACCGCACCGCGCTGACCCTGGTCGTCGAGGGGCTCTTGCTTGGCCATCATCGCCGCGGCGAGGCGAAAGCAGTTGAAGCTACCGATCAAGTTCACACGCACGACAAACTCCCCCGAAGGAGCCCGGGTAGCCCCGTCGGGGCTTAGTTGTAAGAACACCTAGTATGCGTGGTGCGGAAAAGCCCGCTTGTTTTTCCTATTCCCTCCCCGACTGAGACCACCGCCGCCGTACTCGGTCGGCCAAGTCGGTGTGGCCCAACCCTTCTCACCAATGCTCTTGCACCACATTGAGAGTTCGGCGTTGCTGTCGTCGAAGAACTCGGCACCCATTAATTCTAAGCCACGTCCCGCCAGTGTCGCCGGGGAATGGTCACCGAGCCAGCTGCGCGCTTCGGCGCGGAAGGCATCAAGGTCGGGATTGGGATCGGACATCAAGATCTCCGTTTCCGAATAATCGCGCAGTCGCGGGGAAGCTCACTGGGCCGAAACAACCTGCATCGAAACTAGACGATGCGCGAGTCGTGTTTGCCCCAGTAGCGGTCTTTCAGCAGCCGTTTATAGAGTTTGCCGGTCGGCAGGCGTGGCAACTCGGCCTCGAAATCCACGCTCCTTGGGCACTTGTAATGGGCAATGTGTTCTCGCGCGTACGCGAGGAGCTCCTGTGCGAGCTCGTCGTTGGCATCGATGCCTTCCATGGGCTGGACGACCGCCTTCACTTCTTCACCCATTTCTTCGTTAGGCGCCCCCACGACCGCGATATCGGCCACCTTGGGATGCATGATCAGCACATCCTCAATCTCCTGAGGATAAATGTTGACACCGCCCGAGATGATCATGAAGGTCGCGCGATCGGTCAGGAACAGGTAGCCGTCTTCATCGACATAGCCGATGTCACCGAGCGCCGACCACGTGGGATGCTTTGGATGCTGCACGGAGCGCGTCTTCTCATCGTCGTTGTGGTAGCGGAAGGCGACTTCGGGACGTTCGAAGTAGATGATGCCCGGTTCACCCACCGCCACATCGTTCCCGTCGTCGTCGCACACGTGAATCACACCCAGAATTGACTTGCCCACCGTACCCGGCCTATTTCGCCAGTCCTCCGGCGTGATGTGGGTCAAGCCATTGAGTTCAGTGCCCGCGTAATACTCGTAGATAACGTCGCCCCACCAATCGAGCATCTGCTGCTTCACGGGTCTGGGGCATGGCGCCGCGGCGTGGATCGCACACCGATGCGTCGAGAGATCAAAGCCCTCGCGTTCACTCGGGTCGAGCTTGAGCATGCGCGAGAACATCGTCGGGACCCACTGGCTATGAGTGACCTTGTGATCCTCAATGGCCTTGAGGGAATCTCGCGGATCGAATTTAGGCATCATCACCACGGTGCCGCCGCAGATTTGGATGGCGGTACAGAAACCGAGCGGAGCCCCGTGGTAGAGCGGCGCTGGCGACAAATAGACCGCGTTTTCGTCGAAGCCCCACAAGCTCCGGTGCATCGCACTTCCGGCCCCGCCATTTTCGCCGACACTCACCTCGGGAAGGGGACGCTTGATGCCCTTCGGGCGGCCGGTCGTCCCCGAGCTGTAGAGCATGTAGGCGCCCGCAGGCTCTTCCTCAAGCGGCTCTGCCGGAAAGGCCGCCATTGCCTTCTCGAGATCTTCGTAGCCCGCCATCTCACCGCCGAGCCCGAGCCAACGTTCACATCGCTGAGCGTGTTCGGGGATTCCTTCGGCCACGTCGCACAAGCCGAATGAAGACACCGTGACGCGCGCTTCACAGTTGTCGACGATGTAGCCGGCCTCTTCTGCAGTCAGATATCGGTTGACCGCAGTGATATAGAGCCCTGACCGCAATGCCGCCCAACACACATCAAAATATGCAACGTTGTTTTCCATGAAGAGCGCAACGTGATCACCACGTCGCAGCCCGTGTGCGAACAACAGCTGGGCCAACTGGTTCGAACGTTCGTCAAGCTCACGATACGTGCGCGCCTCGCCTGTGCCGCTGTTGACCACCGCTAACTTGTCGGGTTGAACACTTGCCCAATGACCGGGATACATGGGGGGACCTCCAAAATTCGACAATCAAAGTTGCGCGTACAGAGACGGAACTGTCACCGCCAAACGAGACTACGCAAGCTGGTTTTAGGCGTCGCGTTTCAACAAACGCAGCGCGTTCTCTCGCAGAAAATTGGGCCAGACGTGATCGCGGAACGGCACCTTGGGCATGTCGTTCATGATGCGTTCAAGCGAATAGGAAAGCGTCGAATGGAACGCCTGTATCAATCCCTGATCTTCCAGGGCGAGCACGGGCATCCCAACCCTGCTGGCTTATTTCGTGCAAGCCAGTGCAAGCGTTCAGGGTGTAACTTTGAGTTGAGATACCCGTTCCCTTAGAAAATTACGGAGACGCTTTTAGAGCATTTCACCCGCAACCAGCTCGAGCGCTTCGATCGGGCACGAACCAAGCAACATGCTGCCAATCTTTCCGGAATCACCTGCTTCCTTCCAGACCTGCAATCTCTCTTTGATGCGACCTGCAGGACCCACAAGATGGCAGGCATCTACCAGCTCATCAGGAACAGCTGCCGCGGCTTCATCTCTCTTTCCAGCAAGGAACAGATCCTGAATCGTGGCTGCGGCTTCTTCAAACCCGAGCGCCTTTGCAAAATCGTTGTAAAAATTATTTTCTCGAGCGCCCATGCCGCCGATATACAAAGCCATAGTGCCTTTGATTTGCATTCGACAACGGTCCACATCATCACCAATAATTACGGTAACAGCAGGTGCAACGTCGAAGTCCTTCGTGGTCTTGTTGCCCTTATCCAGACCCTTTTGAATGGAAGACATCAGCACATCGGGTTTTTCAGGGTTCATCCAGATCGGCAACACGCCATCAGCTACTTCCGCAGCAGTCTCAAGTCCCGTTGGCGTGATAGATGCCATGTAAATCTTCATGCTTGGATCGGCCTGCAGCATGCTCTTAAGTGGTTTACCCAAACCGGTACCATCATCACCGCTGTACGGCATGCTGTAATGAAAACCTTTATGTTCAACCGGACCCTCACGACTAAAAATCTTCTTCATAATGTCGATGTACTCTCTTGTTCGAGTCATCGGCTTGCCGTAGGCGGTAGCATGCCAGCCTTCGACGACCTGTGGTCCTGATGCGCCCAGACCAACAATGAACCGCCCATTCGAAAGCTGGTTCAACGTCATCGCTGTCATTGCACTAAGGGCTGGCGAGCGGCCAGGCATCTGCATGATCGATGTACCGACTTTAATCTTGTCTGTCTGTGCCAAAATCCAGGCTGCAGGTGATACTGCATCACTGCCGTAGGCTTCTCCGGTCCAGACCGAGTCGTAGCCCATACTTTCAGCGGCCTTGATTCGGTCCATATCGATGCTGATAGACTTGCCGCCCATTGCATTCAGGATTCCAAGTTTCATTAAAGTGTCCTCTCGTTCATTTATAGGTTTTCAGTATTTTGTCCGGTTGATTACTGCAAGCTGACAATGCGCAAATCACCCTTGCCCGACCTTTAAATTCCCTAAGCGATCAACCCAACAGTCTGTACGACAGCAGCTCAGCATCATTACAGTCATCGAGCATCCTCTACAGAAAAACTGCCCCCTCGATCAGATCTCCCCGATCATCGTATTGGCAAGTTTCTTGCGTTGGTACACACCATCGCCGTAGAGCGCCTGGTTGTGCATGCTTCGTTTGAAGAAGATATGCACGTCGCATTCCCAGGTAAAACCAATACCGCCGTGCAGCTGCACCGAGCGATCTGAGATGAACGCGCCCGCATCGGACGCCGCGCTCTTCGCCATGCGCGCGGCCTTCAGAGCTTCGGCTGGATCATCAAAGTCGATCGCGCAAGCTGCGTTGTAGACCAGCGAGCGGGCTCGATCGATGTCGAGCATGGCGTTCACCAGTGGGTGCTTGACCGCCTGGAAGAAGCCGATCGGGCGATCGAATTGTTTTCGATCCTTCGCGTACTGAACCGTGGTCTGCAATTGCCACTCTGCGCAGCCCACCAGATCCGCTGCAACGGTGACGAGGATTGAGGGCCACGCGCGCTCGAGCGCGCCCACCGCATCGCGACTAACGACGTTCTCCTCGGCGACGCGCACGTCTTCGAATCGTGCCGTCGCCTGGTCGCGGGTCAGGTCGTAAATTCGATCCGGGACGAGGCTGAGTCCGGTCGAGTCCGCCGGGACCGCGCACAGCACACGGTCGCCGCCACACTGCGCCGCCACCACCAGGACGTCGGCCTTAAAGGCGTCTTGAACGAAGTAGGCCGCGCCGTCCAACACCAGATCTCCACCGTCTTCGCTCGCGGAGAGGTCGCCTTCGCCCAACTCCCAGCTCCCCACGGCATTGGTGATGGCGAGTGTCGCCGTGGTGCCATCGGCGATTCGCGCCAGCCATTGTCTGCCTCCCTCGGCCTGGGCCAGGACATCGGTGGCGTTGAGGGTCGCGACCAACGGTGAGGGAAGTGCAGAGCGCCCCACCTCTTCGACCAGACCCGCGATGCCGGCGCGCTTGAATCCGAGGCCGCCGTCCTGTTCGGGCACGGCAAGCCCCGTCCAGCCGAGTTCGACGATTTCCTTCCAGAGCGCCTCGTCCCAGCGCTGAAGCTCATGACGTTCGTACACAGCCTCGTGATCTTCGGCGACGAGCGTGCGCAGCTTGTCGACCGGGAGGCGTTCACCGAGTAGTTTCCGCGCCAGATCGCGGAGCATCTCCTCGTCTGGCCCAAAGCCGAAGTCTTTCGGCGGGCGATTGCTTTTGCTCATGGGGTCATCCTTCTTTCATCGGCACGTCGTACGCCGGCTACTTTGACTTCGGCATCCCGAGAATCCGTTCTCCGAGGATATTGCGCTGAATCTCGCTCGAACCACCCCCGATCGTAACGGCATAGCTTTTCATGTATGCGAGCGGCCAATAGCCATTGTCGGGGGCAGCGTCGTCGTGCTTGTAGAGCGTCGAGCGCGCGCCGGCAATGTCGACGCCCAGCCTCGCGCAGTGTTGCTCGAACTCGGTGCGGACTACTCCCTGCCCCATGGGCAGGCGCATCGGATGATCGTTGAGCGCGGGCACCTGGGCACGGCGTGCGTCCTGTTGGATGCCTTCGTGTACGATCGCCTGTCTGATGATGGCGTCGCGGGTCACGGGATCATCCGCAGCCAGGCCCCCACCCCGCTGGCTGCTTTTGGCCAGGCCGATCAGACGTTCGATTGGATGTACGGCGCTGATGCCGCCGCCCCCTGCGCCCTCGGCCGCGCCGCGCTCATGAGTCAGTACCGTCATCGCGACGGTCCACCCCTTTCCCACATCGTCTAGCCGCAGCGAATCGTCGATCACGCAGTCTTCGAAGAAGACTTCGTTGAAGCCGAGCTCGCCCGTCATCTTCACCAGCGGCTTGACCGTCACGCCGGCATGCCCCTCCACTGGACAAAGGAAGAACGAGAGGCCGTCATACTTGTGATCGCGACTGGTGCGCGCGAGCAGGATCATGTGCTTCGCGAACTGGCCAAAGGAAGTCCAGACCTTGTGGCCGTTCACCACCCACTCCTCGCCGCGGCGGACGGCCATGGTTTGCTGGTTGGCCATATCTGAACCGGCCCCGGGTTCGCTGAAGCCCTGGCACCAGATTTCCTCGGCACTGAGCGCCTTGGGGATGAAGCGTCGCTTCTGCTCCTCGGTGCCGTGTTTGAGCACAGCGGGGATCATCATCGAAAGCCCCACCGTGTTAAGGAGAAAGGGTGCGCCAACCCGAGACATCTCGCGGTTTGCGATGTCCTGACAGCCGCTGTGCCCGTGGCCGCCGTACTCCTTGGCGATGTCGGTTCCAACGAGTCCGGCCTCGTAGCAGCGCCGCTGCCATTCGCGGTAGTACTCGACCTGCTCGCGCGTCGCGAGTTCGAGCTGGCTGAGCGGAAGATCGATCTGGGTTTCGGGTGCAGGATTCGCCGCGAGCCACGCGCGCGCGTGTTCTTGGAACTCGATCTGTTCGGCGGTGAGATTGGGAGTAGACATCGTATGGCTCCTACAATGTTGAGTGACGTGAAGTCAAAAGTGGCGGAGGTCCGAATGCGACCGTTCGTCCGCGTCTAGGTTCTCGCCCCCGGCGCTCGAGCCTTCTTCCGGCTCCAATTTAGTCGCGATGGAAGGTCAGGTTCACGCCGAAGGGCTTGTCGGTCATCTCCCTGCAGCGGGCGATCTCCTTGGCGAGATCGTCGGCGGGTCGGCTGGGTGAGGCCCGTGATGATGCCCAGGCCGCCGGCATTCGATACCGCGGCTGCCATTTCCGCGTAGCCGACAAAATGCATTCCACCCTGAATGATCGGGTGCTCGATTCCGAACATCTCTGTGATGGCGGTCTTCATGCTAGTTCTCCTAAAAGGGTGCCCGCGGCTTTCCGGGACGGCTGGGGGAGCTTTTCCTTCATGCGGCCTACGAAGTTCGCGCTGACTCTCATCCACTGCAGGGCGTTCGATTCGCCCGTTTCAAGTTCGTTTTCGACTCGCTTTGGCTGGCTTGCTCGGTTTGCGAGGCGCCTTTGCCCAGCTCGCGCTGCCCAAGTCGCGACTGCGCTTCGGCCAACCCGGGCCCGGGGCCGGTTCGAGTTCGCTGGCTTCGACGGCCACGCCTTCGGAGTCGACGGCGATCAAGCCGGCCACACGCCGACCCGTCGTTCGCTCCTGAAAGACGGCGGGCACCTTGTCTTCGCCGAAGACCCACTTGTCCGACCAGAGACGCATCGCCGTCAGCATTACCCACAGGTCGCGACCCTTGGCCGTCAATTTGTACTCGAAGCGATGTCCCGGCTCGTCGAGCCTGTTCTTTTCGAGCACCCCGTTCTCGACGAGCTTCGATAGCCGGTCGGAGAGCACGTTCTTCGCGATGCCCAGGTTGACCTCGAACTCTTTGAAGCGCGTCGAGCCGACGAGGGCGTCGCGGATGATCAGCAACGTCCAGGAGTCTCCAAGCTGATCGAGAGCCTGGGCGACGCCGCAATGGATCTTGTCAAAACGCGTTCGGGACATCCGAGACCCTTTCCTGGTGCACACTCTCCGGGAGGCTCGCGAAGCGCTGCAGCCTACAGGTTGCTTTAAGCAACCCGAGAATCCTAGTTGGTAGAATCGACAGCGTCAACCCGAGCGGACGCGACACACGAAGCGCCACCGCCGAAAGAGCCCAGGGGAACCCCACCATGCCGAAGATCACGTTCCTTGGAGCCGGCAGCACCGGCGCGGAGCCTGCTCCGCAGCCAGCGGGCGGGCTGTGGCCACTCAATCAAGGTCAGAGCACGGCCGCTCCGGGCAGTAGCCCGCCCACGGAACAACCGTCCCCGGGGCCAGCCCCACGTATATCCAGACAAGGGTGCGGTTCAGGGCGCGGCTATGGGTGTTAAGTTCAGCCGCAGGGTCCGTGGTCCCAGCGCCCAAAAGACCGGGTTCGGATCCCAGACATAGTCGGGCGCCAACGCCATCGCGGCGATGCCATCGAGCAGAGTTTCGACGGCGACCCGCGTCTCCATCCGCGCGAGGAAAGCGCCCGGACAGATATGCGGACCGGATCCGAAGCCCAAGTGATCCCGCGGCTTCGGTCGGTCCAGTCGAAAATGATCCGCGTCGGGGTAGAGAGACTCGTCGCGATTCGCTGAACCGAGGCTGTGGATCACCCGCTCGCCCTTCTTAATTCGAACACCGTCGAGTTCCACGTCCTCGCTGCAGGTTCGCGCCAGGATCTGAACGGGTGAGTCGATGCGAAGTGATTCCTCGATGAAGATCTCGACGAGGCTTCGGTCTTCCTGCACGCGGAGATAGCGAACAGGATCCTCGGCGAGCCTACGAATCACGTTCCCGATCAGGTTTCGGGTGGTCTCGTTTCCGGCGATGATCAGCAACATGGTCTGGGTCAGAACGGCGCGTTCGCTCAGCCGTTCCCCGTCGACCTCGGCTTGCAATAGTCGCGTGATCATGTCATCCGGCGGATCATCCGAATCGACTCGCTGTCGAATCTGCTCCTCGAGATACTCTGTGAACTCGGGAAGCAGATTGGCGATCGGTTCCGTCGACCCCTCGTCCTGGCCTTGCAGGCGCAGGATCTCATCGGACCAGTGGGCGAAGTCGTCGATTCGGTCATTCGGAATGCCAAGCACCTGGGCGATCACCGCGCACGGAATCCGCCTCGCGAAGGTCTCCATGATCTCGACCTCCCCGTCTCACGCAACGCAGACTCAGGGCTGCGTTCCTCGGCACCGAAGAAATCCCGGAGACGATCGTTGATTGGACCGAAGAGAACCTGTCGGGTGCTTGTGAGGCCAGCAAGATCCTGCTGTGGATTCGAACCGGAGCACACGATGCTTGGCGCAACACGCGGCGCGATGAACTCCTCGAACTGATCGGTCTCGCGCTGGCCGAGAGCCTCGTTCCCGTCCTCGTCGGCGATGCCTTCCCTCGCGGCTCGATTCCGGCAGGCGTTGTGGATATGACGCTCTTCTGGAAGGCGCCTTTGTTCCAGGGCGCGGATATGCGCCGCGCGCAACTCCAACTCTTCGAGTATCTGATGCAAGCGCACGCTCTTGTCGGTCAGGTCGGTGTTACCACTGCAGGCATGGACGGCCCCGCGTTGATGGGTCTGCCGACGCTATACCTCACGGACGCGCCGAACGTCCGGTTGGGCACTTGGGTCGGGGCAGTTCCGGGCTACCAAGAGCATGTGCGCGGCGAGACGGACCTCGAGCGCATCGGCGACACCCTGAAACAATGGGCGCTGACCGGGCGCAACTGACCGGCTCGCTGGCTGTCGATCAGCCAAGCTCGCCACATGGCATTATCCAATCAGATCTTCTCGGGGGGGCAGGCAGAATGCCTAGAAGCTGACTGGCTACACTTGTAATCGGCACGGACGAAGCGAACGCTGCCGAGAGTCGTGAAGGGGATAGGACATACAAGCTGCTTTCCAGCACAGCGTCCGAGCCTGGGCTTTATGTTGAATCCTTAGGGGAGCCCGTGACGGGCTGTGAGCCTGACCATTTAACACGTGGGTGTCGCTTAATTGTTTGTGATTGTTCGCCTTGAGCGGGCGATTCCTGTCGTGATCATGACTAGGGCAAGTAGTAGTAACGCCGGAAAGCCAAGGGCAGGAACTGGGATTGCGCCAGGCATGCTTGCGGGGTTGAGTGGGTCGCTACCTGCCGCTACTTCCTCGCCGTCGGTGTAGCCATCACCATCGCTATCGCTGTTGTAGGCATCGGTGCCGCGTGTCGCTTCGTCGGTGTTTACGAGTCCATCGCCATCGATATCATCGTCGCAGACGTCACCGGCGCTGTCGGTGTCGAGATCTTCCTGGAGTGGGTTTGCGGTGAGTGCGCAGTTGTCGAACGCATCCCACATGCCATCCGCGTCGGAATCTGTTTCGGCGGGCCATACTTGCAGG
>Ga0115003_10002881_pt1 | contig 13920 bp, 12 predicted proteins | sample ArcticOcean_MG_C_7_FD_88736 | JGI IMG/M metagenome (GOLD analysis project Ga0115003, IMG submission 88736) | Marine microbial communities from western Arctic Ocean - ArcticOcean_MG_CB11_88 | ecosystem: Environmental > Aquatic > Marine > Oceanic | place: Arctic Ocean: Canada Basin | collected... | reverse complement strand
GATTTGTAGGAACTATTTATGGAATGTACACAACTTCATCAGGAGAAAAAAGCACAAACAAAGCTGTTTATCATTGGTTTGAAAACAAAAATATAGATTAAGTTTTAACTAGAATCTAAACCACAACCCTTGGACAAATGTAGGGTTTTTTCTGATCTGGCTTCAAAGTTGTATAACTTGCAGGAAATATTGCTGATAAATAACTAAACGAGTTAAAGAAATCAGTCGTATCCAATTTATTTTATTTAATAACAGCCATAAATACTTTAAAAAAAGTTAACTTATAAGTTTAAATGCTCATACGTATTTGTTCCTACAATGCCATCTACTTTTAAATTCTTTAGAGATTGAAAATCTTTTATTTTTTGTTCCAATAGATCATCAAAATACCCCGTATTTTCAAGCTTAAAGTAACTTTGTAGTTCTGTGACAGTATACCCATAGCTACCTTTTTTGACTAAATGTCTTTTAATTTCTTTGAATTCATATCCATCAGATTTATTACTTAAAATCACATTGAAATTATTTATTTTATATGAAATATCACCATTTCTCAAATTCGTATAGTATTGCATGTAATCTCCAATCCAATTTTTTAGACTGTTGTGAAGAGAACGTGCATTTTTAAAATTATCAACAGAAGTTGTCTTACTTGTCGGGTTTAGTTCATTGAAAAACTGTGTATCTAACTGATGGAATATGTAGTGATAGGACTCTATAAGTTTCCAGGGGTCTTTTTTGTCATATATTTTTGGTATTGGTATGTTGTAATTTGGAGTTATGAGTTTAAACTCTATGGATGCAGAAGAACTAGAAGTGAAAGAAATAGACTCGTTGTTATTTGTTGTTTGTGTTTCTTCTTTTTTTGAAGGCCAAAACGTTATACTATATCTGTAGCTCCCAGGAGTATCTTCTACTAGCTTTAATTTATAGATTTTACTTTGTTTATTTAAAGGAATATCAATCCCACTAACGGAGCCATATTCATTAAGTTTCCATTTAAATAAAGTGCAACTATCAAAGTCGGAGTCAGATTCAAACGTTATTTCCAAATCATCACTTCTTACAATTCCATTTTTTAAAGACAAATTTTTAAATTCTGGACTGAAAGTAGGACTATTTATGTAGTCATTTTTTGAGAGTGGGATGTCTAGTAATTGCCATTTTGAATTATCCGGATAATGGTTGGAAATAAAACTTACTGGATCTGCATTAAAATATTGTGGATTAAATTTTTTTTTGAAAGTATTTTTTTCATTATCATACCCACCTGCAGCCCAGGTTAAATCATATATTTGATATTGTTCATTAACTTTTACGATATTCCAAGCATGATTAGAGCTATAGAATCCAATATCCTCTGAACTAGTTTTACCATTTCCAGTCACATAGTTATTTTCAATATTAGAGAGCTTACAAAGCGCTATAAATAATTCAGCATAGTCTTGACAGACACCTTGTCTGGTATTAATAGTGTTAAGTGGGTTTATTCCCCGTGTTCCATATGCAATATTATTTGTTATAAACTTTGCAATTGCGTAAACTTTTTGTTCCTCGCTGTAGTGCGTTTTTAAAATTTTTTCGTGTAGTTCTTCAATACTGCTATAGTTTTGAATTTGGAGTTTAGCTAAATGATTATCAATAAGACTTAGTTCTTGTGAAACTACTCTAGCTGAATTACACAATAGAAATAAAATTAACCCAAGTTTAAATAAAGTTTTTAGCATAATTTCGTTAAGCTTTTAAGTATTCTTTATAAAATAACGTGAATTCACCAACAATTATTGTAAATTATAATGTTGTAAATTTTATTATATTCAAATAAATTATTTAAAAATAAATAAATATATTTAACGTCAATTTGTTAATTTATAGTGAAAAAATTATCTGAAAAATTAGACTCAGTTCTTTCCGGATTGTCACCTGAAGATTTATCTCTTTGCAGGGTCAATAAATATCCATATATCTTTACAAAATCCTTTTATTTTCTTGAAGATGGACCTGAAATATTTAAACTAAAAGATGCTTTAGGCTTCCCTGATTATTCATTTTCTAAATTTGAAATAGAGAAAATAAAAAATGGCTGCCAACAAATATTGGAGGGAAAAGGATTTAGAAAACAATACCCAATAAGTAATTTAGGGATTAAATCTTTTTACAAGTTATTTGAGTTGTTTCATTTCGAACTAATTAATCAGAAAGCTATTAAGTTAAAAAATGGTCATTTTTTAGATAAAATAACTTTTGAACACATAGTTGATAAAAGTATTATCAATTATTATAATTTAGTATAATACATTCAATCAAATAGATGTTTTTATGTTAATTTAAATATTTGCCAGATAAATATTATGAAAAAAATAATTTATATAGATATGGACGGAGTGATTTCAGATTTTGAAAATGCCAGAATAAAAAACCCTTTGAGTAGAGTGTCTCCCTACATAGGAAGACCAGATAAAATCCCTAATATATATAAGGATTTGGAGCCCATTGAAGGAGCTATTGACGCCGTAACTAAAATTTTGAATAATGAAAATTTTGAAACTTTCTTTTTGTCAACTCCTCCATGGGATAATCCTGATGCGTGGACTCACAAAAGGCTATGGATAGAAAAGTATTTTGGGAAGTCTGCTAGACATAAACTTATACTTAGCGCTAGAAAAGATCTTAATATTGGAGATTATTTGATTGATGACTCAAGATATAGAGGTCAACCAGATTTTAATGGAAAATGGATAGAATTTGGAGGAAAAGAGTATCCGAATTGGAAATTAGTCTTAGAATATATTGGGATAAATTAGTAGTTATTTAATGATATGATAATGCAACTATACAAAGATATTTTGTCAGGTATTAAAAGACCCATCAGGTCTAGAAAACATGAAATTTCAGTATCTATTGAATATTTTAATTATTTATCTATAAACTATTTTAAACAATTAAATCTTTCTAAAAACTTTAAATTTTCAGTAAATATAAGAGATAAAGTATATGTTGTTTTCTTGCTTAGATGTTACTATAATCTATGGATTGAAATTGATGAAAATTATATAGAAATTTTTATAAATTTTCCAAATACATTTATAATCGTTAACAAAGTAAATAAATTTAATCATCCTCACTCTCCAGAAGAATTTGATGTAGGTACTAAAATGTATTATAGCGGGAATAGTTACAACACCTGCAACTGGATGGTGGGTGTTCCGTTATGGAAAAATAAAACCACGGACTTATCACCAAGTTGTCAAATAAATCACACACATGTTAAGCCGTATTTTAAATAAACTAAATCTCATTTAAAATAATATTTTGAGTTACGTTAATCCCAGCTCCATTGACTTAATATTGATTTTTTCTCAATAACATCCTCAATATTATCAGGAAGCTCAGGGAAAAAGTCGATTCCAGTCAAGTCTTCTACGTGGTCAACAGAATAAACATAATTTGAAAGTTTTTCAGTAGATTTTTCATTAGGCATAACGAAAGCTATTGTCTTTGTATTAGGACCATCGTAAACAAGTATTATTTTATAAAAAAACATAGGTACAGAAACTTGTTCTTTCCCTATTGTTAAGTTAGAAGTATTTAATACACCCGCAGTAATAACAAAAATATCACCATATTGACTAGCCCAGTCCCTAACTAAGGATTCAAGTTTTTTCCAAATTCCTCTATTGAAGGACTTATTTTGAGGAGAAATATTACTCAAGTAAAAACTTTCGTTAGATGCTATTCTAGAAAAACTCATATCTCGTGAGGGTGCCAGATGACCTCTATCATATCCAGATTTCTTATAATCAGACAATTTAGATGAACCAGTGGTAATTAATTTATCAATTTTAAAATTATTTAATCTGGGAACAATAATCTTTAAATTGTTTTTTTTTAGATGATACGCTACCCATTCGGCTTGCTCATGCTTTTCTGAATACGATAACGTAAAAAAATTATGAGAAACTACTTGCCCTGTTGTTGAAGTTGGTAAATAATTGAAATTTTGAATAGAAGGTAAATTAGATCTATTAGTATAGCATCCAGTGACTATTATAGATATAAAAATTAAACATGCGTTAAGAAAAAAGTTCATGCTTTGGCCTCTTTTTTTTATAAATTTAATATATAAATCTGAAAATTAAACAACAATGGTAGAAATATTTAACTAATTAAATGTAAATTTTAAAAATATATATCCTAAAATTATAACTAGTTGTTAAATTTAAATTTTTGTTTATTATTTCACTACTTTTGAAAAGTTCTTATAATTTTTAAAAAGCTTTAAAACATGAAAAAACTTATATTCTTATTGTTGATTCCAGTATTTGTTTCTTGTTTAGAGTCATCTCCAAAGAAAAATAAAACATACACTACAACTGATGATAATTTTCAAAAAAGTGAGTTGAAAGAAGAAGATTCTAAAAACATCGAAAATAGTTCTGTTAAAGAAAACGAAGAAACCGAAGAAAAAGAAGAAAGCTCAAAATTTAAACCTAATTGGTCCAATCCTTTTATGAGTCCATATGGAAAACCAATTATAAATATTATTAGAGCCTACTTCCTAGTAGGTGAATTTGAGATGGTTAAAAAATTTATTGTAAACTCAGAATGCTTAGATCAAAATGAATTCGAATACTTACTAAGGAATAGTTCATGGGGATACGAAATAGATGCTACAAATATGAAATGGCAAAACGATAGCACATTTTTAATGACCGCTAAATCGAATATAAATCTCACCATTGGAATGGAGCAATATTTAGGTAAAATTGTAAATGACACTGCAAAGATATTTTTGTTCAGTCAAAACAAAGAAAACCCTTTTATATTTGACAGGAAATACCCATCCGCAGATGTACAATGCCAAATAGAGTCACTCGCAAGAACAATAGACTTTGATTTTAATAGTAGTAACCTTACCACAGAATCAAAGAAAAACCTAAAATTGCTAAATAAATTAGTTTCAAATTATTCAAATTTAAATTTTACGATCAATGGACATACTAGTAGCGAGGGTTCAGATAATTATAATTTAAAATTAAGTTTGGATAGAGCCAAAGCAGTTCGTTCATATTTAATAATGCTTGGAATAAATAAAACAAAAATCAGCTCTAATGGCTTTGGATCTACGTCTCCAATATATCCAGATTCAAATATTGAATTAAGCTCTAAAAATAGAAGAGTTGAAATATCTATTTTAAAATAATGATTAAACACATTTCCCTAGATTTTTGGAACACATTAATGACTTCCAATAAAGAATTTTCCAATCACAGATTAGATTTTTTAAAAACAAAATATCTTCCAAATATTTCAATTGAAGAATTAAATTTTAATATAGAAAAAATAGGAGACGAATCTGATCGAATCAACATGTCAGAAGGAGTCAGTATTCCTAGCGAGTTAATGTACCAGAGATTATTTTCTCAATTTGAAATATCAATAAACACTAACGAAGCTAAAAATGTATATGATTGTTTAGAAGTCTTATTTCTGAGCAATCCACCAATACCTTTGTATGATTTAGAGGAATTAAAAAAATCTTTAAAAGTTCTAAAAAACAAAGGATTTACATTAAATATAAGTAGTAATACAGCTTATATCAAAGGTTCCACCTTAAGAAAAGTTTTTAAGCACTATAATATATTATGTCACTTTGATTTTTTAATTTTTTCTGATGAAATTAATTCCTCAAAACCGTCATACAAGTTCTTTGACAAATTAGCAAAAGATTGCGAAGAGATAAATATATCGAAGAACAGTATTTTACACATAGGAGATAGTTACGAAGCTGATATTGAAGGAGCGGAATTATCAAAAATAAAAAGTAGATTAATCGATTACAAAAAAGAAAGTTTAATCGATTTATTAAAAAAATTATCTAATTAATGAATAAAATTAACACTCTGGCTACTCATATTATTTCTGATGAAAATAATTTTGGGTTTTCTGCAAAGGAATACAGTAAATTTAAATATGGATCTTCTGAAATTGGTGATAAATTTGGAAATGATTTGTTCAATAGGTTAATAAATTTAAGAAACAGAGAAATATGTTCTTATAAGAAAATATATGTATTTTCTAGCCCTTATGATTATATTCCAACAGCCACTAACACAATTTTCACTTCTTTTTTAGATAAACTTTCTAAATATTTAGATGGTAAATGTGTGGTTGAAATGAGAAAAATAAATAGGAACACTACCTATACCGAAGACTATGGAAGTCTTAGTAAGGAAGACCGTTTGAATTTGATATCCAATGACACCTTTGATATTAAAAATGATTTTAAGGGTGATGAATTGCTGATTTTTTTAGATGACATTAAAATAACTGGTTCCCACGAATTTGTTGTAAAAAAAACATTAATTGAGAACCAAATAGAAAATGATATTTTCTTTTTATATCATGCCATATTAGATAATGATAATATTAATCCAACTTTTGAAAATATTTTAAATTACAGCTATGTTAAAGGGGTTAATGAAATAATTGAAATTCACAACAGTAGTGATTTTGTGTTAAACACAAGAATAACAAAATACATTTTACAATTGAACGATAATGATATTAATTATTTCCTTAAAAATGTAAAGCCAAGTGATTTAAAAACAATCATTTTATCATCAAGTGGCAACAAATATGACAAAATTTCTAAATATAGCAATAATTTCAAAAAAATAATTAACTTGCGTTACTAGACTAACTACCAATAAGATACCATGAAGTATTATATTTCTATTTCATTTATAGCTTTTTTATGCCTTTTTGTATTAGGATGTACACCAGATCCTACAATAAATGTCGAATTCAATTATGAAGAAAGTAAAGAATTCGTTTCTTCCAAAAATTTTGATTTAGATAATTGGCTTCAATTAGATTCTATATTTAGTGCTAGTATCTATCAATTTAAATCTAATTCACCTCAATACAAATCTTTTCATATTTCCAAGGTGGATTCACTTTCTTCTAATTATGATGATTTGTCAAAAGAATTTTATAAAAATTATTTCTTCAACCAAATTGATGAATTAAAATCATTAGTTAAATCTATCGATTTTGATAACGAATTAAGTTTTGAGAAATTTAATAATTTTCTTTCTGAAACTGCTGAAGAATTCTACAGTTTAAACGAGAAAATTAGTCCTGAAACTAGACGAGATATTTCTGAAAATCTAGGTAGTCTTTACGCTGAAAATTTACAAAGCAAAGCCGAGCAAATAACAGAAGATTTTAATGCTAACATGGAAGATCTTACAAACCAACTAAAATCAACTTTTAAAGAATTATTTAATTAACTATGAAAAATAACATCGAAAAACTACAAGCCCCCAGGAATTATTTTTTAATGATCATGGGTATTATTTTATTATTCAATATAACTAGCTGTGACTCTGGCGGTGGTGGGTGTGACAATATCACTGTCATATCCACTGATGATGTTGACATGAATAATGATGATTTTTCTGATATTATTGAGTCTTACAACGCATCTTACAACAATAACCCTAATACTAATAATAATCAAAACCAAACTAATATTTTTGTTGATTTGAGTGATGGTATAACAAAATATGCTCTTTCTGACAAAAATAACATTGCTTTATTAGAGCAATTCTTTTTTGGAGTGCAAAATGAAGATAATCTTTCATATTACGAACTCAGTAGCGATAGTGTGATTAAATACAATGATACCCAAGCATTGTCTTATTTTATGAATGATGGGCACAAAGATGCAAATGGAAAACTAAAGCAAGGAGCTCCAATAGATAAAGCTTTTAATATTATTGCTGGTGATGATGATCTTGGTATAGTCATTACAGACGGTGAATTATATGATTCTAAATCCAAACAAGTATCCATGAACCCTTGGGCTAGTGATGCATTAAAACAATGGTTTAGTAAAAATGGCTCACTTGAAATTATTTATACCGATTTTTCTGAATCAAATAGTGGGCAAACTTTCAGTAAGCACATGTACCTAATGGTCTTTATTCCTGATAATTACTCTGGTAATTTTATATCCTCATTAAAAGCAGATTTAACTAGCTCTGGAGTTCAATTTAAATCGGACACTTATAGCACCAATGTTAGTGGTTTGTATGACAGAGATTCTTACCCTGATGCACAAACGCCAGGTACTTTACAACTAAACACTTATGGAAATGCTGATGGATATTTCTCAGAAAATAATTTTGAATATATAAATTTAACTAATATCGCAGAATTTAACACTTTTAATGATGGGATTGTTTACTATCTAAGAGATGTTGGAGATCAAAACGGTAACCCCTTTAATTATCCGATAGTTGAGAAATTATTCATTGATTTGGAGGCAATAAATAACTATAATGTTGAAGAAGTAAAAATAAATATATCCAATGTAACTGAAGATTTTAATAGATTCAAAAGAAATTATTATGCTTTAAAAAATAAGCCTAAGATATCAAAAGATGACACTGGCAAAGATATGCTTACAGAAGATAATTATCTTATTTTTGATGAATGCTCACTTGTAGATATTGATAATGATTCTCCATATGATACATTTGAAAAAGTTATTGAAGACACTAAAGATGATTACTTAAATATTTTAAAGTCTGCTTATAATTTTGAATTGCCCAAAGCTGATAATAAATTGAATGACTTTATTTTCATAGACAACGATGCTGGAATGAACAACCAAGCGAATAATCAAAAATTTGAAACTGTTTTAAAATTTGACCCAAAATTTGATGAAGATACCAAAGGATTTTATGCTGAAAAAAACAATATTATAAAAGTTGATGTTGTTGTGGAGCAAGAAGATTTTATTCTTAACCCTATTAACCGTCAATCTTTAACATGGGACAAAATTGATAGATCTGGCTTAGACCAAACACTTTTTATTTCTTTAAGAAATGTATTAAACAACAATAAACCTAATTCAATCCTGTACACTTACTACATTGAATTAGGACCATTTAACAACTAAAAACTAACAATCAAAAATTAATATTATGAACAACGTATTTACAATCCTATTAATTGTACAAAAAAAGATGAACCTGAGAGATATTGACGGTTTAGTAACAAACACTTATATGTTTGCAGTAATTACTGCAATTGTAATGTTAGGGCTAGCAATTTTGGTGGCTTCTATGATTCAATATCAATCTGGAGCTAGTCCAAAAGATAGAATGAAAAGAAAGATGTGGTTTTGGATACTAGGAATCCTCACGCCAATTATATTTTATGTATACAATTTAACTATGGTTATGCCGAATATTAAGGCGGGACCTGCTATGAATAAATTTTTCACCCATAGTGCGTTATCTCCAGTAGTAGCATTTGCTATCTTTGTTATTCTTGGAGTAGTTGTTTCTAAAATATTCAAAAGAAAAAAAGTTGGTAACTGGTTCAATAAAGTAAATTAAGTAAATAAAAAAAAATGTCGAAAGAAAAAAAATGTTTTATTATTGGTATAGGCGGTACAGGAATGAGATGTCTAGAAACATTTACACACATGTGTGCAATGGGTCTTTACGATGGAATGGAATTCAACGTACTTACTCTAGATACTGATTTCACCAATGGTAATAAAAACAGAACAGAAAATCTTATAAAAGATTACAATAACATAAAAAAAACCTCAGATAGTGAAAACGGCGCTGCCAACAATGATAGTTTTTTTAGTGCAAAAATTAATTTATTTGAATTTGTTACAGATTATAACGCCAACGGACGTAAAAGGTTTTCAGAACTAACAAATTTAAAATCTGAAAACGATGACTTTTCAGATAGTAAATTGTTGTCTGAGTTGTTTCTAAGCGAAGATGTACAGAATTTTGATTTATCACATGGCTACAGAGCACAAACTCACTTAGGTTCATACTTAATGTATCATGCTATTACAGACTTAGCTAAAAAACTAAAGTCAGGGGTAGATATAAAAGATGGAGAAAAACAATTCGAACAATTTTTAAACTTACTTTACAATGCCAAGGATGATGCAAGAATTTTTGTGTTTGGATCTATATTTGGTGGTACTGGTGCTTCATCAATCCCAGTTATTCCAAAAGCATTAAATGATGCGTTAGATATTTATGGAGATGGTAAAATGTTTATAGGTAAAGACGCTAAGTTTGGAGCAACACTTTTGACTGAATATTTTAAATTTAAAAAACCAGCTGATTCTCAAAAATCTAACAGAGACAATGCTATTATAGCTGACAGTTCATTTTTTACTTTAAACAGCCAAGCAGCATTGCAATTTTATCAGTCAGACCCAACTGTTAAAAAAACATATCAAAAGATGTATCATGTTGGTTGGCCAATTGACCCTGTTGATTATTCAAAAGGTAAAAACGAATCTAAAACAATTACTGGGGGAGAAGCTCAAAAAAACCAGTGTCACATTACTGAGCTAATGTGTGGTTCTGCAGCATGGGATTTCTTTCATTCTGATAGATTTTTATCTGAAACTGAATCAGTTTATCTATATAAATCTGTAAGGTATGAGGATAACTCTTTAAATTTAACTAAAGATGACTTTATTGGTGATGGTGATAATGGAGAATTATTTGGGAAAAAATTCGGCAATTTTGTAGCTTTTATGCACCTAGTCCTTACTAAAAATGATGGTGCTCTAGGTCACGACGGTGTCAATTTGCTTTTAAAGAAAATTGGAGAGGTTACTGACACCTACTCTGCACTAGATCAGCAATATACCACATTACTAACCAAGTATTTTAGATCTTTTGGTTATTCGATTGATAAAGGAGTTTTTACCCCTGGTTGGTTATATCAAATCAAAAATTCTGTTACAGGAAAGCTCGTTTTAGATTCTTCCGCATGGACAACGGTTACTAAAGAATTAAAAAAATTAGATGCTGGCCAATTATTTACTGAAAAAGAATTGCATTGGAAATCTAAGTTTATTGGTGGATCTTATGATCCTTTTATCTCTACTCTAAAAGATGATGACACTCTTCCTGAAAATAATAAGAATCAAAATGCAAATGTAACTCATGAAAAATTCATAGCTCATATTTACAACTCAATTAATGCTTCAATAAACAAATAAATTATGTCTTTAGTTTCACTTGTAATAAAATCAAAAGATACCCCGCCACCAAAGGAATTTACCTGGGAGTCAATACAGAACATTACTAACTTTACGAAAAATATTCAAACCCAATCTGCAGGTGCAGATGGTGATTTGAGTAAACTTAGTTCTGTGATTTCAGGTATGCCTACCGTGTTTGCTAGAGCAAATATGTTTCGTGTAGCAATGGAAAGTATCAGTGATCCAGATCAGTCTAGTGAAGGATTGATGGCTTTCTACGGCAGTTTAATTAGCGAATGGAAAGGCTTAATAACTTGTATAGCTTTAAATCCTGAAAAAATCTCTGTAAGGAGAGTAGAGCTAGCCTACAAAGATGGTAATGACAAGTCAACTGCAAAAAATATTTACGAAATTCCAGGTTCATTAGGTAATATCCTTTTTGAAAGACAACCACTTTGGTCTGATCTTTCAGTTGATGATCCAAAACCTTTTATTGATGTTATACTTTATACTAATTCAAATGGAAAGAAAATTGTAATAGGTGGAACCAGTCCAGATAGTTTGTTTTTTACTTCTGCATCCTATAATATGGAAGGAGAAAAAGCTTACTATCTTAACAAAAATGGTAAGTTTAAAAACCCTGTAGAGACTAAATCTTTTGATCCTCCATCCATAAAAAAATTACATAGTTATGTAACCCACCTTAAAGCTAATTTTTCTGATTTCACAAAACACTACACTGATAAAAATCTAGGTGGTATCGGAATCAGTGATGGTTATCATGGTGATTTAGTTGGTTGTCTTGATAATTGGCTAATAGAGCTAAATGCTTTAATTAAAGAAAAAAATATCCCCTTTGACACTCCTGAAATTCCTCAAATTAACTTGTTTAGTATACCTTTTTCAATTGTGGCTAACCATACAACTAGTATTATAGCCTTAGATGGAATTGTATATGAAGATGGAGAAGTTCAAGGTGGTATTGCTTTTGACCCAAGTGAATTACTATTGCCAAAAGAAACAAAAATTGCATGCGTCGATGATGATGGGAAAAAGGAATTTCTTAATGGGAAACCAATACTGCTTTTAAAAGCTGAAGTTATAGGAGAGCCAAATGAAATTAGACATTTTTTGTTGCCACTTACTCCGAAAGGAATCAGAGTATTTGGTAATAATTTATCCACTGTATTGGGTATAGACGATGGTAAAAATGTTGGAACTAGATTAAACGCATCATACAATCCCGATAATGGATTATTAAAAGTAAATTTAAAAGTACATAGTATAAATAATAAACCGATTGGTGAGGTAGATGTAGAATACAAAACAACATCTGACGATATCTTCGGAAAAGATATTTTAATTTGGCCAAATTTCGTTAGTCCTAAATGGGAGAAGTATTTTCTTTACTCTGAAATGCCTCATAATAGTCCAGAATGGAAAGCATTACCATTTTCAATGGACATGGATAATAATAATCAAATGATTTGTGAAGAAGGTAATCAAGACGAACCTCTTTACTTAGCGAAGAACGGTAACGAATCAAAGGGAGCAAAGCTTCATATAGATTACTCAACCCAGAAAACATCGGGTAATAAATATGAATATGAGATATTTGAATCTAAAAAACCATTTAAGGGTTTTAAAATATTAAATGAAAATAATGTAGCTGGATATGCTGTTGTCGACTACGGAAAAGACATTAAGATTAAGTCTGAAATTGGAGATTTACAAGAGGCTCACTTAGGAGTAGATTTTGGAAGTACAAATAGTGCGATTGCATTTAGAAGAGGTGAAAGTGGAAATGCAGAAGGTTATAAGTTTGAGAACAGAAGGGTTTCACTATTTAATCCTGAAGGAGATGAAAAAAATAATGATTTTAAACCAGCTGTTGAAGATGAGGTTTTCTTTTTCCAAAATGATGAAATTAACAGTAATGAAATCAAATCTGTTTTATCAATTCATGATAAAAATAGATTAAAAGATGACAAAGGTCAAAATGATTTGGTTGCTTTGTCCAATGATTATGTTAAGGGAGGCTTTCCATGTTTTGAAAAAAATCTACCCATAGAGGATAGTACTAACAAAACCTATAAATTGAAATTTCAATCTATTGGTGAATCTACTTTAATTCACAACATGAAATGGGATTCTCAATCTAGTGGTCAAAAACTCGAAAGATCTCACAGAGCGGCTTACTTAAAAAGTTTAATGTTACATTGCTATGCAGATCTCTTTGATAAAGGACTTTACCCGAAAACGCTAAAATGGGCTTATCCTTCGGCTATGGGCCAAAATTTGATAGGAGATTATAACCCAATATGGCAAGACTTAACAGAAGTAAATCCTTTGATTAGTGGTCATGATTTGGACGTTAAAAAGGCTAATGTAAACTTTGAAGTTAATAGTGAGGATTCATGGGGTGGAGAATCTAAGAGCCCCTCATCCGACAGTGGTGGATGGGGAAGCAGTGATTCCGCGTCAAGTGGATGGGGAAGTAATGATTCTGCATCAAGTGGATGGGGTAATGAACCTAGTACATCAAATTCACCCGTGTCAAATGATTCTAGTGCAAATTGGGATGATAAAAAACCAAAAATTAAAAGCCAAAATTCTAATTTAAAATATAATTCTGAAGGAATAGAATTTGATTTTTCATTAGTTGATTCTGAAATTTCTATGACTGAGTCATGTGCTGTTGCAAGCTACTTAGCTAATAGTACAAAAATAAATACACAAGATGATGCTTTAACTATTTGTTTTGATATTGGAGGTAGTACTACAGACATTATTGTTCTAGGACAAATGGTTGGACCAGATGGAAAAAAACTATCAATGATCAAACAGAGTTCTATAAGGTTCGCTGCACAAAGGAT
>Ga0115003_10002880_pt1 | contig 13924 bp, 10 predicted proteins | sample ArcticOcean_MG_C_7_FD_88736 | JGI IMG/M metagenome (GOLD analysis project Ga0115003, IMG submission 88736) | Marine microbial communities from western Arctic Ocean - ArcticOcean_MG_CB11_88 | ecosystem: Environmental > Aquatic > Marine > Oceanic | place: Arctic Ocean: Canada Basin | collected... | reverse complement strand
TGTGCAATTAAAACATCAGCAATATTTCGAGTTCCTGCCTCATAACTTTCTTCGGTGGAAGTTAATACACTTTTTGCTGAACCTACAGCCTGTTCGCGAGCCTGCACTCGTGCAACGTTTGTGAAAACCTGCAAGTGCTGAGACTTGGTTTGCTGTGCGATGCTTCGTTTTTTGCCTACCCAAACTGCCTTCAGCTGCAAAGACTGCTGCATGGCTTGCCTTCTTTCAGCGCTTATAAGCCCTCCAGTAAAAATAGGCACACTGATTTCCACCCCAGTGCTATATCCTAAAGAGCTGCTTTCAGACGGGCTTGAAAAGGTGGTGTTGGTTTGCAGGTCTGTTCCCATAAAGTAGCTATCAGAACGATCATCATAGTAAGATATAGATCCTGTTAATTTTGGCAAATGTTCATATTTTTTTGATTTTGCATTTTGCGCTGCTGCATCTCGGGCATGACGAGCAGCCTTAAGTGAAAAATTATTTGCCAGTGCAAATTGAACCCATGCCTCTCGACCTAAGGGCTCTGGTTTTATAATAGGAAAACCGGTAGCTAGTCCGACCAGTTTTTCATGAGGCTGACCTGTCAGGACTGTTAGGCCCTCAAAAGCTATATCAAGAGCAGCTGTTGCTTCTAGAGATTTAACTTGGGCGTTATCATAGGCGGCCTTAGTTTCATGTATTTCTGTGATAGGGGTTAACCCAACCTCAAAACGTTTCTTAGCCTGGTCCAGTTGATCTCTTATAGCCTCTTCTTCAGCAATCGTTGATTCTAAAGTTTCCCTTGCTCTGAGAACTCCATAATAAGTATCAGCGCATCTTAGTATGAAGGATTGCTGATTTGCAGAAAATTGCAATTGAGCCTCATAACTGAGCTCTTTTCCTTGTTGAAAAGAAAACCATGCGGGCAAATTAAAAATTGGCTGAGATAGCGTTATGGAGTAACTTTTTTTGTCCTGATCGGTATTGCCCTTGCGACCGAATATTGAGCTTTGACCTAAAACCGAAGTCGATGAACCTTTCCATTCATTTTCTGAGTATGTACCTATGGCATCAATATTCGGCAATAATGCCGCCCTGTTAATATTTTTTGATTCTGTTTTTGCAAGATATTCAGCCTGTGCCGCTAGCAGCTCAGAGTCGTTGCGCAAAGATACCTTATAAATCTGTAACAGTGTGTCTGCGCTCCAACATAACGGGGCCAATATGCCTAGACTGATGAGGATAAAAAAATTAGCAAAACGGTTCATTCAAATTTTTCCAATTTTGGTGCTGATGATGCTACATTAAGTCTATCAGATTTCCTCGGACTAGCCATTGCTAGAGTATTTATGTCATGAGATTTTTAAGTTTATGAAAAAAACTAACCAAAAAATTGCGTATTGGCTATGACGATGCCTAGACATAAATATAACTCTCAGGATGTTTTGGTGAAAAAGCAAGAAGAAGTGTTTTCTGGTTTTTTTAAAATGCTTCGAATTACTTTGCGCCATAAGCTTTTTTCTGGTGCGTGGAGCAAACCTATTGAGCGAGAACTATTTCAGCGTAACGCTGCTGTAGGGATTTTGCTTTATGACCCTATACACAAGCTAGTGGGGCTGATAGAGCAGTTTCGGGTGGGGGCGTTAGATGAACGGAGTGGACCTTGGCTGTTTGAGGTTGTTGCTGGTATGGTTGATTCTGGGGAGTCGCTAGAGGAAGCGGCTTTGCGAGAAGTGAAAGAAGAAGTTGATATCGAAGACATCGAATTAAAGCATATTTGTGAGTATTGGGTGAGTCCTGGAGGAACGAACGAACACATGCATCTTTATTGTGGGGTCACTAACCTGATCGGCCTCAAAGGCAATTGCGGCATGAATGAGCACTCTGAGGATATTTCTCTGCATATCATTGCTGAAGATGATGTATTCTTATGTTTAGAAAAAGGACAATGCAACAATGCGGCAACTACAATCTCTTTGATGTGGCTACAAAAGCAGTCCAATAATTTTTTTAGCTAACCATTTTATACCTGTGTCGATATGACCAAGTGTGGAGCAAGTCGTTTGATAGCGAATATTAGAGCCCAATATAAGATAGACCTTCATGGCTATATGGCTGATGGCGATGCTAACTATGCTCGGCTATTAAAGTTATTCCCTAAGATTGATGAGGCTGATCAGCGCAAGATCTACGTTTGTAGCGCAGGCAAACATATCTTGCGATTTCAGGTGTTAGAAAGAACGCCTTATACAACGTTGATAAAGCTTGATGAGGAAACGGGTACATATGTCCCATGCAAAAGATTAGATTCATGGTTGAAATTACCTCTCTTGAAATTAAGACTGTACCACGATGCGAAGATGGCAGAGGTGGTGTCCTGTGATGGAGTTAGGCATATTCGCCCACGCTACGAGTATTTGAATAAAAATAGGTATCAGCCGGATGAAAAAGCTCAATGGAATCAATTTCTCTCAGAATGGTTAGCGTATTGTCTTGAGTTTGGGTATGACCCTGTTCCAGTGTTTTAGATTTTCTGTCTTTTCTTGAGATCCAAACAGCATCTGATTGAAGGTATGTGAGGTATTTGGGCGCCAAAGAAGTAAACTGAAGAGAGATATTATGGTGCGGCTTGTACAGATTACAGATTGCCATTTGGGCGCAGAAAAAAATTTTATATCGCATGGCGTAAATACTTACGAGAGTTTCTCTAGAGTACTGCATGAAATTACCACTAAATTGCCCCCCTCCTTAATTATCGCTTCGGGTGATATTTCTTCTTCGGGCGAAGAATGCTCGTATCAACTTTTTTCTGATGTAATGGAATCTTCATTGATACCCTATAGATGGCTTCCTGGTAATCATGACGATTTTTTGATGATGAGCAATATAATTGTGCAGCCCTTTGTTCGGGTAGAAAAGCAAGAAAACTGGGCTGTTGTTTCTTTGGTTAGCGCCGATCCTGGAAACGTGGCTGGCGTAATTGCAAAAGATGAAATCGAGCAGCTAAGGAGTTTATTAAAAAATTGCCAGAATTATTTTGTGCTGCTCTTTGTTCATCATCACCCTGTGAGTATAAATTCCAGGTGGCTGGATGAGCACTGCATATCAAATAACTGGCAAGTTGAAGAAATATTAGCTCAATATGATAATGTAAGGGGGGTATTTACCGGCCATGTCCATCAAGAAAGAGTTACTAATTGGAATGATTTGCTTGTTTATAATACCCCCTCAACTTGTTTTCAGTTTGCTAGTGATGCTGAACGTTTTCAGTTGGGTGAAAAAGCGCCTGGTTATCGATGGATTGAGCTATATCCGGATGGCTCTTTTGATACAGGAGTGAATTATCTGAAAGCCTGATATGCAGACATGAGCTAATTTTGAGAAGGCTATATTTATTGTCTTTAATTGCGTAAAACTACTTTGATTTATCTGTTCTCTTGAAAGAATTTATATCACTATAATGCCTTGATGTAGAAAAACTCTGGTGGGTTATGACAATAATTTATATTCATGGGTTTAACAGCTCTCCAGCTTCTTTGAAGGCAAGGCAAACTAAGGATTGGCTGGAAAAATCATCTTTAGATCGCAGCTTTCTGTGCCCGGCGTTAGATGGCGATACGTTTATTGCAATTGACCAGCTGCAGGCCATTATTGATCAGTGCAGGGAGCCTGTTGGACTCATCGGCAGCTCTTTGGGCGGGTATTATGCAACCTGGCTCGCTAAAAAATATGGCCTAAAGGCGGTACTTGTTAATCCAGCCGTCCGTCCGTACGAGTCTATGAGTGAGTACTTGGGAGAAAACACCAATTACCATTCTGGTGAGCGTTATATGCTAAACCAGAGTCATATTGACATGCTTCGAGATTTGGATACCAAAGAGATATGCGTGCCAGATAGTATCTGGGTGTTGCTTCAAACAGGTGATGAGGTGCTAGATTATCGTCAGGCGAGGATGAAGTATTCTCATTGTATTTTGACTATCGAGCCTGGCGGCGATCATAGCTTTCAAAATTATACGCGGCATTTACCTGCCATTATTGATTTTTTACAACCATAGTCGATTTTTTATGAGTAATTACACGGCAGAAGATATTGAAGTTCTAACAGGACTGGATCCGGTAAGAAAGCGCCCAGGAATGTATACGGACACAACACGACCAAATCACCTGGCTCAAGAAGCTATAGATAATAGTGTTGATGAGGCTCTTGCGGGTCACGCTACAAAAGTAATGGTGACACATCATAAAGACGGGTCTTTGTCTGTTTTGGATGATGGGCGCGGCATGCCAGTGGACATTCATCCGGAGCAGGGTTTGCCCGGCGTAGAGGTGATCCTTTCTACGCTACACGCTGGGGGAAAATTTTCTGGAAAAAATTATAAGTTTTCTGGTGGTCTTCATGGGGTTGGTATTTCTGTAGTTAATGCGCTTTCATCTAGATTAGAGGTTACGATTAAGCGTGATGGTAACGTATATCATATGGGCTTTTCTGGTGGAAATAAGTCGTCTGAACTAGAAGTTGTAGACAGCTGTGGGAGGAGAAATACAGGCACTTTGGTGCACTTCTATCCGGATCCACAGTATTTTGATTCGATAAAATTCTCTATTGCACGACTCAAGCATGTGTTGAGGGCAAAAGCAGTGCTTTGTGCGGGGCTAGAGGTGAATTTTAGTGATGAAAGCACTGGTGAAACTGATACATGGTTGTATGCAGACGGACTAAAAGATTATCTTCAGGGGGCAACAAAAGAATGGGAAGCTATCCCCTTAGAGGCTTTTGTAGGAAGTTCTTCCACTGAAACTGCAGCCGTTGACTGGGCTGTACAATGGTTGCCTGAGGGGGGAGATGTAATTCAAGAGAGTTACGTTAATCTAATACCGACAGTGCAAGGGGGAACTCATGTTAATGGCTTCCGAACCGGACTGCTGGATGCTATGAGAGAGTTTTGTGAATTTCGAAATTTATTGCCACGGGGGGTTAAGCTCGCTCCTGAAGACATATGGGATAGATGTGCATTCGTGCTGTCCTCTAAATTAGCCAATCCACAGTTCTCAGGTCAGACCAAAGAACGCCTATCCTCTCGTGAGGCCGCATCGTTTATTTCCGGCATTATAAAAGATGCCTTTAGTCTTTGGGTTAATCATCACACAGAGGACGCTGAGCTCTTGGCGGAGTTATTTATAAATAACGCCCAAACACGTCTTAAGGCCAGTAAAAAAATTGCAAGAAAACGAGTGACCGCAGGCCCTGCTTTGCCAGGAAAACTTGCAGATTGCTCTTCTGGCAGCCCGGAACGCTGTGAGATATTTTTAGTAGAAGGTGATTCAGCTGGCGGCTCCGCTAAGCAAGCAAGGAGTCGCGAATTTCAGGCAATCATGCCTCTAAGAGGGAAAATATTAAACACCTGGGAGGTTGATAGCGAGGAAATTTTGGCATCTCAGGAGGTTCATGATATTTCAGTCGCCTTGGGGATTGATCCGCAAGCAGCAGATCTTAGCAGCCTAAGGTATCATAAAGTGTGTATTTTGGCGGATGCAGATTCCGATGGATTGCATATTGCTACACTTCTCTGCGCTTTATTCGTTAAGCATTTTCGTGCAATGGTCGATGCGGGGCATGTATATGTTGCAATGCCACCATTGTATAGAATAGACGCCGGTAAAGATGTATTTTACGCCTTGGATGAAAGCGAAAAACAGGGTGTTTTAGATAGAATTTTAGCAGAAAAAAGAAATGGAAAAGTCAACATACAGCGCTTCAAGGGGCTGGGTGAAATGAATCCTATGCAACTACGTGAGACCACTATGAATCCTGATACACGCCGTTTAGTCCAGTTGACGGTAGAAACAGGTGACAATACCAATCAGATGCTCGATATGTTGTTGTCTAAGAAGCGCGCAAATGATAGAAAAGTGTGGCTTGAAGAAACGGGAAATTTAGCGGAGATTTAGTGTTCCGCCTTCATGATATTTAATGTGCTATTTCGGGTAGAAATCGCTCTTAAAGTAAAATTTGATCAAGGACTGATGATAAGGATATGACAGAAACATTGTTGATTGGCGAAACCCCGGAACAAACACCCCTTCAGGATTATGCTGAAAAAGCATACCTAGATTATTCAATGTATGTGATTCTTGACCGCGCATTGCCTAATATTGGGGATGGCCTTAAGCCTGTTCAAAGAAGAATTATTTATGCAATGAGTGAACTGGGACTGAAGTCCACAGCAAAGTACAAAAAGTCTGCACGAACGGTAGGCGACGTGATTGGTAAATTCCATCCTCATGGCGATAGCGCAGCTTACGAAGCCATGGTTTTAATGGCCCAGCCGTTTTCCTACCGCTATCCGCTAGTTGATGGTCAGGGAAATTGGGGCGCGCAAGATGACCCCAAATCTTTTGCAGCAATGCGTTATACCGAGTCTAAGTTAGCTAAATTTTCAGATATTTTGTTGGGCGAACTAGGCCTAGGGACTGTTGATTGGAAACCAAACTTTGATGGGACGCTAGATGAACCGATAGTAATGCCAGCTAGAGCTCCGCATGTACTGTTAAACGGCACTACAGGTATTGCTGTAGGTATGGCGACGGATATTCCCCCTCATAATTTGAGAGAATTGATCGGTGCTTGTGTCCATCTACTTGACGAGCCCAAGGCAACTCTAGAGGATTTATGCGAGTACGTTAAGGGGCCTGACTACCCCACGGAATCTGAGATTATTACGACTCATGAGGATATCTTAAAAATCTATGAAACAGGTCGTGGTAGTTTAAAAATGAGAGCGATATGGCATAAAGAGGACGGCGATATCATCTTGACGGCCTTGCCTCATCAAACTTCAGGTGCAAAGATCTTGGAGCAGGTAGCCGCGCAAATGAATGCAAAAAAATTACCTATGGTAGCCGATCTTAGGGATGAATCTGACCACGAGAACCCAACTCGACTAGTGATTGTTCCAAAGTCAAATCGAGTAGATCTTGAAGTTTTAATGAACCATTTGTTTGTTACGACTGACCTGGAGAAAAGCTATAGAGTCAATATGAACATGATCGGCATTAACGGCCGACCAGAAGTAAAATCGTTAAAAATTATTTTGTCTGAATGGCTCACATTTCGCTTGGAGACTGTTAAGCGACGTATAGCCTATCGTTTAGATAAGGTAGAGAGGCGATTACACCTCCTAGATGGGTTATTAATAGCCTTCCTTAATATAGATGAAGTGATTCAGATAGTGCGGAGTGAGGATGAGCCTAAAGCTGTATTGGTTCAACGTTTCGACTTGAGCGACATACAATCTGAGTACGTTCTAGATACAAAATTGAGACAGCTTGCGCGATTAGAGGAATTTAAAATTCGAGGAGAGCAGGAAGAGCTTACCAAAGAGCAAGAAGGATTAGAGAAAATTCTTGGTTCTGCTCAGCGCTTAAGGACGCTGGTAAAAAAAGAATTATTAGAAGTAGCAGAAGAATTTGGCGACAAAAGAAGATCCCCTCTTGTAGAGAGAGTCGAGGCGAAGGCTTTCAGTGAGGCCGATTTAGTGATTTCCGAGCCAGTGACCGTTATCCTATCTGACAAGGGTTGGATTAGGTCAGCAAAAGGGCATGATCTTGACCCTCTTTCACTTAATTACAGGGAGGGCGATAATTTTCTCTGTGAGGCAAAGGGCCGTAGTAATCAAAATGTAATCTTATTGGATTCCGAAGGGCGCACATACTCCGTCCCTGCGCACTCTCTTCCCTCGGCGAGAGGCCATGGTGAGCCGGTAACTGGAAGATTGAATGCAACTTCTGGTGCAACTTTTAATGGTTTGATTATGGGGGAAGATAGTCAGCACTTACTTTTAGCAACTGACGCAGGTTATGGGTTTGTGGCAAAACTTGAAGATCTGCATACAAAAAATCGTTCAGGTAAATCAACAATTTCTGTTCCCAGAGGGGGGAAAGTGCTTGCGCCGACGCTGGTGCCTAACATTCATCAAAGTTTAGTGGTCGTTGTAAGCAATGAAGGGCGTATGCTAATTTTTCCTCTTGCAGAGCTGCCGCAGCTTGCTCGAGGTAAAGGTAATAAACTGATAAGTATTCCGTCTTCTAGACTTCAGTCAAGAGAGGAATTTATGGTTGCTGTCACTGTTTTTGATCAGCAACAGACCCTCCTAGTTTTTTCTGGAAAACGTTACTTAAGTCTCAAGCTGCCAGATTTAGAGCATTATCGGGGAGAAAGAGGTAGGCGAGGCAATAAGCTACCGAAAGGTTTTCAGAGGGTAGACAAAATAGAAGTTAAACCTTTGGCGTGACATAAACTTATTTAGGTGCGATAGTTTTTATGTATTGCTTACTTGAAGCCTAATTCATTTTTTAATGATTTGAGCCTAAGTTTGAGTTCCGTTTTACTTAACGGAACCGTCTTCTCTTCCTGTTCTGAAAGGATAGGAGCAGTCAATTTTCTTCCCTGAGAGATTTCTCGACAGATACGACGATAGTTTTCTAAGTATGCTGGGTAGCTACTAGATTCTGCTTCGTTAGTCAGACGATACCAGCCAGTGTCTTGGCCTGCATGGTAAATCGCCAAATGTGACCACTTCGCATCACATTTTGGGGAGGCAGCATTGCACGCTTCTATGTATGCTTTTTTGGGGCTTGGCAGGCTCCCGTCTTCACTAGACATTTCGCAGCACTGCAGCATGCGATTTAGCGTCGGTAGATAGTCCGAGGTCTCTATGATTTTTTTTGCCCCCTGCAATATCTGCCTTTCTGTAAAATAGGAGAGAGTATCCAGCCACAAACGTTTGGCTTGATTGAGCACATCGGTGTCACTATATGCACTATAAAATTGATTATGATAATTTACTCTAAACAGAGCAAACACCTGGTTGATAGCATCTATAAGTTTAGATGAGTGCTTAGCTGCTGGCCCAGCTTCTGTCACTGAGCTCGTCGATGAGGTTACTACCTCTTGTACTGTTTGATCGATTAGATCGTTGTTTGTTGTCATTATATGTCACCTGCGAAGAAGCTGATTGCTGTCGAGACCACTCTCGTTTCACCTGCTGTAAAAATTTTGTGTTCCATGAAGTGTGCGCCTGAGCACTTTCTCTCCAATAGAGGGTAAATTCAGGTGATAATCGCTCTGCAAAATCTCGAGGGATATTTGCTAGGACTAAAACCTCATAAAGCTCCTCGCTGGGCTGCCAGTCTCGGGGTATTGGTCTGGGATCAGAATCTTGTTCCATTGTAGCGCTAAATTTCGCCCATTGGCGTTTAACATGCATCACAAAACGACTATTCCAGGTATTGGAGGCATCCCCGCGTTCTGCCCAATACAGCATAAACTCCGGTATGGCATCTTCAATGAAATTATGATTAATCCCTGCCTGCCGTACAAGGATATCCATAGCATCTTCAGAGGGCATCCAGTCGGTACTCATCCGAACTTGTAGGTCAAGTTTTTTGCTCTCTGTTTGATGATTGCGCCACAAACGCAACACATGCTTGATGAATTTTGAACCCCAGCTAAATTGAGGATCGTTGCGTTCTGACCAGTAGGTAATAAACTCTGGCAACTGATCACTGATAAATTGAGCCGGTATATTGTATTGCCCTAACTGTCGCAAAACATCTTTTTCTGGTGACCATGATTGCGATAGGGTTTTTGCGCCTTGCCTGTGATGGGAATTGTCTATCATAGGTTTCCCAATAGCAGGTTGCTGTTTTGAGGTTTCTTTCTCATTAAAAGCAAAACGAAGTTCGCTGCTCTCAAGTAGTGGCGAGGAGGCAACTAATAGGACACCCTTGTCGCGAAGACTATAGACCAGACGTTGTAATATTTTGATATCCCAAAAAGGTGTAATTTTTTGGAGTTGATGTATGTTTACAGTAGCCCAGCAATAATCATCGTTTGATTCTTTTTCGTTGTGATATAGCAGCTCATTTAATGCTTGAAGTAGGACAGCTTCCTCTAGTCCAATTGTGGCTGCCAGAGGAATTGAAATGGTAAGCATTTTTTCAGATATTAATGACATATCAAGTACCTTATCAGAAATATCAAAGTAAGTTTATTTAAAGAATCAAAGATAGCTAGTTTCTTCTGCACATGTCGGAACTTCTTTCTGATGTCTCGTGATAAACTTATTATTATTTTCGGAGGCTCTTTAAAGTGGCAAAACAGAAAATATCGTCTTATGTGTGCAATGATTGCGGTGCCGATTTCAACAAATGGCAGGGTCAGTGCGCTGAATGTGGCGCATGGAACACTTTGACAGAGCTGAGGATAGGGTCCTCTAAAAATTCCTCTGTTATGCGTAATGCCGGTTTTTCAGGTGCAGCGAACGGTTCAATCAGTGTGCTGTCTGAAATTATGCTTGATGAGGTGCCTAGAATCATAACCGGAAGTGTCGAGTTTGATTTAGTTTTAGGTGGAGGCCTAGTTCCTGGCTCATGCATATTAGTCGGTGGTGAGCCTGGTGCAGGAAAAAGTACGTTATTACTACAACACCTTTGCAGTCTGGCTCAAAACCATAAGTCTCTCTACGTAACCGGGGAAGAGTCGCCTCAACAGGTGGCAATGCGAGCCAGTCGGCTTGAACTACCGTCAGATAAACTACAAATTATGGCTGAGACTTCAGTAGAGGCTATTTGTGCTGCTGCCATACAGTATCAGCCAAAAATATTAGTAGTAGACTCCATCCAAGTCATGCATTTAGATGATGTAGCTTCTGCCCCCGGAAGTGTATCTCAGGTCAGAGAAAGCGCCGCAATGCTTATTCGTTATGCTAAAGAGACAAATACTGTGCTTCTGTTGGTAGGACATGTCACAAAGGATGGTGTGATTGCTGGGCCGAAAGTTCTAGAGCATATGATCGATTGTTCCATGATGCTTGAGAGCTCTAATGATAGCCATTTTCGAACACTTCGTTGCAATAAGAATCGCTTTGGCGCCATAAACGAACTAGGTGTTTTTGCAATGACGGACAAAGGTCTTAGAGAGGTGCCTAATCCTTCGGCAATTTTTTTACAAAGAGGAGATGAAGTGGCTTCTGGTAGTCTGGTGATGGTGATCTGGGAAGGCACCAGGCCATTGTTGGTTGAACTACAGGCGCTAGTGGATCCAAGTCATTTAGGTAATCCTCGGCGAGTCACTGTAGGTTTGGATCATAATCGCCTGGCCATGCTATTAGCTGTTTTGCACCGTCATGGTGGTCTGATGGTTGGCGATCAAGATGTCTTTGTAAATGTAGTAGGCGGAGTGAAAGCTCTCGAGACTAGCGCCGATCTTGCTTTAATCCTTGCTGTGATCTCTAGTTTTCGAGATCGCCCATTACCAAGAGACCTAGTTGTATTCGGTGAGGTTGGGCTTTCTGGTGAGATTCGTCCAGTACCGAATGGTCAGGAACGTTTAAGGGAGGCTGTAAAGCATGGCTTCAAAAGAGCTGTTGTCCCAGCAGGAAATGCCCCCAAAAAAGCTATCCGTGGAATGGAGGTTATCGCTGTACGTAAACTAACAGATGCCATCGAAGCCCTCGACTGAATGTCGATTGACTTTTAGAGCTCATCTCTGTAACTTGGCGAGCATTGTTTATCTGTAGGTGTCCAATTTATAAGTCTGTAAATTGGGTGAAACGGGAAATCAGTGAGTTGAAACCCAGTAATGCTTGGGAGTTGACGATTCTGATACTGCCCCCGCAACGGTAAGTGAGAAGATTTGCTTTTAACTAGTAGATCTAATGCTAAATCAAGCAACCACTGTACTAAAGTATGGGAAGGTGATTTAGCAGGGAAACCACTCATGAGTCCGGAGACCGGCCTATAGCTACACATAACGAACTGCGGGGAGCGGTGGCGTTAGTTTTGGTATAGGTTTTTTTTAATCCTATACCCATCTCTTCGTTATTTCTTTCGCGTGGATATTACTTAAATCCGCAATTGTTCGGGGATGAAAATAACGAGGTCACATGAAAACTAAATTTTTTTTTGGTGCAGTTATTCTTGCTGTTACTGTTTCTATTCCAGTGTCTGCAGAAACAGATAGTGCAGAAGTTATAGTTACGGCAACACGTACATCACAATCTATCGCCCAGACGCTCTCTTCAACAACAGTCATAAATACTGCAGATATTGAGAGATACCAGCCAACCGATTTACTTGATTTATTCCAGCATGTTCCTGGTATTGATATTACTCGTACAGGAGGAGCAGGATCACTTCCTAGTTTATTTATTCGTGGTTCAAATTCAACACATGCATTATTTTTAATCGACGGGCAACGTATTAATTCTGCTAGTTCAGGCGCTGCGCCCTATCGAATTATAGACCCCAGTCAGATAGAGCGTATAGAAATTGTACGTGGTGCAAAATCAAGTATTTATGGTAGTGATGCAATAGGCGGAGTAATTCAAATATTTACCAAAAAAGGTGATTTTAAACCTTCAACAATGATATCTACTGAGGTGGGATCTGACGCCTTAAACAGAACTGCCGTATCGACGCGTGGAAAATACAATCAGTTACGCTATTCGCTAAATTTATCATATCTGGAAACAGACGGGATAGACGCAACGACAGATACTGAAGGATATCTGCGAGATGACGATGGCTATAGAAATCGTTCAATTAACACTAATTTAGGGTATACATTTGATAATGGCGTTAATGTAGAGCTTAATTTTTTAGAAACACACGGCCGCATTTTTTTCGATCAGGGGGCTACAAGAGATATCTATGAAGACAGCATGCTACAAAATATAGGATTTAATATTAGCGCCCCTTTAACAGATTGGTGGCAATCTAGAATTTATGTAGCTCGAACTATGGATGATTCTGATACCATCGAGTCCATAGATGAGTCTAAGTTATATGACTATCGAACAACTAAACACCAGTACTCCTGGCAAAATGATATCGAAATATTTGATGGTCAATTAGTGACATTTGGTGTTGATCTGTATGATGATGAGCTACTTTCTCACAGCATTTATGCTGATGCCCAGGGTATTCCAGTTACCGAAAGAATGAATCGTGCATATTTTGCTCAATACCAAGGGACGCTGTCTGTTTTTGATTATATTATAGGGTTCCGCGAGGATGATTATGAGGCGACCTATGGAAAACAGGGTACCAGTAACGTTGCCTTAGGGGCACAGCTAGGAAAGAGCCATCGAGTGACGATAAGCTGGGCAGAAGGTTTTAGGGGACCAAACTTTAATGAACTATATTACCCAGAAAGCTATGGCTATAGTGGTAATGTAGATCTGCTTCCAGAAGACTCGGAGATCTTTGAGCTAGGAGTTAGGGGAGATTATGCTTTATGGAAATGGGAAGCTTCTATTTATCAGAACCGTATTGACAATCTCATTGTTAACACTGATCTTGGTGGAGGCAAAAGTACACCTACTAATGTCGCTAGTACTAAAATTAAAGGTGGTGAGTTTAGTGCTGATACAAATCTTGGTGGATGGGATGTTACTACCAGTTTCTCTTATACAGACCCCCGCAATCAAGATACAGATCAGCTGCTCTTAAAGCGCGCTCAAAAGAAATTTACTTTCGATATTGATCGTAGTTTTTCTCGCTGGGATGCAGGAGCATCTTTCAATGTAACTAGTAAACGCTACGTTAGTGAAGTTTACCCAACCGTCGGCACCAGGAGCTTGGGAGGCTATGGCCTATTAGATTTTCGTTTAAGTTACCAGCTCGCCAAAAAGGTTAAAATGCATTTAAAAGTTAATAATGTGTTCGATAAGCATTATAGAACTACCTCTAAAGCTTATAATGCAGACGGCTCTAATTGGCTGTTAGGGTTCACTTATACGCTTTAACTAATTAGCTCTTGAGCTGACTTTGGAGTAATTTCATGACAGAAACTGAAAGCCAGGCTGAGCGCCAAAAGCGCAAAATGCAAAAATTGAAGACAAAAGTTGATCAACATGTTGCAGCCTGTGACCAAGAAAGA
>Ga0115003_10002879_pt1 | contig 13927 bp, 13 predicted proteins | sample ArcticOcean_MG_C_7_FD_88736 | JGI IMG/M metagenome (GOLD analysis project Ga0115003, IMG submission 88736) | Marine microbial communities from western Arctic Ocean - ArcticOcean_MG_CB11_88 | ecosystem: Environmental > Aquatic > Marine > Oceanic | place: Arctic Ocean: Canada Basin | collected... | reverse complement strand
GAGAATCTGGGATCGTCTGGGCGATCCGCTCGCGAGAACGAGCAGAGGAGCGGTCTTGTCTTGGCGATTGGAGGAAGAAGTCACGCACGCGAGTTACCGAGGGCCGGCCGAGCCGTCAAGCAAGGAGGGGATCGCACGGCGAGCTTGCAGCTGGGTTCTAGCGTCGAGGACCATTCCTGACTGGTGAAGTCGGGAGTTTCTTGCGCCTCGGAAGGCCCTCGACTACGCTCTCGCGCGCTCTCAGGGCCCCTGCAAAGTCTTGGATTCAAATCGTTTTTGCTCTTTTCGTGAAGGGCCGTGCCGCGCGGCTTATGTGCGGGTGGTGCAGTTCGCCTAGCCGGGCGCGACAGCCTCGCGTGTGAGATCCCCGCAGAGCTCAAACCCCTGCCCCACGTTTAGACGGCCGCTACGACGGCTTAGAAGGACCGAAGAATTATGTCTCAGATCGTGATAGCGAGTGGCCTCGGCTCCGGCCGGGTCGTATTTCTCGCAAAGGGTTCCAAGACCGGTGCGGTTGCTTGGGGCGGATTGATTGAAGTCTCGGAGGTGGCGGCGGATGACGCACGTGCCGCTGAGCTTTTAGCGATCGCAGAGGCGGATGCCGCAACGCAGAATGAGGTCGTCGAACCCTATCTCATAGATGTGGAAGACAAGGGCGGTCAGCTTCGCCCGACTAAGTATCGCGAGGTCATTAGATGCCTCGGACCGACGGTTCGCGAAGACCTCGGCAAGCAAGCCGAAGGGACGTCCGCGTAGCGCGGGCAGGAGAGACTCGAATAAATGTACCGCTACGATGAACACGATCACGCGCTGGTTCAGGACCGCGTAACGCAGTTCCGCCGACAGGTGGAGCGCCGTATGGCCGGCGAAATCAGCGAAGAGCAGTTTCGACCGCTTCGCCTAATGAACGGCCTTTATCTTCAGCTGCACGCCTACATGCTGCGCGTCGCGATTCCTTACGGAACGCTCGACTCGCGACAGATGCGGAAGCTTGCGTACATCTCGCGCCGCTACGACAAGGGCTACGGCCACTTCACCACGCGCCAGAATATTCAGTACAACTGGCCGAAGCTGGAAGAGACGCCGGATATTCTTGCCGAGCTCGCCGAAGTCGAGATGCACGCGATTCAAACCAGCGGGAACTGCATCCGCAACGTCACGTCGGATCAGTACGCCGGCGCGGCTAAGGGTGAGATCGAAGATCCACGCATTTGGTGCGAGATCGCACGCCAGTGGTCGACTTTGCATCCGGAGTTCTCGTTCCTTCCGCGTAAGTTCAAAATCGCGATCACGGGTTGCGATAACGATCGCGCCGCGGTCAAGGTTCACGACATAGGCATGATCATGAAGCGCGACGCCAGTGGCGAAGTGGGCTTCGAAGTGATCGTGGGCGGTGGGCTCGGGCGTACGCCTTTCGTAGGAAAGACGATTCGCGAGTTCCTGCCTAAAGAACATTTCCTTTCCTACCTAGAAGCGATACTTCGCGTCTATAACCAACTCGGTCGACGCGACAACAAGTACAAGGCACGCATCAAGGTCACGCTTCACGAAACGGGTAAGGAAGAGTTCACCCGTCTCGTCGAAGAAGAGTGGATGCAGATCAAGGACTCGACGCTCAAGCTTCCGAAGGAAGAAGTCGATCGGATCGCAAAGCACTTCGAACCGCCGGCTTTCAAGGCTGTTCCGGAGGTTGCGCCGACGGTCGATGCCCGCGCGGCGAGCGATGCCGGTTTTGCTTCTTGGCTCCGGCATAACATCTTCGAGCACAAGACGCAGGGCTATTCGATCGCGAATATCTCAGTCAAGCCGATGGGCGAAGCGCCCGGAGATGCTACTGCTGAACAAATGGACGCGATGGCGGATCTCGCGGACGAGTTCAGCTTCAGTGAATTGCGCGTGACTCACTCGCAGAACGTCGTGCTGCCGCACGTCGAACGCGAAGCGCTCCCGGCGCTCTACGACAAGCTGGTCGAGGCGGGACTCGCGACCGCAAACCTCGGGCTCCTGTCCGATATCATTTGCTGCCCGGGACTCGACTACTGCGCCCTGGCAAACGCGCGATCGATTCCGATCGCCATGAAAATTGCAGAGCGATTCACGCCCGCTAAGCAGGAAGAGATCGGCGATCTACAGATCAAGATCTCTGGCTGCATCAACGCTTGTGGTCATCATCATGTCGGCCACATCGGAATCCTCGGCGTCGATCGCAAGGGCGAAGAGCACTACCAAGTTCAGCTAGGTGGCTCGGCCACAGAAGAGGCCGCACTCGGGAAGATTCTCGGCCGCGGCTTCTCGGCAGACGAAGTTGTTGAGGTGGTCGACAAGATCATCGCGACTTACCTCGATATCCGTGAAGACGGCGAAGAGTTCATTGAAACTTTCCGCCGCGTCGGACAAACCCCCTTTAAGGAGCGGGTCTATGGCACTGCTTGAGCGACGCGAAGATGGTGCCGCTGAGATCGAAGATCGATTCACGCGGCTTGGTGACGAGGATGCGCTCCCCGGAAGCGGCGGCGTGCTTGTTTCCTTCTCTCGGTTTAGTGCCGAGAGAGAGGCGCTCCTCGCTCGTGATGGCGATCTGGGCGTTTGGCTCGACTCGAATGAATCGCCGACGGAGTTGGCTGACGATCTCGATCGACTCGCGGTTGTCGCGTGCAACTTCCCTGCGTTCAACGACGGGCGCGCGTTTTCCTACGCGCGGCTGCTTCGCGAACGGCTTGGTTTCAAGGGCGAAGTGCGTGCGATCGGCGAGGTGATGCTCGAGCAGATCGCATTCATGGTGCGCAGCGGCTTCAGCACCTTCGAACTGAAGGACCTCAAAGAACTCGACGAGTTCAAGCGGGTTTGCGACGAAGTGCGTGTCGTCTATCAGCCGACCGGCGATGGTCGGCAGACGGCACTTCAGCGTCGGCTCGGAAGTTAGGCCCCCTCGCGGGAGGTTGTTGAGGGCATAGAAGTTACGGGCTCGCTTCAGCCAGGCGGCGTGTTCCTCGGAAGCACCGCCGGCAACATGGGGCTCGGCCTCGTGCGCGTCGCGAAAGCCCGCGGTTACAAAACCGTCATCGTGATTCCTGAGACACAGAGCCAGGAAGAGAAGGACATGCTGACGTAATGCGGCGCGGACCTTCGGCAGGTTTCAGGCGTCAAGCACGGCGATGCCCTTATTCGCGAGATGGACGAGAGTAAAGATCAGGAAATCGAGTCCCGACAGAGCTTTGATTTGAAGCAGACGACGTTCGGTCATGGTTTTCTGGACTCTTCAGGCGATGGTGCGCAGGAGGGGAGTCGTACTGTCAAAAGGTTCCTGGAAATATGAGGCGTGATACCTTGCCGATCGGAGGACTGAGCGGAATGAAGGTTTCAATTTCCATTGGCAGCGCATATTACGACGGGGACGACTGGGAGGGCATGGTCGAACTCGTCCAGGCCGCGGACCGGTTAGGCGTGGACGCCGCTTGGTCTGCTGAGGCGTGGGGAATGGAGGCGGTTTCGTCGCTCGGTTATCTGGCGGCGAAGACCGAGCGAATTGGCCTTGGTTCTGGGATTATGCAGATCACGGCGCGGGTTCCCACTATGGCTGCGATGACGGCACTTTCGCTGGCTCGTCTTTCTGGAGACCGCTTTCGCCTCGGTTTGGGCGTGAGCGGGCCGCAGGTCGTCGAAGGGCTGCATGGTGTCGCGTTCGGAAAGCCGCTTTCGCGGATGCGTGAATACGTAGAGGTCGTGCGCATGGCGCTGGCCGGACAGAAGGTCGATTTTCAGGGCGAGCATGTGTCGCTGCCGCGCAAGGGCGGGGAGGGCAAGGCGCTTCGCCTTTCCATGCCGCCTAAGCCGGACCTTCCGATCTATCTGGCAACGCTAGGCGAAAAGTCGCTCGAGTTGACCGGCGAGATTGCTGACGGTTGGCTGGGAACTTCCTTTATTCCTGAGCGCGCCGACGTGTTGCTCGATCCGATTCGGCGAGGGGCCTTGAAAGCGGGGCGTTCGCTGGATGATATCGACCTCCAAATCAACGGCGTCGTTTCGGTCACCGAAGATGTTGAAGGAATCCTAAATCGTGCGCGCTCGGGCATGGCATTTACGCTCGGAGCGATGGGGTCGGCGAAGAGCAACTTCTACAATGCCGCTTATTCGCGAGCAGGCTACGAGGATGTCTGTAAAGAAGTGCAGCGCCTTTGGATCGACGGCGACCGTAAAAAAGCGATGGCCGCGGTTCCCAATGAACTTCTTCTCGCGGCCTACATGATCGGCACAGAAGATATGGTTCGCGCCCGAATTCGGGCCTTCCGCGACGCGGGGGTCAACTGCCTGCGGATCGCGCCGGAAGGTAAGGGCGCAAAGGCTCAGATCGAAAACCTTGAGAGGACGATGGACCTGATTAAGTCGGAGACGGCCTAGTCCCGGACCTGTTCGTGTGGGGTCTTCGCTAGGAAACGACTAGCTACCCGCGCCTAACTGAGCTCCCAGGCCGTCGCTCCATCGTCTCCAACGTCGCTGCGAACTCGGCCATCTCGTTCGAGCTTTTTAAGATGGGACGTGACGCTCTGGGCGGCTGCGCTGTGAAGGTTCTCGGGGTATCCGACGTAGATGCGTTTGACCATGGTCATGGCATCCGGGTCGCCGGCCTCGACAGCGGCGAAGACTTGCTTCTCTCTGTTCCGGCGATGCTGAAGGTATTCCTGGATCTTACCCACGCCGTTTTCGATCTTGGGACCGTGTGCGGGGTAGATCCAGCCGGGCGCTTCCGCGAGGGCGCGTTCAAGGGAATCCATATAGTCGCCGAGGTCGCCCGACGTCGCGGGAATCACGGTCGTTCCGATGCCCAGCACATTATCGCCGCTGAAGAGATTCTTCTCTTCTTCGAGCACATAACAGAGATGGTCGGGTGCATGACCGGGTGTGAATATGGCGCGCAATGTGGCGCCCTCCGTCTCGACCACGTCGCCGTCCGCAATCCATTCAAGCTTGCCGTCCGCCATTCCGTCCGGATTGGTGATCGGCGTTTCACTGACGTCGCCACCGGGGCCAGCGAGTCCGGCATCCGTAGGCCACGGCATTTTGTAGACCGGGATATCGCTTCCGAAGTGGCCACGGACTTGATTCACGCCGCCGATATGATCGGGATGGGCGTGGGTCAGGACGATGGCTTCGATCTCCTTGCAGCCAGCCGTGGCGACCGCTTCTTCGAGGAAGGGCATGTATTCATCGAGTCCGGAGCCCGTGTCGAGCAGGATACGCTTCTCGCCCGTGCCGACCAGATAGGTATTGGTGCCGGGGCCCGTGAACATGCTCGGGTTCTGGCCTAATACGACGGAAACGATGGGTGAGAGCTGCGCGATATCGGGAAGCGACGTACCGCCCAAGATGTCGGGCTTTGAATCGCCTTCTGCTGCGGTGGCTCGGTTGGTTGTGTCGATCGAGGACTCACACATGGAGAGGGTTCCTTGTTAGGCGCCAGCGATTGTCATCGAAGCGATGCGAATCGGAGGGGAAGCTGTGCGGCCGCGCCAGGCGAGTTCGCTGCCGATCCGGTCGATGGACTGCAACATGTCGCCGAGGTTGCCGGCGATTGTGATCTCTTCCACGGGATGGATGATTTCGCCGTTCTCTACCCAGAGTCCAGCAGCCCCACGAGAATAGTCGCCGGTCGTCGGGTTGAAGCCCATGCCGATGAGCTCGGTCACGATCAACCCGCGGTCGAGTTCGGCGATCATTTCGTCGAGGGTTTTCTCTCCGGGCTCGAGCCAGAGGTTGGTCGTGCCGACGCGTGGCGCTGATCCCGTGCCCCGTGCGGCGCTGCCTGTGGAATCCATGCCGAGTTTGCGTCCCGAGTAGGTATCTAGGAGCCACGTCTTGAGCTCGCCATTCTCGACGATGGTATTGCGCCTCGTCGGCTGTCCTTCACCGTCGAAGGGCTTACTGCCTAGGCCACCGGGCAGGCGTCCGTCGTCGATGATCGTGACTTCGCTCGCCGCGATTTTCTCGCCGAGCTTGTCGCCGAGAAAGCTCGACTCGCGATAGATCGAATATCCGCTCACGCAGCTCGCGATTTGACCGATGAGGCTAGGCGCCGTCAGACCATCGAAGATCACTGGGGCCTCGCAAGTTTTGATGCTCTTGCCGCCAAGTCGACGAATCGCGCGCTCGGCGGCCTTGCGACCGACGCTCGCCGCGTCCTCAAGATCGGAAAGGCGGCGTCCTGATGTCATCCAGTAGTCGCGTTGCATGGAGTCGCCTTCGCGGGCGAGTGGCTCTGAAAAGAGACCGTGCGACGCTGATTCATAGCTGCCAACGAAGCCCAGGCTATTTCCGTATACGACGCGCGCATACCCGGAGCTTGCTTGGCTGCCTTCGGAATTGTCGATGCGTGGATCGAAGTCTCTTGCCGCCGCCTCGGCTCGTTTCGCATCTTCGATTCGAGCATCGAGCGCCACGTTACGATCCTGCGCATCAAATAGTGCGAGATCTGGAATTTCCTCAGCGAACCCGCCATCGGGTAAGCCCGCCGTCGGGTCCGCGGCAGTGGCCTTTGCAAGCGCGACTGCTTCGGCGGCCATGCGGTCGATCGCAACAGGAGCGAGGTCGCTCGTCGATACGATGGATGTTTGGCGGCCTTCTTTGCCGTCTACGAGCGCACGGATTCCGAGGCCACGTTCCTGCGCCTGCTTGACGAATTCGATTTCGCTGCCGCGGACGCGGACTTCGCGATCATCTCCTTCGACGAGCAGAACATCCGCTTGGCTTGCTCCAGCGCGTGCCGCGGCATCGAGGGCTCGCTGTACAACTGCTTCCATCTCAGCCTGGGTGGCGCTCATCCTTCTGTCCCCCCGACCGTCAAGTCGTTCACTCTAATCGTTGGGAGTCCGACGCCCACCGGAACACCTTGGCCGTCTTTGCCGCAGGTCCCGACGCCTTCGTCGAGCGCGAGGTCGTGTCCGATTCGCGTGACGCGTTTGAGCACGTCCGGGCCGTTGCCGATCAAAGTCGCGCCCTTCACGGGTCGTCCGATCTGCCCATTCTCAATTCGGTAGGCCTCGCTCGCGCTGAAGACGAACTTGCCACTCGTGATGTCGACCTGGCCGCCGCCGAACGAAACGGCGTAGAGGCCATTTTCGACGGACTTGAGGATCTCTTCCGGATCATCCTCGCCCGCGAGCATGAAGGTGTTGGTCATCCGAGGAAGAGGTACGTGTGCGTAGCTCTCGCGGCGGCCATTGCCCGTCGGTTCGACGCCCATGAGTTCGGCGTTGAGTCGGTCGTGCATGTATCCAACGAGGATGCCGTTATCGATCAAGACGTTTCGCTTGGAAGGCGTTCCTTCGTCGTCGACATTGATCGAACCGCGACGCCCGGCGATCGTGCCGTCGTCGACGACGGTCACGCCTTCTGCTGCAACACGCTGTCCCATCTTGTCCGAGAAGGCGGAAGTCTTCTTGCGATTGAAGTCGCCTTCGAGGCCGTGGCCAATCGCCTCGTGCAGAAGAATGCCGGGCCAGCCCGGGCCTAACACTACGTCCATGGCGCCGGCGGGGCAGGCTTCGGCTTCCAAGTTGAGCAGAGCGATTCGGACCGCTTCGTCGACAAGGCCCTTCCACTTTGCAGGATCGCGCATCTCTTCGAGTTCAAAACGTCCACCCGCGCCTTGGTATCCGACTTCGCGTCGAGTGCCGTCGGCCGCCAAGACCTGAACATTGACGCGAACTAGAGGTAGGACGTCGGCGACGCGTGTTCCGTCGCTGCCGGCGACGAGCATGTGCTTGTGTTGGCACACAATGCTCGCCATGACTTGGCTGACCTTGGGGTCGCGAGCTCGCGCGTAGGCATCGATTTCGTTTAGCCAATCGACTTTTATGGCGACGGGCACGTCGGTGGGTGCCGTACCAACCGGATAAAGATCGTGTGCCGTGTTTGCAGTCTTAATTGCGACGGGGGCATGGTCCTTCGTCTCGTCAGCGATCGCACGAGCGGTTCCAGCTGCTAGGCGGGCGCTCTCGACGCTGATGTCGTCGGAGTGCGCGTATCCCTGTCGCTCGCCGCGCACTGCACGGACGCCGACGCCTTGCTCAAGATGACGATCGCCAGATTTGACGATGCCTTCTTCGAGGGAGACCGAGTCGGTCGTGGTGTACTCGAAGTAGAGATCGGCGTAGTCGACCTGCCGTTCGAGGGCCGTGTCGAGCGCGGTGGCAAGACTCGCGTCGTCGAGCGAAAAACGGTCCTGAAAGAAAGCGAGGGCGCGGTCGGCGGAGCCGCCGTTCGCGTCGGGAGCACTCATGATGGAAACCTTTCTCGAGGGGATAAAACGAACAGGTTGAAGGGTAGCGGGATCGGGCGCTCCGGCGTACTTCGGAGGTGTCCGGGGAATTAGTGCAGGTCGGTGAGCCAATCCTTTGGGTCCGGAACGGCATTGACGTCAATTACGTCGAGTCCGTGGCCGCGAATTGCGGTGAGTCGACCGGGCGAGTCGTCCCCTATATAGATGAGTTCCGTTATCGCCCGGCCCAAACTTCGCCCGGCGGCCTCGAAGAGGGAGACATCGGGTTTTCGGGCGCCGTGCTTGCAAGGCAATTCGATGGAAGTGAAAAAGGGCGTGAGTTCAAGCGCTTCAAGGATTTCGAGAAGGCGATAGTCGAAGTTGCTGACGACCGTCATGGGCGTGCCTTGATCACGCAATCTTGAGAGTAGCGGCAGGACTCTGTCCCGAACGCGCCAGGCTGTTGGCGCTCGATAAGCATCGAAGAGGGTTTGCGCAAAGGAGCCAAAATCGTCGAAGAGGACAGCGCTGTCCGCGGCCTGGAATGTTTGACGAATGAGCTCGAACCACCACTCAACTTCGCCGTCTCGTCTGATCTGTTCATTTGCGCCTTCGACCCCTCGTGGCGGGGCATGGCGGAGCACACGACCGAATGCGTCCTCCAGTCTCCAAGAGCCGAGCACGATGCCATGTTCAAGTGCGACTCGCTGGTACACGTCGCCAACACTTTCGGTGGCTTCGATCAGCGTTCCAGTGGCATCGAATACCACGCCGCGAGGCATGCTTAGGAGGACTCCGGCCGTCTGGCGGAAGCGACGAAGCTCGCCGGCAATTCGCGCTTAGCATCCGACGGATATTCCTGAATTCGCGGTGTTTCGAGGCCGGCCGATTCGATCCATTCACGAAGGGTATCCGGCGGGAAGCCGAGCCAAACGAGGCCGAGCTCCTGCTCCATCCATTGGTATTCGTGAGGCAGAAAATCGACTAACACTATCCTGCCCCCCGGTCGAACGATGCGCGCCATTTCACGGATGGCGCGATCCGGTGCTTCGAGCGAATGGAGAACCATATGGCCGAAGGCGGCATCGACGCTCTCGTCTTCAAGGGGAAGCGCATGGGCGTCACCGTCTCGGAATTCAATTGTTCCAGGTGCCATACTTTTGGCTGCTGCCCATTTCTCCCGAGCAGTATCCAGCATGGCATCGGAACGGTCGAGGGCCACAACATCGAGGCCGAGTTCGGCGAGCTCGAGTGCGAGGATGCCGGTTCCTGTGCCGATGTCGGCAACGCGCAGCTGCTTGGGGACGAGAGTGGCAGTGGCGCGAGCGCGGAGTAGGTCGTCTCCGAAAACGGTGCGGAGTGCGTCCCATTCTGGCCCGACTTCGTCGAAGAAACTCCGGCCCGAGATCGTGCGGGTTTTGCGAACCGCGAGTGCCTGGCGAAGCAAGGTGTCATCGCGCTCCGCAGTCGGGTCGGCCCCGAAACTATCACGAGCCAGCACCCAAGCATCCCGCCAGGGGCCGTCGTCGGGTAATACGAGTCGGTAAGCGACGAAGGTGCCGTCGCGGCGATCCAGCAGAAGCCCCGCTTCCCGAAGGATCGCGAGGTGACGAGAGACACGGGACTGGGCCATGCCCAGGATATTCATGAGCTCGCCAACAATGAGCTCTTCTTGTTCGAGCAGCCTGAGGATGCGCAGCCGCGTGGGGTCCGCGAGGGTCTTGAATACCTTTTGTAATTCTTCTGCTGCGGGCTGGCTCATCGGGCTGCAGCCTTGCGCGGCATCTCGATGTGCGGTTCGTCGACCGTGCCCGTCAGCAGGATGTCGGCATTGCCGTAGGCATCGATGCTCAGACCTGCGTTAGGCGCGAGGCTGCGCAGTGTTTCGTTTTTGATGTTCACCTGGGCTGTTAGGTCTATGGAGGGAGATTGGCTTCGATGAACAAGGCCGATCTCGCCGTTGATTTCGCCATCGAGGATGGGGCCTTCGAAGCGGACGTTCGTGATCCGCGTCGCTCCGGTTTCTAGGATTTCGATAGAGCCCGTCGTTCGTGTGAATGTGATCGGCATAGGTATCATAGGCGTCACGATTCGAAGACTCGAACTCTCGAAGTCGATGCGTCCCGATAGTGTTCCATTCGGATCGAGCGCGACATCCGCTTCCGCGTCGATCTTGCCCGAGAGTTTCAGCTGGCTCGCTTCTAAGCGCAGCGGGAGGCGAGCCAATTCGACTTCGCTGACGAGGCCTTGATAGGCGGGCTCACTGCCGAGGCGAAGGACGCCATCGGCATTCCCGAGGCCGGTCTGCGCCCAGACTCGAACCGTCGGGTCGCCTCCGAACCAGGACATGCCGAGCCGTGGGGCGATTTCGAGTTCGAAGAGCCGCGTCTGTCCGACTGCGGGGTGATCGATCGTCACGTCAAGCGCGCGTAGGACGAGGCCACGCGCGCTAAGGCCTGGCGAGAGGTCGACGACTTCGACAGTCGCTCCACTTACGCGGCTGATCTCCCATGCGATTCGCCGACCGACAGCGTCCCATGGAAAGAGCAGGACGATGAATACGAGGATGAGGACCGCTGCGAGGGGAATCGCTACGGCCTTAGGAAGGAAGCCGGCGGAGCCGCCGCTTGAGGATTCGGTAGGTTTGGACACGCGCGTAGTCTACTCGGATCGGCGGCGAATCGCCGACTAGGAGATCGGCTTGAAGGTGGAGACGGAGAACGTCACGTCGATTAGGTCCTGGGTCGGTGTATCCCCACGCGCTCGACTCGGCCGTCGCTTCACGCGGAGACTTTTGACGGACAGCGGCTGGTTGGCTCTCTCGATACTCGAGAGATAGGCCACCGCCTGCTGAAGCGTGACATTTTTGAGACTGACTTCGACCTTCGTTTCCTCGTAGCGCTCGCTCTCTCCGGATTGGCGTTTTTCCATTGATGCGGGCTTCACGCCGACCTGCGCGGCCAGGGATTCGAGGAGGGTGAGCAGGTTCGGCTGGTTACGGCTGTCTTGGATGCGCGTCTCGACGCGGGTCAAGCGCGCGTGAAGCCCGTCCCATTCGCGCTTCATGCGGCGAGTCATATCGAGTTGACGCTCGGAGGCCCTCGCTCCGTCGGTGGCACTCTCGGTCGCGCTTTGGATGGGCAGGACGATGCCGACGATTAGAATCGTGAGCGCCAAGGCGCCAACGGCGACCCCGACCAACGCCCGTTCCCGGGGCATGAGTCCGTCCCAAATGACGCGGATTCGTCCGATGAGTTCACTCATACTTCACCCCCTGGCGGCGCGAGGGGAATATTGACGTTGAAGCTCACGCCTCCAGTTTTTCGATCGGTCTTGATCGATCCAGCGACTTCTGCGCCTTCGAAGGGCGTCGTTTCTGAAAGCACGGATGTCAGTCGGTCGGCAGCTTCGTAGCCCGCGGCATCGACGTCGAGACGGATCAGGTTTCGGTCGATGTTGACTTCAGTGATTCGTACGTCGAGGTCTGCGGGAATCGCGTTCGATAGTTCGGCTAGCAACACAAGCGCGGAACGATTGCCCGAGTAGATCCCGAGGAATTCAGCGCGATCCTGTGCAGCGGAAAGCTCGTTGCGAAGCGCTGTGGCCGGATTGGCCGGAGGTGTGCCGCGCCCAGGGAACGCTTCGGCGAAGAGCTGACTCGCAGCACTCTGAGAGCGGTCTGCGCGTCCGTTTTGGAGAACGATCGAAGCGATGGTGCTCACAAGAAGGAGGCCCAGGAAGATCGTCGCGTAGACAGCTGTCGGGCGAAGGTCGCGTGTGAAGAGCTGCTCGAAATTCTGGCGGTAGGAGAGATTGCCCTGCCGGAAATTAATTCGGGTGACGGATTCCCCGGAGAGCCGCAAGGCCAAAGCGAGGGCCGGAGCGAAGAGCACCGGGTCGATGCCTTCGACGAGATCGGCATGCTTCGCATCTGCTGGCATCCGAAGGCGAGCGGTATCAAGCCCCGTTCGCTTCGCGAGGAATTCATCGATCTTATCGAGGCGAGCGGTTCCACCAACGAGGGTGAGCTTTGCTTCCCGTGCAACGGGGCCGGATCCATGCCTAGCTTCGGCGGCTTCCAGCGTGCGAACGGCTTCGCGCGCAATCCGGTCGAGGATCGCCGCAACGCCCGGCGAAGGTGCACCGCCGAGTCGACCTAATATGCCGCCCTCGCATTTGCGCTGCTCCGCATCTTCGAAGGAGAGTCCGAGTTCTGCGACGAGCGCTTCTGTCATGGCGCGTCCGGCGACGGGGATACTGCGGGCGAGGGCAGGCTGCCCATCGATCAGCGCGCAGAAAGTTGTTTTCTCATGACCGATATCGGCAATGAGGTGCGTGCCTGCGAGTTCAAAAATGGGTGCAAGATTCGCGAGTACGAGTCCCTCGGCCTCGATGACCTGAGGCTCGACTTGTGCCGCTTGCAGTTCTGCGATCGCCGCGGCGACGTGCTCTTTAAGAGCGAGAGTGGCGGCGACGACACCGTGCTGGCGTTCGGCGGCGAGGATATTCCAATCGACGATGATGTCGTCGAGGTCGAAGGGCGTCTCGGCTTCGATTTCGAAGGGGATCGCCTGGGCGAGTCGTCGGGCGTCGGAGAAGGGAAACTCGAGTCGCCGCGTAGAGAGCTGGCGCGCGGGTAGCGCCGTCGCGACCTGCTCGGTCGGGAGGTGATGCATGCTGATAAAACGCTGCAGGTGTTCATCAAGGGGCGCTTCCGCATCGATGCGCGGATGAACCCGGAATTGACCAGCGGTGAGATCTCGTGGCGAGACCTTCAGCTCAGCGGCCTTGAGGCCGTGGCTCCCGACATCGAGGCCGAGCACGCTCCGCTCGAATAGCCCTGCCATTTATCGTTGTTCCCCCATGATGATGAGCTCTTTGCCCATCGCCGGTCCCGTAGGATTCCGGCTCCTATTTAATCGTCCGGCTCGCCTTGTAGCCTGTGGTTTTAGTACCCGTTTCGATGTTTATGCGGAAGCTATGCAGCGCTTCTGCCCGCATCGTTTGTCTGACGAGGGCTCCCGTCGGACCGGAATCGGCAACTCATCAATCTTGTCCCCGCAGGCGTCGCCAGGATAGCAGCTGAGGCCCCGGATTCGGCCGGGTGTCGTAGATCGCTTCGAAGCGGCGATCGATCGTGCCGACCGTCGCGGTGACGGTGACTCGAAAGACCTCTGGCTTGGCTGGCAGGGCAGCAACCGGATAGACGCTGCCATTGCCCAGATCGCCGTTCCCGACTTCGCTTCTTGGGACGCATCTGGGGTCGCCCCCCGCGTCGTCGCACACCAGTTTGCCCTTGTCCCGAAGTTTGTAGAGATCCTCGGCGAGGCGGTCATCGATTAGCCGCATGTTTCCGCTCGTTCCGGCATACACGAGTTTTAGGACCCAGGGTGCGGCGCGGTTCATGTTGATTCCGGACGTCCCAGCAATCGGGTGGACCGTTACGTAGTGACGAAGCTCGCTCAGGAGTCGTGCATCGACATCTTCGACAAGGCCGAGTTGATCGACCGAGAGCAGCGGGCGGTTCCACGCTTCATAGGGCGGATCCTGGCGTCGGTAATATTCGTTTTCACCACGTCCGCCGACCGAGGTTTGATCGCCATCCATAAAGTCGAGGATATTTTCAGCAATCGCGGCAGGGTCGTATCGCTTGTCCTGTGCGTCGCCTTCCAT
>Ga0115003_10002876_pt1 | contig 13942 bp, 7 predicted proteins | sample ArcticOcean_MG_C_7_FD_88736 | JGI IMG/M metagenome (GOLD analysis project Ga0115003, IMG submission 88736) | Marine microbial communities from western Arctic Ocean - ArcticOcean_MG_CB11_88 | ecosystem: Environmental > Aquatic > Marine > Oceanic | place: Arctic Ocean: Canada Basin | collected... | reverse complement strand
GGCGCTTCTTCAGCAGCAGGTGCTTCTTCAGCAGCAGGCGCTTCTTCAGCAGCAGGCGCTTCTTCAGCAGCAGGCGCTTCTTCAGCAGCAGGTGCTTCTTCTTCAATTAAGGCTTGTTCAGCCTTAGCTTTTCTTTTATCACTAGCTTCTTTTTCAAGCGCTAAAACTTTATTTTTCTTATCAGTAGCATCTTTTTCTAATTTCGCTTTTTCACCATCGACTGAATTTTGTTTATTAGAAACCCAAGCTTGGAATTTTTCTTCAGCTTCTTCTTCGTTAAAAGCACCTTTTAAAACACCATTTAATAAATGGTTTTTAAGTAGAACACCTTCATGAGATAAAATGGTTTTAGCTGTATTAGTAGGTTGTGCACCAAACTGAATCCATTTAACTGATTCATCTATATCTAAATTTATTGAAGCTGGATTAGTGTTGGGATTGTAAGTTCCTAATTTTTGCAAGTAACGTCCATCTCTTTTAGCTCTTGCATCAGCTGCTACTATCCAGTAAAAAGGTTTTCCTTTTTTACCGTGTCTTTGAAGTCTAATTTTTACTGCCATATCAAATTAATTTATAAGGTCCTAAACCTTGGTTATTAATGAGGTGCAAATGTAATTTTTTTTTCTAAACTAACAAATCATTTTTATTAAAAGTGAATGAGTTAATAACTTAGAGGAATTCTTCTTTTTTTTAATTAAAAGTTAGTTAAATTTAGTTTTCAATTTTATAATTAATGTTTTTAGTTTTTGATACCGAAACAACTGGATTGCCTAAAAAGTGGAATGCCCCTGTAAGTGATAGTAATAATTGGCCACGATGTATTCAGTTGGCTTGGCAATTACATGATGCTAAGGGAGATTTAATTTCAAATCATAGTTATTTAATTAAACCAGAAAATTTTACAATCCCGTTTGAAGCTGAAAAAATACATGGAATTTCTACAGATTTAGCTTTAGAAACCGGTAAAAATTTAACTGAAGTTTTAGAATTATTTATTAAAGATTATAATAAATCTGGGTTTTTAGTTGGTCATAACGTAAAGTTTGACATTAATATAATAGGAGCTGAATTATTTAGAGTAGGACATCCAATTGATATTACCAAAAAAGACGTATTAGACACATGTAGTGAATTGACTGCTCAAGTAACTAAACTTCCTGGAGGAAGAGGAGGAAAGTACAAGTACCCCACATTAATAGAGATATATTCTATTCTATTTCAGGAAAAATTTAATGAAGCCCACAATGCATCTGCAGATGTTGAGGCAACATCAAGAGTTTTCTTTGAGTTAGTTAGAAAAAGTGTATTTAATCAATCTGTATTTAAAGGGTATCCTGATTTAATTGAGAATATAAAAAATGATGAAAATATTCCAATTCCAATTTTGGGACTAAAACATTTAAATCTTAAAAAAGAATCTGAAAAGATCAAAAAAAGTCTTGTAAAAGAAAATAAAAATGAGGAAGTAATTATTAACGAAATACCAGATCAATTAAAATCCACACCATTTGTTCATCTACACAATAACTCCCAATTTTCTGTTTTACAATCTACATCAAGAATAATAAATTTAGTTAATAAAGCATCTGAATTTAAAATGCCAGCCATTGCAATTACTGATAGGGCAAATATGATGGGCTGCTTTCATTTTATTAAGGCTATTAAAAGTTACAATAGTAATATTTCAAGTGATTCTGAGAATATAAAAATCAAACCTATAATAGGATGTGAATTAAATGTATGTGCAAATCATTTAGACAAAAGCCATCGTGATGACGGATATCAAATTATTTTTCTTGCAAAAAATAAAAATGGATATCAGAACTTGTCAAAAATGTGTTCTTTAGGTTATACTAAAGGGTTCTATTATGTTCCAAGAATAGATAGAGAAATTGTTGAAGAATATAAAGAAGATCTTATCGTTCTCTCTGGAAATATGTATGGGGAGATTGCGGGGAAGATTTTAAACGTAGGCGAAACTCAAGCTGAGGAGGCTCTATTGTGGTGGAAATCACTATTTAAAGAAGATTTTTATTTAGAAATGATGCGTCATGGTCAAGAAGATGAGGACAGAGCAAATGAGATTTTACAAAAATTTGCACATAAACATGATGTCCAAATAGTACCTACCAATAATAGCTTTTATGTAAATAAAGAAGATGCTAATGCTCATGATATTTTACTTTGTGTAAAAGATGGAGAAAAACAATCCACACCAATTGGAAGAGGAAGAGGCTTTAGGTACGGCCTTCCAAATCAAGAATATTATTTCAAGTCTCCAAATGAAATGAAACTCTTATTTAAAGACATGCCAAGTTCTATTGAAAATATTTTGGATATAGTTGATAAAATTGATGAATATGATCTAGCCAGAGAGGTTCTTCTACCTAAATTTAGTATTCCACTCGAGTTTGAAGAAAAAAATGAATCAAATAATGATAAGGAAAATGATTATTTAAAACATTTAACTTATAAAGGAGCAAAGAGATGTTATGAAACTATTTCAGAAGATCTAGATGAAAGAATTTTATTTGAATTGAATGTAATTAAAAACTCAGGTTATCCAGGATATTTTTTAATTGTTCAAGACCTAATAACAGCAGCAAGGGAGATGGGAGTTTCGGTTGGGCCGGGAAGAGGATCTGCAGCAGGATCTGTTGTTGCTTATTGTTTAGGCATAACAAAAGTAGATCCAATTAAATACGATTTGCTTTTTGAAAGATTTTTAAATCCTGACAGGGTTAGTATGCCAGATATAGATATTGACTTTGATGATGAAGGTAGAAATAAGGTAATAGATTATGTAATTGATAAATATGGTTCAAACCAAGTTGCCCAAATAATTACCTACGGAAAAATGGCAGCTAAATCTTCAATTAGAGATACTGCAAGAGTTCTTGACCTTTCTTTAGGCGAAGCCGATAGAATAGCTAAATTGATTCCTAATTTAAAATTAAAAGATATTTTTGAGAAGGATGAAAAAAAATTAAGCAATGATTTAAGGTCTGAAGATTTTAGTAATGTTTTAGAACTTAAGTCTTTGTCTAAGGGTGATGATTTACAAGCTGAAACCATTAATCAAGCAAGAGTTTTAGAAGGAAGTCTTAGAAATGTAGGCACCCATGCTTGTGGGATTATAATCACTCCTGATGATATAACAAATTTTGTCCCAATAGCTATTGCAAAAGATTCCAACCTTTACGTCACTCAATACGATAATGCAGTAGTTGAAAGTGCCGGTTTGTTAAAAATGGATTTTTTGGGATTAAAAACTTTAACACTAATCAAGGATACTGTTAAATTAATAAAGTATAAACATGATTTAGAATTAGATATTGACTCTATTCCATTAGATGATTCCAAAACTTACGAGTTGTTCCAAAAGGGCAGTACAGTGGGAATATTTCAGTACGAAAGTGCAGGAATGCAAAAATATTTAAGAGACTTAAAACCCACTGTTTTTGAAGATCTTATTGCTATGAATGCTTTATACAGACCAGGTCCTTTGGAATACATACCTTCATTTGTCAAAAGAAAAAACGGCAAAGAAGATATTACTTATGATATTCCAATAATGGAAGAATTTTTAAAAGAAACATATGGAATAACTGTTTATCAAGAACAAGTAATGAAACTATCCCAAAAATTAGCTAATTTTTCAAAAGGTGATGCGGATTTGTTAAGGAAAGCTATGGGTAAAAAGATTTTTGAAATCTTAAATAAACTCAAGCCAAAGTTTTTAGATGGTGGGGAATCTAACGGACATTCAAGAGAGGTTCTTGAAAAAATATGGAAGGACTGGGAAGCTTTTGCATCCTATGCTTTTAATAAATCACATTCAACTTGCTATGCTTTAATTGCTTATCAAACTGCTTATTTGAAGTCACATTATCCTGCAGAATATATGGCTGCTGTTTTATCTAACAATATGAATGATATAAAACAGGTTAGTTTTTTCATGGAAGAATGTAAAAGAATGTCAATTAGTGTTTTAGGTCCAGATGTGAATGAATCATATTACAAGTTTACAGTAAATGACAAGAATGCTATAAGATTTGGAATGGGCGCAGTGAAGGGTGTTGGATCTGGGGCTGTGAATTCAATAATTGAGGGAAGACAAGAAAAAAAGTATAATTCAATTTTTGATTTAACTAAGAATATTGATTTGAGAGCTGCAAATAAAAAAGCATTTGATAGTTTGGTTTATGCAGGAGGGTTTGATTCTTTTAAGGGTGTTCATCGAGCTCAATACTTACATGATAATGGAGATGGAATTACTTTTATTGAAAAAGCATTAAAGTTTGGTTCTAAATTTCAAGAAAATAAAAATTCAGCTCAAGTAAGTTTGTTTGAAAACTCATCTGAGGTTCAATTAAATGAACCTGTAATACCAGATTGCACAAATTGGACAACTTTAGACCAGTTAAGACAAGAAAAAGAGGTGGTAGGAATTTATATTTCAGGACATCCACTAGACGATTTTAGATTACCTATGGTACATTTTTGTAATGCTTCCCTAGAAGCATTACAAAATTTAGATCAATTAATTAATAAAGAATTAAGAATAGGAGGAATTGTTGGTGAAGTAGAACATCGAGTTTCTAAAAACGGAAAAGGATGGGCCAGATTCACCTTAGAAGATTATAAAGATTCATATGATTTTAGAATATTTGGAGAAGAATACTTAAAATTCAAACATTTTTTATTTGAAAACAATTTCATTCATCTAAGAATAATTGTAAAAGAAGGATGGCGTGACAGGGACACGGGGAAAACTGGGGATCCAAGAATTAATTTTCTATCATTCCAACAATTACAAGACACTCTTTCAAAGAATGCTGAAAAATTAACATTACAATTAGATATAAATGATTTTGATGATGAAAAAGTAGATCAGTTAAAAAAGATTTTCAAAAAACATAAAGGAAAACAAAAGCTTGAGATTTCTTTTTTTGAAAATAATGAAAAAATAAAATTGACTATGCCTAGTGAAAATCATAAAATATCAATAAATGAAGACTTGATTTCATCGATAGAAAAAAATAATATACATTTTAAATTAAATTAAATTTTATTTATAAAATGAGTATTTTTACATAAAATTAAAATTATGGCATTAGAAATAACAGACGCAAACTTTGATGAATTGGTATTGAAATCTACTAAACCTGTAATGGTTGACTTTTGGGCGGAATGGTGTGGTCCATGTAGAATGTTAGGTCCTATTATTGACGAAGTTAGTAAAGATTACGATGGAAAAGCCGTTGTTGGAAAGTTAGATGTTGATTCTAATCAAGAATTTGCAGCTAAATTTGGAGTTAGAAATATTCCTACCGTTTTAGTTTTTAATAAAGGCGAGCTAGTGAACAGGCAAGTTGGTGTATCTCCTAAAAATATATATAGCGAAAGTTTAGACGCATTGCTATAGTTTTAAACTCTGTTCCTTATTTGCTTGCGGAATTAAAAATGGAGTGTATATTTGCACTCGCTAATCAAGGTCTGGTAGTTCAGCTGGTTAGAATACCTGCCTGTCACGCAGGGGGTCGCGGGTTCGAGTCCCGTCCAGACCGCAAAAAACCCTCCAATTAGGAGGGTTTTTTATTTAATTAACAATAGCCTATATTTGTAAATGTTGTGTTACCTGCATAATGCAGGAGGTTTGTAGAAAACCGATGAAGAGCTTTCCTGAAAATGGGGAGCTTTTTTTGTTTTACAAAAAGATTTTAATTAATGTTATCCGGGTGAAAAATGGAGTTTTTAGGAATTCTAGAAACTAAGTTGTCTGGCAAACTATTCGAAGTGTCAGACAGGTGATTTTGTAATTTTTTTTTGAGTTTACTTACAGTTTCAGAATGTTTATAGGAAATATCATAGGCTTCAGAAACATCAGACTCAATATCATACAGTTCTGGGCTTTCCAAAACATAGGGTAAAGAATAATTTATTTTATCAAGTTGTTTGATATGTAATTTCCACTTGTCAACTCTTACGGCGTTTAAAGATGCTCTAGTCCAATAGTAAAATTCATTTCTAGGACTTTTTTCACCTGTGGTAAGAACTTTACTTAAATCATATCCATCCATTTTTCTATCATTAGGAATTTCGGTATTTGATAATGCTGCAAAAGTGTTGATTATATCCAGAGTTGAGCCTAAACCTGACACAACCTTTTGTTTTATATATCCAGGTCCCCAAAAAATAGCAGGGACTCTTTGTCCACCCTCAAAAGTAGTTCCTTTTCCTGATCTTAATGGTCCTGCAGATCCCCCATGTGTTTTGAAACTAAGCCAAGGTCCGTTATCAGATGTAAATAGTACAATTGTATTGTCATCAATTTTCAAATCTTTTAGAGTTTGAATTATTCTCCCAACACTCCAATCTATTTCTTCGATAACATCTCCATATATCCCTCTTTTAGAAGATCCTATTTTTTTAGGATCAGCAAAAAGTGGAATATGAGGAAGAGAATGAGCCAAATACAAGAAAAAAGGTCCTTTTTTGTTTTGTTTTATAAACTCAATTGATTTTTCATTATATCTTTTAGTAATGGAAAATTGATCAACAGGTCTTTCAATTTCTTTATAATTTTCTATTAAAGGAACGTTGTAGTCTTTTGTGTCTGCGACCCAGTTAGGATCTTCAATAAATTTTTTATAATCATTTGAGCCTTTCACTTTATCCATATCATTTGAATAAGGGATACCATAATAATAATCAAATCCATGATTACCAGGCAAGAAATCTTTTAAGTGGCCTAAATGCCATTTACCAATCATAGCAGTATTATAGTTTTTTTGTTTTAAAACTTCTGCTATTGTTATTTCTGAACTAGGCAAACCTTTATTAGAATCTGGAAATAGAACCGCTCTTTTTTTTGAGGTCATTCCATTTCTTATAGGATATCTTCCAGTTAAAAGTCCTGCTCTACTTGGCGTGCATACAGGGTCAGCGACATAAAATTGAGTCCATTTTTGACCCTCGCTTGACATTTTATCTAAGTGAGGTGTCTTAATAGTAGGATTACCATAACTACCCAAATCTCCATAACCTAAATCATCTGTAAAAATTATGACAAAATTTGGAAGGTTTTTTTTAGTAATAGGATTATTTAAATTGGAGTTTTTTACAGATATAAATGAAATAAAAAGTATGATGGTAATTAATGGTAAATAAGTAAATTTAAAATTCAGATATTTAATTTTTTTATACATGATGTATAAATATATAAATAAAAGCTTTATTAATAATTGCTGTAAGTCAATTCATATTTTTGTTAAATTAGAGAGATGAGAAATATTCTAGCTCTTTTAATTTCTATAATCTTTGTTAGTTATTCAAATGACAAAGACATTTCAAAATATTTCAAAATATTACCTTCATTACAAGAAATAAAGTTTGATAATGGATATTCAGATCTGAATTTTAAAAATATTAATTATGCTTATTCTGAAAACAACATTCAACTTCCAATTAGATACCATTTTACAAATCATATTCAAACAAATAATTTTAGTGATGCAGTAATTAATTATTCAATAAATCCTGCTTTAGACTTAATTGACGAGGGATATGAGTTAAATATTACTAAAAATAAAATATCCATTGTTGCTAAGGATGAAAAAGGATTGTTTTATGCGTTTGTCACACTAGATCTATTGATTGAAGACAGTAAAGATCAAAACATAAACCTTCCATTGGTTTCCATTAAAGATTTTCCTTCACTTAAATTTCGTCCTATTCATATAGATATTAAGCATCATATGGAGAAAAAATCCTATTATTTCAATTTAATAGATGATTTAGCTAAACAAAAAATCAATGGAATTATTGTTGAATTTGAGGATAAATTAAAATATGAACTAAGACCTGAAGTTGGAGCTTCAGATGCACTGCCAATTAAATGGTGGATTGAAATAAGTGAATATGCAAATAAAAGAAACATTATGATTAATCCTCTTGTGCAGGGTTTGGGTCATGCTTCCTTTATTTTAAAGCACGAAAAAAACAAATATTTAAGAGACAATCCTGACAGTGATTGGGCTTTTAACCCATTAAGTTCAGAAACTTATGATTTACAATTTGATCTATATTTAGATGCTATTAAAGCTACACCCTATGGAAAATATTTGCATGTAGGTGGAGATGAAGTTCATTTATTAAAAAGAGATGGTAAAAGTGAATTAGAACTAAATCTAATTTGGTTAAATAAAGTTTGTGAGTTTGCTAAAAAACACAACAGAATTCCCATTTTTTGGGATGACATGCCATTAAAACATGCAGGTGTTTATAGGCCTATGTTTAATAGTGAGATAAGTGAGGAAAAAGTAGATGAAATATGGAAAAAAAATGAATTAAACTTAATGCAGTTTATAGAAAAGTTTCCAAAAAATGCAGTTTATATGAGGTGGAACTACCAAAAATCTGAAACTTACGGCAATCAAAAAGCCATGGATTGGTACACAAAAAATAATCTTAAAGTAATGGGGGCCACAGCTGGTCAAACTAGATGGACCCTAATGCCTCAAAATCAGAGTAATATTCCTCAAATTAAATCTTTTGCTATATCATCAATAGAAAAGAACTTAGAGGGATTGCTTTTGACTCTTTGGGATGATGATTCTCCGCACTTTGAATTATATAAAAGAGGTATTGCTGCTTTTGCACAATACACTTGGTCGGGAAACAAAACAACTATTGAAGAATTTAAAACTATTTATAGGCACAGGGGATTTGGCCCTGAATTTTCAAATAATGAATTTGCATTTATTGACAAACTTGAAAAGCCTGTAAGTTTATGGCTCAATATGTTATTGGAAGAAAAAGTAAGAAGAGCTGCGATATCAAAAGAAGAAAATCCATTGGAAACATTTATTATTGATTTGCCTGATTTAGAAAATAAAGGAATGTGGTCTAAAAAATATTTTAATAAAATTGAAAATGCAAGAGCTTCACTTTTAATTAGTAAAGAAGTTGATGAAACTATTGAAAAGCTAATGCAAAATGATCCAAAAAATACATACACTTTAGAAATTTACAAACAAGTTAATGAATTGGTAAAATTTTCTTCAAATATTATAATTGCTTTAGAAAAACTAGATGTTTCATCTGATTTAGATTATGAAAAAACAGCACTTAATGAAGTTAGAAAATTTGAAAATAACTTTAATTCTCTAAGGATTAATTTTGAAGAAGTTTACTCTAAAACTAGAATTTTAAATAAGCCAGAAAATTATATTTTAGATCAAGACAAACACAACCATCCTGCTAATCAAACAATAAATTTTGATTGGCAATATTTTTCAGAAATTTATTTTTTAGAAAAGATAAAAAAGAATTACAAAGATATTTTATGAAAAATTATAATAGAAGAAAATTTCTAAAAACAACAGCAATTTCTGCTGCAGCATTTACGGCTGCTTCTAGTTTAACAAATTGTGACAGTTCAATATCGATTCCAGATTCGAATGGTAAATATATGGGAGGTTTTTCTGCTCCAAAACTAGAAACTGTTAGAATAGCATTTATTGGAGTTGGTGCAAGAGGAAGCGGACATTTAAGTTCAATTGCAAAATTAGATGGTGTAGAAGTTGTAGCAATTAGTGACTTATTTCAAGATAATGTATTGGCTAGTTCCGCTCTGGCAAAGGAAATAGGTAATGGCGAGAGACACAATAACATTGCTCAATATTGGGGAGAGGATGATAAGTGGAAATTAATGCTTAAAGATGTTAGGCCTGATGCAGTATTTATTTCTACAAATTGGGATAATCATGCTCCAATGGCTATTCATTCTATGGAGAATGGATCTCACGCTTTTGTTGAGGTACCAATTGCTGTAACCATGAAAGACATGTGGAAAATTATCAATACTTCTGAGGAAACCCAAAAGCATTGCATGATGATGGAAAATGTTAATTATGGCAGAGACGAATTAATGTACCTTAATATGTGTAGAAAAGGGGTAATAGGAGATTTGCTCCATGCTGAAGCTGCTTATATTCACGAACTTAGATTTCAAATGAATCAAGAAGATAGAGGAACTGGATCTTGGCGAACACATCATTATGCAGATGGTAAAGGAAATTTATATCCTACCCACGGACTTGGACCTGTCGCACAGTACATGAACTTAGGAAGAAAAGAAGATAATTTTAAAAGTATAGTTTCCTATTCCACACCATCAATGGGAAGAAAATTATATGCTGAAAAAAATTACCCCCTTAATCATAAATGGAATAAATTAAATTATCAAAATGGAGATTTAAACACTTCCATTGTTAAAACTAATTTAGGCAGAACCCTTATGATACAATGGGACGAAACTAGTCCTAGGCCGTATACTAGACATAACCTTGTTCAAGGAACAAAAGGAACTTTAGCTGGTTTTCCCACGAGGGTTGCTTTGGAGGAAGGGTTTTTAGACGTTGTAAAAGATCATCATTCATGGATACAAGGAGATGGATTAGAAAAATTATATGAAAAATATGACCATCCATTATATAAAAGATTAAATCAGAAGACTAAAAATAGTGGTCATGGAGGAATGGATGGAATCATGAGATACAGAATAGTTGAATGTCTTAGAAACGGATTGCCTTTAGATCAAAATGTATACGAGGGATGTTATTGGAGTGCAATTACTCCATTAAGTGGAAAATCTATATCAGAAGAAGGAATGCCTCAACAATTCCCCGATTTTACCAGAGGGAATTGGATAAAAACAAAACCTCTTAAAATTATAATTTGAAAATTATTTTATGAAAAAAAAATTATTACTTTTTATAACCATACTAATATCAGGATGTGCTGTTATTTTATTTAGTTCACAATCTTCTAGTTCTGAAAATGAGTGGATAAGTCTTTTTGACGGCGAAACAACCGAAGGTTGGAGAGGATACAATTCTAATGAGATGCCACCTGGTTGGACAGCTAAGAATGGAATGCTAATGTTTGATACTGAACTTGAGCTCGAACAAAATTATAAAGGAGGTAAAGATATTATTTACGGGAATGAAGAGTTTGATAATTTTGAATTTTACGTTGAGTGGAAAATTCCAATTGGAGGAAATAGTGGTATTTTCTATCATATAAAGGAAGGGTATGGAGGTCCACCTGAAATATCTCCTGAATACCAATTAATTGACGATATTAATTATGCTGAAATCCATGATTTAAAATCATATAATGAGCAGTTTGGATCAGATGAACCAGAAAAACTTCAGGATTGGCAACAAACTGGTGCAGACTATGCAATGTACATTCCAGACCCATCCAAAAAATCATTGAATCCTGCAGGGGAATGGAATTCTTCTAAGATTGTTTTTACAGCAGAAAAAGTCGAATATTGGTTGAATGGAAAAATGGTATTGCATTTTGTTCCATGGTCAGAGGATTGGTATAGTAGAAGAAATTCTGGAAAATGGATTAATGCTGCCGATTATGGAAAATATAAAAAAGGATTTATTGGATTTCAGGACCATGGCAGTTCTCTTTGGTTTAAAAATATTAAAATCAGAAAATTATAATTTTGAAATTTATTTTATTAAGATGAAAAATTATCTTTTTCTAATCTTGTTTATCACATTAAATGTTAATTCTCAATGGCAACCTGCTGGAGATAAAATTAAAACTTTATGGGGAGAAAATATTGACCCTCAGAATGTTTTAAAAGAATATCCTAGACCAATTTTAATGAGAGAAAATTGGAAAAATTTAAATGGATTATGGAATTATACTATTACGAAAAAAGGAGAGTCAAAACCTGCTTATTACAATGACAAAATTTTAGTTCCATTTGCAATTGAGTCCAGTCTTTCAGGGGTTCAGAAAAGAATTTCAATGGATGAGGAATTATGGTATCATCAAGATTTTGAGATTCCTAGGGATTGGAGAAAAAAAGAAATTATCCTTCACTTTGGAGCTGTTGATTGGGAATCAGAACTTTGGATAAATGATGAAAAAGTAGGACTTCATAAAGGGGGTTATGATCCATTTTCTTTCAATATTTCCCCATATTTAAATAAAGGCTTGAATCAAAAATTAGAACTTAGGGTTTGGGATCCAACTGATGATGGTTTTCAACCTAGAGGGAAACAAATTGAAAATCCCAAAGGAATATGGTACACACCTGTTTCTGGAATATGGCAAACCGTTTGGATAGAGCCTGTAAATTCTAAATATATTACCAACATACATACAACAACAAATATTGATGATTCTAGTATTCTCGTCAAGACATTTAAATCATACGACTCAGAAAATGATTTGATGGAGTTTGTTTTGAAAGAAAATGAAAGAGTTGTATCTAAGACTATAGTAAAAGCCGATTTAGAAACAAAATTATATATCAAAACTCCTAAATTGTGGAGCCCAGAATCTCCGTTTTTATACGACTTAGAAATTAAATTAATTTCAAAAGGAAAAGTAATTGATAATATAGTTACCTACTTTGGAATGCGTAAGATTTCCATAAAGAAAGATATAAATGGAACAAGAAGAATGATGTTGAATAACAAAGAGTATTTTCAGTTTGGGACTTTAGATCAAGGCTGGTGGCCCGATGGATTGTATACTGCTCCTAGTGACGACGCATTGAAATTTGATATCCTAAAAACCAAGGAATTTGGATTCAATATGATTAGAAAACATGTGAAGGTAGAGCCGGCAAGATGGTACTATCACGCGGATAAAATAGGAATGTTAGTTTGGCAAGATATGCCTAATGGTGAGAAGATTGGAAAACCTAAATGGGAAAGAAATAAATTTTTTAATGGAGAGGAGTTTATTCCTTCTTTTGAATCAGAAATGAATTTCAAAAGTGAATGGAAAAGGATTATGAATTTTCTCTATTCGAATCCATCCATTGTTTGTTGGGTTCCTTTCAACGAGGCATGGGGACAATTTAAGACTAAAGAAGTTAGTCAATTAACGAAAAATTTTGACCCATCTAGATTAGTGAATGCAGCAAGTGGAGGCAACTATTATAAGGTTGGGGATATTACGGATATTCATAATTATCCTGAACCTAGAATGCTGTTTTATGATCCAGATCGATCCAATGTTTTAGGTGAATTTGGCGGAATCGGGTTGGCAATAGAAAATCACTTATGGCAAAAAGATAAAAATTGGGGATATGTTAAATACAAAAGTTCAGAAAAAGCCACAGATGAGTATATTAATTTTGCCAATCAATTACTTGAAATGGTTCATAAAGGCTTTTCTGGAGCCATTTACACTCAAATAACAGATGTTGAGGGGGAGGTAAATGGTTTAATAACCTATGATAGAAAAATAATTAAATTAGATATTAATAGAGTTAAAGAAATTAACAGAAAAGTAATAGAAGAATTACCAGCTGAGTTTATTAGAATTCCACCCTCCTTATAATGGTCTTTATTTTTTAAATGTTCTGGTTAGTGCTTATAAAAACAGCTTTTATCTTTAATTTTAATCTTATAATGTTGATTTTAATTAATTTTATTAAATATGTATATTTATTATGAAAAAAAATAGAAGAAGCTTTATAAAAACAACGGCAACTTTGGCTTCATTGCCTTTTATTTCTACCTCGATGTGGTCTAATTCAAACAAAAGCGTCTTAAGAACTGCTCACATAGGTGTAGGGGGAATGGGAGCAGCAGATTTAAATGATATTGCCTCACATAAATCTGTAGAAGTTGTAGCGCTTTGTGATGTAGATTCAAACGCATTGAAAGCGGCAAGTAAGTTATATCCAAATGCTAAACTCTTTAAAGATTACAGGATAATGTTTAAAGAAATTAATAATTTGATTGATGCTGTTATAGTTTCAACACCTGATCATACTCACGCTCCTGCCTCAATGTTGGCAATGGAATTAAATAAATCAGTTTATTGCCAAAAACCATTAACTCATCATGTTAGCGAAGCTAGAGCGATGCGAAAAATGGCAAAAGATAAAAAT
>Ga0115003_10002875_pt1 | contig 13948 bp, 7 predicted proteins | sample ArcticOcean_MG_C_7_FD_88736 | JGI IMG/M metagenome (GOLD analysis project Ga0115003, IMG submission 88736) | Marine microbial communities from western Arctic Ocean - ArcticOcean_MG_CB11_88 | ecosystem: Environmental > Aquatic > Marine > Oceanic | place: Arctic Ocean: Canada Basin | collected... | reverse complement strand
GGTGTGTGTAGTAGCGATAGTTTTGATTTATTCTCGTAGTATTGTCGTCGTGTCTACTGTATCCGTATTGATGCTCATAAAAAAATTGAAGCTTCTGCTCGTGTTTATTTCCTTTGCAAGATCGCGCCTCGCACGCGTTCCGCGGAGAACACCACCGCCAGTACCAGGGAGGTGAGCATGACGTGCGTGAGATTCGGCGAGAACCCTGAGGCTTTACCCAGTGTGCCTTCCAACACAACCGCTATGTCCCGCAAGAACGGCTGGACGAATTGCCACACCGCGTTTCCCCGGGACGTGTTCGCCAACTTGACGAAGGCCACGAAACAAAGCTTGAACTGATGCAACGAGATCGCCGCGCTCGCGATCAACAGCGTGGGCAGGGACAACGCGTACAGGGGGAACATTGGCGACATGGACATGGTTTCAGGTAGCGTTGGGGGAGCCAAAAACGAGTCACCGGGAGCGCGCAGGTCACGACTGACGGTGGTGGCTTCACCTCGATGACTGTTGACTTTTGGCCAAGTCACGAAATTTTTATTCGTTTTTTCGGTGGGCACCTTCGAATCTCCACGATAATATTAAACTGCTTAATTGTATTAACTTAGACTATCTGCCTACTTCCAGTAGCTAGTCCGTACCGCACTTACTTTCCCTTCACCACCTTAACCGGCGCGCCCACGTCCATCTCCAACTTGTCGAACGCGATGCACAGCAACGGGCGGCCGCGCAGAATCGCGACGAGTTCGGGGTCGGCGGGTTTTGACGCTTGTTTCGGTTCTTTTTGTTTCCCTCCCTTCTCGCCCGCTGCCTCTTCTGGTTTTGTTTCCCAAATAGTTTGCGGAAGGCTCATCGCCGCGGCCGCGGCGACCGCGGGGGGGAAACGCACTTTGTCTTGTTTGGGCGCCCAGAACGATTCGCTCGGCGTCAACGGCCGCGCCGTCTCCGCGTCGCTCTCGCTCTCGCCGCGCCTCGGCACAATCGGTCCGCTGAGCCGCACGTTTGCCCGTAAGTCGAGGGAGTACTTCAGCAAATCAGGCACCGATTCAGTCCTGCCGCTGAAACTCGGGAGCTTCAAAATAATCCGCGGGCCCAACAACCCGGGCCCAGAGGCGGGTATCGCGAGCGAACACAAACCAACCCCGGAAACGCCGTCGCGCAGGGTGACGGTTTCGGACGTCTTCGTCTTCGTCTTGTTTCCTTTTCCTTTTCCCGGTCGTCGCCTCCACCCCCCTTTCACGAACGTCTCCGCAGCTTTGAACACGGAAGGAGGCCGCGTGTTTCGCCACCACCCGTGCGTCTCATCGCCCCCGTCGACTTCATCCGCGCCGTCGCCCCGGTCGAAGCGCGCTAACCGCGACGGTAACCCGCATGTTTTCACCCCATGCGCGCGCGCGCCGGGGTCGTTAACGAAAACCCGCGCCGCCCACGCACACGAGAACGGTGGGTTCCACACCAACCCACCCAGGGCAACCATCTCGTCGAAACCACCCGCGGGTGAGTCCGTGTACCGCGCCAGGTACACCCCACCCAGGGTGTACCCGAACAGCTCCACGAGCTTCAAATCGGAGGGGACGTGTTTCCGAGCCTCGGCCGATTTCACCAGGTTGAGCTGGTAAAGCGCGCGGCCGGTGAACCTCCAAGGCACGTCGCTGTCGCGGTACCCACCGCCCATGATCCCGTACGAGGGAATACACGAAACAAGGAACGGCGCGATGCGGGGCCCGAGTCAGGCCGGGCGGGGGCAACAGTGGGGTGGGGAGACGATAGTGTACAGTCACGAAACAAGCGAGCGGTGCCGATTCTGTAGCTTCGATTCTGTCGCAACCAGGTTATGGGGCCATTTCCTTGCCGCCAGCAAAATGTCGGCGGCGGCGGGCCAGTCATCCCCACAAGCCTCCGCGCGGGTCCTCCGCTCGGCGTCGCACCGGTGATTCACGATGGCGGGTGTTGGAAAGCGCAAGCCCCCCGCGGCGGCGCCGGGTGGCAAGCGCGCCGCCAAGACCCCGGTGGAGCCCAAACCCGAAAGCGAGTCGGAAGAAGCGTCATCGGAAGATGACGACCAGGACGTTGCCGAGGATGAGGAGGAGGGTTCTTCGGGTGATGACGGCGAGTTGGATGACGAGCTCGATGACGTTGATGCGTCTGATGACGAACCGGTGTCCGAGAACGGCGACGGTTCGTCGGGCGACGACGGCGAGCTGGATGACGAGTTGATTGGGTCTGACGGATCCGACGACGAGCCAACGTCCGAGAACGACGATGACGACGACGACGACGGCGAAGCGAGCTCTTCCTTGGACGAACTAGACAACGACGCGTTCGACGGAGACGATCGTGAAGTCGGCGGGGATGATGGTGATGATGATGGCGATTCGGAATCGGACGGCGCCGATGACGACGAGTTCGACGAGGACGACTTTTCCGACGGCGACGGCGACGACGATGGCGAGGATGGCGAGGACGACGAAGACACCGTGCCTTCCCGGAAACGCACCCGCGACGCCGCGGCTTCCACCGCGGCGGCCCGCGCGGAAGGCGGCGGCGCGGCGGCGTTTGGGTTCGCCAGAGCTTTCGCGAACTTGGTCGGCGACGAGGACGGCGCCGCGACCAAGCGCGGCGGTTCTGAGCTTTTACCTAAAACCAAAAAGCAGAAGAAAGTGGAGATCGAACAAAAACTGGACCGGCGCGCGCGATCGTTACTTAAACGGGAACGTTTAGAGCTCCGCGAACGCGGGCACCACGTCCCGAAGAAAGGCACCGTGGACCCCATAGCGGATCAAACCGAGCGCCGGATGTTGCAAACCGCCACGAAGGGCGTGGTGCGTCTTTTCAACGCCGTGAGCAAAGCGCAGAAAACCGTGGCGGACGCTGGGACGCGAAAAGGGTTGGGGAAGGTCTCCAAAGAGCTCACAAAAGGGTCTTTCCTGCAAGAGCTTAAGAAGTCGAACCTGGAGCGGTCGGCGAGGGACGAAGCGGCGGCGGCGCGTGACAAAGAAAAAAACAAACACGACGGCGCCGAGAAAACCGAAAGCGCGGGGTGGGACGTTCTTTCCGACGGGTACCTGATGGGGCGGAACAAACTGAAGGACTGGGACAAAGGCACGCGGAAGGCGGAGGAAGAGGTGGAGTACGAGGATGACGATTTCGACTGATGAACTTGGGGGGTGTGGGGGGTCGGTAGGCGTAGAGGGAGAGAGTTTGGTTGGCAACACTTCAGAAATCAAATGGAACTTCGGTTGTTTCCTCCGACACCGAACTTGTTCGACATTTTTGCGGCTCCATCAGTTAATGCCGACATCACTTCGCCCCTCGCGGAGCCGCATCTCGACGCGGTGGTATCAGAGGTGGTAGTTAGGGACTATTACCTCTGGTGGTGTACCGCCCGTCATCGTCCCCCTGTGCGGCGAGCATGCGGGGCGGACTCGCGGGAGGCCTCGCCGCGAAGGCGCGTGAGGAGCTCGAGGCGACCACAAAAACCACGCGTAAAGGCAAAGGCGTACCGAACGCGCCGATGAAGCCTCCGTCCGTGGCGAGCGAGGAATCCGACAGCGTGTTTGGGGGAGCGGTTGATAAAAAAGAGATGCGTGCACGAACGGCGACACGAAACAAGGCGCGGACGGAAGCGCTGCGACACAAGTCACGCATGGTGAGCGCGCAAGGCTTGGGGGCGGCGAATCCGGTGTTTACGGATCAGGATCCTTTGTGGAACGTGGCGTGGCAGGTGGTGAACCCGCGGCACCGGTACGTCCAGTGGTGGGACCTCATGACCCTTCACCTGCTCGTGTTCACCGCGCTTGTCACGCCGTACGAAATCGCGTTCTTGGACGGCCTGACCGGCGTGGGGGCGGATCTTTTGTTCTGGGTGAACCAGGTCATCAACGTGATTTTTTTAGCCGACATGGTGCTCGTGTTCATCACGCCGTTTGAAGACAACGACGGGGTTTGGGTGACGTCGAAACAGGAGCTGGCGGCGCGGTATTTCAAAGGCATGTTTGTGATCGACCTGATGTCCATCATGCCGTTCGACATAATCGAAGCGCTGGGTGGCGGGGGCTTGTCCAGCTTGAAAGTGTTACGCGTGCTGAAGCTTTTCCGGTTGCTGAAGATGCTGCGAATCTTCCGCGGGTTGAAGATCGTGCGAAAATACGAAGCCGACTTCGCGATCAACTACCAAGCCCTGAGCATCTCCATGTTGCTTTTGGTGTTGCTGGTCACCGCGCACTGGATCGCGTGCCTTCTGGCGCTGATTTGCAAGTACGACCCGCTGTCCCCCGCGCTGGAGGTTTTTCTGCCGAACATGATTGAGATGGACGAGGAAATTACACGGTTTAAACAGTACTACTACTGCTTCCTGTGGGGCTTGATGTTCATGACAATCGGGATGGGCGAAGGCCACGACGGGAAAGAGGAGAGTTCCGTGTTAAGGGCGTACATCTCGATTCTGCTCATCGTCGGCGCCGTGGCCAACGCGGCGATCATCGGCGGTGTCGTGGCGATTGTGGACGAAATGAACGAAGCGAGCCGAGAGTTCTACTCCAACCTCAACGTCCTGAACGTGTTTTTGAAACGCGAAGACGTGTATAACCGGGTGATGAAATGGCGAAACGACGAAGTTCCGGGCCCCGAGTTTTGCCGCCGACTCCGGTCGTTTTACCTGTTCAAGTTTTCCCATTCCAAACAGTACAGCGACTTGGGGAGAATTCTGGACAACGTCTCGGCGGATATGCGCCGAGTGGTGTCCGAAGCCATGTTCGGCGACGTCCTGCGCTCGTGCGGCATTTTGAAAAACGCAAACGCCGACATGATCGCGCACCTCTCCGCGAACATAGAAGTCCAGGTCTACGCGCGTGGCGACTTTGTGTACACCGCCGGGGAACCCGCGACGCAGTTTTACTTCTGCGTCAAGGGTTGCGTCATGTTACCCATGCGCGGAGGGAACACCGCGGGAGGCATCGACGTGTTCCGCCGAGGCGGCGAGCCGTTCGGCATGGAGGTTGTTTACAAACTCGGCGAGCCGAGGTCGCGCAGCGCGGTGTGCAGCGTCGGCACGGTTCTCCTCGTGTTGGATGGCGAAGCGTTACACCACGCGATGAACACGTACGGTGAGCACTCCATGCGCTGGAGAGTGATTATCTCCAGGAACGTTATGATGATTTCTTCGGTGTTGAAGAAAGCGGCGCACGAAGCGACGCGCGTTCCGGGCGAGTGCAACGCGGATGCCGCCATCGCATTCGTGGAGTTCTCCCTGGGGAAAACCGCGCTTTTTAACCAGGACTTGGCCGGACGCAAGGAAAACAACCTACTATCGCACTTAACGCGGCTGGTGTACACCAGGTTGAAGGAGCAAGGAATGCGACCGATGGAGGTGAAACGCGCGATGGATTCGTTTCGAAAGCACGAAGACTACTTTGACGAGTGTACGGATCGCGAAGTTATCGCCACCGAGAAGGTTGAGGATCTGCGACACTTGTTGGACGCCATCGAGGACGAGGACGGGGAATCGATGGAGATTCACTTCGAGAAGCTCTGCGAGGAGAAGATCGAAACGATCGAATCCCTCAAGGCGTTGGCTGTGTGCGACCTGAAAGCCATCGGCGTGCCTCTGGGCGACGCAGTGCTGATCGCGAAGAGCTTAAAAACGCCCATGCCCGGTATCCTCGACGCTCTTATTACGGGGAGAAGAGAAACAAAACCCGAGACGACAGCGGCAAGGCGAGTCAGCGTTCGGAGAGATATCCGTTCGGTGGCCAAAGCGCGATCGTTCGGCTCGAAACGAAAATTAGACGTTGACCTTGACTTTACTCCTGAAGAAGACACGGACCGGGAAGACAGACCTGGCGAGCTGAAAAACAAATTGGGCGAGCGAAACGTAAGAAAAGACGAGCGAGACGACGATTCGGAGGAAGAGAAACGAAACGATCGCTTGAATCTTCGCGGCACGAAAAAAACGACGTTTGCCGAGGAGGAAACTTCCTCCTCCGACGACATGCAAATTCAGGCGTCCGCTTGTTGGACGCCGACTGCGAGCGACGTCTTCGGCGGAGCTCCCGCGAAGGAACGCAAAAAATCCTTAGGCAGACAGTTGTAATAGTTCTAGTCTATGTATTGACTTTACATACCATATCACCACGATGGGTGGTTGCTCTATGAATTATTCCTGCTCACCGCTCTATTTTTTGCTACGCGCGGTTCCGCTGAGGCTCGTTCCCGTCGCCGAGAGGAAAAACGAACCGCCTTTGGACGAGGGCGTTCTTCCGCCAGTCGACCCGCTCGGGCTTCGCCCGCCCGTCGTTTTTCGCGCACCCGGACCCGGCGCGGATCTCACCCCCCCACTGCTTCCGAAAATGCTGTCGTTCTGGTCGCGGTTGTCGAGCTCGCGGGCGATAGCTTCCGTCTCCCGGCGAAGATGCTTGTTCATGCTATCAAGCGCGCTCACTTCGGCGGTTAACACCGCAAGTTTCTCGACGTCGTCGTCTCGGCTGTCTCGGCTGTCGAACCTCTTTTTCATCCTCGCGTGGTCCGCTTGAATCGCGGCGTTGGTCTCAGCAAGCAGCGCTTTAGACGCGCTGAAGGCCCACGAAAGACGTTTTTCCCGCGACTCCGCACGCTCGCGAATCGAATCGGCGTCGGCGGCGTGCGCCTCGTCTGTCTCGGCCAAGCGTTTCTCCGCCGCAGCGGCATCCTCGAGTCTTCTTTCGTTGAGGTTGGCGAGCGCCTCGGCGTGCGCCACGTTTAGCCTCGCCGCTTCCGCCGCAGCCGCCTCGCGTTGCTCAATGACCTCGGCACGCGCGGCTTCGATCTCTGACGCGAGGGACTCAGCTTCTCGTTGAAGCGACGAGATGCGGCTTAAGCTCGCCTTCGCTTCGCTTTTGAGCGTTTCGACAATCTCCTCCTTAAGTAGACGTTCCTCCTCGAACGCCGCCTGCGCGTCGGCGAGCTCGGACTTCACCCCGGCGATTTCAGCAGCTGCTTCCTCCGCCTGGGTACTCAACTTCAGACTCCACTGACGCACAAGCACCGCTTCTTTCTTGTCAGACTCCGCCTCGACCTCTGCCCTGGTAGTTTCCACAGCCGTTTCGATCCGCGCCATCGCGTCGAACTCCTTCTCCACGAGAGCAGCGGCTAACTCCTCCGCCATTTTCGTGACGAGCGCGGCGTGTTCCTCCGCAGCTCTCACCGCAGCAGCCGAAGCCTCCGCGATCGCCGCCTCGAGCGCGGCAGACGAATCTTGGAGCTTTTCGTCAAGCTGGGCGGCGAGGATCTCGGCCTCGCTCGCGCGAGCCTCGATCACGGACGAGTGCGCGTACGCCTCATCCAGGAGTGCTTTCGTTTTCGATACTTGTTGCACGAGCGTTTTCGCGCGCTCGTCGTCGCCTTGCGCGCGCGCTTTGCGCTCCTCCGCGAGCGTCGCCTTGAGGGCTTCAACTTCGCGCTCCTTCTCATCGACCATCTTCTTCATTTGCAATTTCACCTCTTTCGCCTCGGACGCCTCTTTGACAGCTGCTTCGAGGTCTTGGATTTTCTTCGCAGCCTCGTCGGATTTGGCTTTGTATGTTTCCACCAGTTTGCCGGCTTGAACTGCCTTCGCCGTTTCAGCCATCTGCTTCTTAATCGCGTCATCCTTCGCTTTCAGGAGCGTAGCTTCGTTCTTGGCGCCCGCTGCTTTCAGCTTGTTCTCCAAATCGTTCATCTCACGTTGCTGTTCCTTCAAAGCCGTCTCCAGACCTTCCCCGGCAACGTCCGCCATGAGCGACTTGGCGTCCACCATCACGGTCGTCTCATTGATCGTCGCCGTGATTTCGATGCGCGACGCGCGCGACGCGAAGTCCAGCGTGCACACCGTCTCGTCCGAGGACTCGATTGACGGCGAACAGCACACCAGCAGGCTGGTCTTGCAATTGCCCCCGAGCGAGTCTTCGAGGATACGCGTGAGCTTCGAGTCTCGGTACGGGATGAACTTTTTCTTCTCCGCGAGCGCCTGGACGACGTTGCCAAACGCCAACAAGCTGCCGTTGATGTTCGTCGCTTCCTTGAACTGCGCGCCGGACGCGCCGCTCTTTTTGATGCGTTCGGAGCCCGCCAAATCGACAACGGTGAGTTTGCCAAACGTCGCTTTCATCTCAACCTTGCCTCCGCCACTCGCCTTGGCACTGGACGTCGCGCGGGAGCGCTTGGAGATTTTGATTTGAAACACCGCGTGCGAGCGACTGGACGATTTGTTCATCTTCGTCTCCGCGTACACCAGGCTGTTGCGCCCTTTCTGAAAGCACATCAACATGTCAGTCGGGGTTTTACATGATATCCACGTTAAACCCTTGACGTCTGATTTTCCAGTCACGGCCAGGCCCTGGCCCTTTTCCCGGTCGTCGCAGAGCAAGCAATCGATGTGCTCGTTGTAAATCTGTAACATGCTCGCCTCCACGGTGTACGCGTGCTTGGTGTCGGCGCCGATGTGCACGAAAAGCGCGGCGACGAGACGGGGCAACAGACCGGCTTGCTTCGGGTCAGGCTTGCCGTCCATGCCCATGCCACTGTTCAGCAGCGAGTGCGTCTTCCCCGCGCTCGTCTGGCCGTACGCGAGGATAGAGCCGTTGTATCCTAGCAACACATCCTTAAGCACGGGCTTTCCAACCTCCTCGTACACTTCCTTTTGCGAACAATCCTCGTCAAAAACACCCTCGAAGGTGAAATCCTTCTCCGTGACCTTGCCGGGGGCGGCAGATCCACCAGCCAGGACTCGTTCCACGGCGTCGTCTTCTAAGCGTACCACGCACTTTTTCAAGTCCGGGAGCATGGTGACGCAGTGTTGGTCGCCATCCTCGCGAGCCAGTCCGGGACGGACCCGCGAGAAAACATTCACTTTACCTTTCCCGCTCATTGTGGTAAATCAAGCGGGTGCGGTGGCTGCTGCGCGCGAGGAAGAGGACGGGGGAGGGATAGAGTCGAGTGAGTCAGCTATACGAAGGATTACGAAGGATGCATGGAGACATCTGCCGTCGTGTCGAGGTGCTTTGTTGCCACACGTGGTGAAACGCGATTGTAATTCCACCACTGTTACATGCGTGTCACGAAACGAAACATTTTCTCGGACGGCACGATCCAGCGAGGCCTCAGGTTCAGAGGCGGTCTCGTCTGTCAGGGGCACGTACCTCGAGATAGTGTATACTATGCCGATGCGTCACCGGTGAAAGGTGACGGTCGTCGCGGTGGCTGGCGCGCGCGAGATTGAAGAGCGCAATGCAAGGGGCACTCAGAAAGTTCTTTTCGTTCTGTTGTTGACCGAAGTTTCGCGGCCGGCCAAAATTCCGTTGGTTCAAACCACCTGCTTCATTTGGGGAGGGGAACGCACAACCCAGGGCGCGCGTGCTGCACTCGCACCTGCCGGCGGTCATGGCTCCCGACGCCTCCTACCAGGACGGCGCGTTCGCCGAGTGCCATGAGCTCATCGAGGAGATGCGGCGCATCTACTCCACCGACGAGGACGCGGTCAAGGTGCGCCAGCTGAATCAGCAATTCGCCGAGGTGCGCGAGCTGTGCGACACGCGCGAGGCGCACATGCAGACGGTCATCAAGGAGATGGTGAAGCGCGTCGAGAAAGCGGAGAAGAAGGTGAACGCAGCCGCGGCGCCTGATGCGGAACACCAAAAGCGAGTGGCGGAGGCGGAGGCGGAGAAACGGGCGGCGGGCGAGAATCTGACCAACATGGAGAAAGAGGCGCAGTCGTTGGAAGAGCTGCAAGATGAGCTCAAGGAGAGGGGCGCGACGCTGAAAGTGCGTCGCGCGGAAGTGGACTCAGTGGCCGCCGAGGAGGTGCCGCGCGCAAAACACGAGCTCAGCCTCTACGCGCACATCTCCAAGATCTCTTGGCAGTACGAGGTCACGGACAGGATAAAGGGGCGTGTCAACGCGCACGAGGGGAAGGACCTGAAGGTCATCGACTTTGTGATGAACGACCGCTCAGATTACCACTTGACGAACGATTTGTGGAACATGATTGGGTGAGAGAAGAATTGCCCATGGTGTATCGGGCCGCGGTGCGAGCACGACGCATTGGTATATAGAATAAAATTACATCACCCGAAAACTAACTGTCACCCGAAGCACACCTCACCCCGTCAAGGGGGTCGGCTCATCTCATTTCATTCGCGCTATTATTGGACGTCGTCGACGGAGACGCAGTCGACAACGAGGTTAAGCCTCGCGCCGCGCCTACCGTCCATCACGCTTCCATCCTCCGAAGATTGCGTCTCCGCGGACGCGCATGGATACACCGCCACTATTTCGCCACCTAAACAAACGAGCGGCGTTCGGTCGCGCGCGTGCAGAGGCACGCCGTTCGCTCGCATCCAATCTTTCAGCTTCACGCGTCTTCCTCGCGACGGCGACTGTTCTGGCTGAAACGCGTCGCCCGGTTGCCGAAAACGAAGACGCAGCGCGCAAATATCGGGAAGATTTGACAGTCGAACGCCCTCGTTATCACCGGTTGTATCACCCTTCGACGAGGAAGTTTCCCAAGACGTCCGAATCGACCAACCCGGTGGATGCGCGATGGAAACGCCGCGCCCCGCGTCGATGACCACCTCTTTTCCAGTCCCCCGCGAATCTGCGTCGCCCTCGTCACGGTTCCCGACAACCGCCTGTTTCGTTTTCAAGTCGAGACGAGGGGTTCTCACCACCCACGCCCGGGTACCAACGCTCCGCAACACCCAATCACCGCGTATTCTCCACTCCCATTCCGGCGCATCCGCGGCGTTCGCGTCTGCGCTCGCGCGAACAAAGAGCCGCGCGCACAGCTTGCGCAGGACGTGATATTCCATGTCCACCCCGGCGGAGTTTGACACGTACGCGTGAAGTTGGTCTTGTCGCACGAGCGTGGAAAGGTCGGACCAAGCATCGAGATCGATTTCACCTCGTGCTAGGTACGATCTATCGAAAACCGTTGACGATGACGTCGTGGGTGCTTCGCCATGCGCGAGGTGTGTGGATGGCACGTCGTCGAGCAATTCGCGAAGGTGGGCACTTTGAACCGTCAACGCTTCGACTCGAGACTCGAAGCCGCCTTCGTCGACGAGTTCGCGAAGCAGAGGGATTAATTCAGCCCGCACGCGATTGCGGAGATACTTCGGCGATGTGTTGGAAGGATCTTCACGCCACGTTTCCGCGCGAGACTCGAGAAACTCGACGAGGTCGCGTTTCGGGAACGACAAAAGCGGGCGACCGAAAACGCCCTCGCGCGGACGCATGCCGGCGATGTTGGATAAATGACACCCGCGAATGAGTTTCAGCAGAACCGTCTCGGTCTGGTCGTCGGCGTGATGACCCTGCAGCGCGACGTTCGCGCCGAGCGACTCCAGAAGAACAACAGTTTCATCACGGCGCCATTGTCGCGCCTTTGCCTGAAAATTAGACAGCGCGAAGGGCTTCTCGGGAGCGCGAACGTGAAGCTCGACGTCGAGTCGCGCACACAGCGCCTCGACAAACACGGCGTCTTCGGCTGATTCGTCAACGCGAACTCCGTGGTTGAAGTGCACCGCACGCACGTCCAGATCCCACGCGTGGCGAATCTCGACCAGGAGAGTAAGCAACGCGACGGAGTCGCTGCCGCCGCTCACGCACGCCAGGACGCGATCCCCGGGACGAAATGCGTCGGTGGAACCCGCCGCTTCCGCAAAACGTCCTGGAAGATCGCTCCCATTGGCGTCGCAAGAGGTCAATGACGACGACGCGCGTCGCCAGACATGGAGGTCGTGTTCATCAACCACGGTCGCCATGACGGCCCGGATTGGTCGAAATTCTCGTACAGAGCGTTGTCGAGCACGGGACCTGAGAGGAGTCGTCGCAGCGACGCGGTCAGCGGCGAGGCGTGACGCGCCCGGGGCGAGGGCGTTGGCGCTGGAGGACGCTGCAAGCGTAGAGGTTGGCACCATCGACTTCAGCGGGTTTCGTCTTTGCCAACGCGCGACTCCGCGCAGCATCAAATGTCGGGCGCACGCGCCTGTCAACTCCGGGGCGACTCGCGCGTCCGTCGGACGCACCTCTTGGCGGCGCTGGACGGAGTGAGCCCCCGGTTGAGCTTTTCGCCTGCTTGCCTCTTCTCTTGGACGGGCGGTAGAGTTTGCACGTATCCCTAACCCAAGTCCCTAACGTACCAGCTTCGCCTGCATCGGGGCCTGCGCCATGGTCGGTTTTGCCGGGGGGCGCTTCTCAGATCTTCCTGCCCGCGGCGTTTCCCAACCGTTGAGGCGGGCACCACGGGACGCTTCCGAAGGTTTCGTGCGGCCGGTGTGTGGACCGAGTGAGACCGCGAGGGACGACACGGAAACGCGCGTGAACCGTGCTCGCGGTCGAGCGGCGCGCGCGCAACGAATGCAGGGCTGATGTACACGAGAGCCACGAGAACTGCTGCCACGAAAGACGCTCGTCGAAATGATAAAAAAATCAAAGTTGGCAGATGACTAAAACCCGATCTCTCGCCTGCTCTCCGGCAGACGAGCAGCGCACACAGCAGTGAAACCATGAGTTTCACGTGCCTGCCAGCACATCTAACGCCCCCACCGAGTTACCGGTGTCGAACGAGAAGTAACACCGGTGTTTGTTGCGCTGCTAGCCCGTTCGGCGATGCGAAGAACAAGGCGTCGACTTCTTCGCCATCGCCTTTCGGAGGTGCCGCTGCTTCTCCGTTTGGTTCCGGTGCGAAAACCGTCGCTGCTGATCCCTTCGCATCAGGTACGCACGATGCCATGACACGCAATCGCATCGACTCTACTCTCCCGAAACTTCGCTGACCGACGCTCTTTCATGTTGGATTACAGCTGCAGGAGCAAACCCGAAGAAGCAAAGTGCGAACAGTAGTTCTGTGAATAAATCTGCGACGGCGGAATACCAACCGTGGGACGACGTGGATGTTTTCGAGGTTCCTCACGAACTCAGACGACCGAACAAGGATGGTGAGCAACACAACGAAATGCAAACGCCTCTCATGGTGTCTTCACACCTACTAATTTCTAACCCATCGTCTCACCCGACTCTTCGTCGCAGCTGTGAACGAGCACGTCAAGTTTTACGGACTCGACGCGCTGTTCCCGAAAACATCAGGTCTTCAAACAGTTTTCAACTCCAGTGCGGAGTTCAGAACTGGCATACGAAAGGCAATGCGCGACGACTTTTTCGTCCAGGATCAGGGCATGAGCGACAAGGCTAACGCCGCTATTCGCTCTCTGAGTTCTAGTTTGATGGTCAACTGGAAAACGTCACGAACAGGGTACGCCGCATTTACCGCGTTATTTGAGCAGCACGGCGTGTCAGGCCTTGACGGCGAGACGTTCATTCAGACGCTAGGCGCGTTATGCGGGGAAGAGAGCCACGGATCTCTGATCGATATCACGGGCACCGGTAGACGAAGAGAACGCCATTCCTGGCATCAAGACTCGGGGCTAGAGAGGTTCACGGTGATGCTTGGGTTCCCGCCTGAAAGCAACTGGAGCGGCGTCGGCGTGTTTAGTCATTCGGTGAAGCTGTCGTATCCCTTGCGTCAAGATGGCGCGGCGGGAACCATCATACAATGGGAGGACTATGCAAGCACAGATGTTCCCATCAACACAATCGGTAGGCCAGAGTATTTCGAAGGGCACGAAGTGATGGTATATCGCGATTCGGATCATATTCATTCTGCGCCTGACGAGACGAACCGAGAAAGCGTTTGGCGGTTCATGTAGCGATTTTTACGTGGTGTGTAATTTCATACCATCTGCACGTGGTCCACGACTGGTGAGAAGCATATCCGGTACAGTTAGGGCCACGGCAAACAGTCGTGGCCAAACTTTTCCAAAAGTTGGAGCGCACACTTTCGGAGAAGGGTGAAAACCAAAAGCAAGAAAAAAACAATCCACCAAAAGTGAACGCGGTTGAGACCGAAATTTACGCATGGCTGGAGAATCAAACAGACTTG
>Ga0115003_10002874_pt1 | contig 13949 bp, 8 predicted proteins | sample ArcticOcean_MG_C_7_FD_88736 | JGI IMG/M metagenome (GOLD analysis project Ga0115003, IMG submission 88736) | Marine microbial communities from western Arctic Ocean - ArcticOcean_MG_CB11_88 | ecosystem: Environmental > Aquatic > Marine > Oceanic | place: Arctic Ocean: Canada Basin | collected... | reverse complement strand
TTTATAGAGTATCTACTTGGATGTTTATATTTATGGAAGACTTAAAGTTTGAATCTGGAGGCCCTGCTGCTTTAGATTCTGGTTTAGCTGCAGTAAGTGTACCTCTATTTCTATTCTTTATTTTATTAAGTTTAACTTTTAGTAAGTTTTTTTTAATTTTTCTTTTTATATTTATGCTAACTTGGCTTTTTGGATATATAAATTTTTTTACATTTGTTTATAAATCCAAGACATCATTTTTATTCACTGCAATAATATTAAATATATGGTTTAGTACAGTTATAAGCTTTGGAGCACTATGGGGCGTTCTAAAATGGGTTCATGGCCATAGAGTAAAAAAAAATATATAGTTATTTCTTTGTGCCTATTATTGACCATGAGCATTGGTTAACTCATTCTATTTTATGCTTATGAAGGTCTTTGTGGTTTAGTAATTCTAAAGCTTTATCTTTTTTTATAATATTTAGCTGTCTTTGGTAGCATTTGGTTAAACGCAATTTGTTGTACTTGAATAAAATTAAGCCTTTTTAATAATTTTAAATACTATAGTTTAGTAATACCTAAATGAATATAAATATATAATAAAAAAGTTGGGATATATGACATAAACCTTACTATAGGTAATGGAGCTCTAGAGAATAGTATTTTTCTAATTGGATTTAGAACATGAATATATATTTTTATAACCATAGAGACATACTAAAACATTACCACCTGGCTTTGTAGCTTGAACTAATTTATTTATTGTTTTTTCTGAAAATTCTAAATGGTGAACCACTCCTATAGAAAAACTAATATCGAATTTATTTTATAAGGTATATCATATATACTAAATTTTTGGACATTTGCTTTTTTATACTTTTTTTAAATTATTTTTTGCTGCTTTGAGAGTTCTGTCATCCATATCAAATGAGGTACAGATTTTGCTCCATAACTCATGGGCTAATAAGTATTGCTCCCAATTCCACAACCAGCATCTAAAATATTTTTTCCTGACCAAAATTTTTATTTTTAATAACTTTTGTCCAGTTTAAAACTGTATTTCATTTATTGAGCTAATATTTGCAGCAATGTTCCAAGCACAGCCAAACCTTTCAGGTGTGCCAAGCTTTGCATCTATGCTTTTGTGTTGATTTGTTCTTATTCGTTTATTCGTCCAAGAAAATTAAAATTAGTATTGAGATAAACTTTCTCCCGTTTTATATAACATATATATTGCCCAAATTGGTTTTCTATTATCTATTCCGTTCTGATGATCTTTTAAAGCTTTTTCTAAATTTTTTCGTTCAAAAAATTCACTTACATTATTACTTGAAGATAAAAGTGTGTCTTCAATCCTTTCTTTAAGAGGTCCTCTCATCATTTTTGCTAGAGGTATAGCAAAACCATGTTTTTTTCTTTTACTGATAATTTTTGGAAGTTTAGTTTTACTTAAATGCCTTAATAGAAACTTAGTTTCTCCTTTATTAAATTTATATTTATTGGGTAAGTTAAGAGATAAATTTATAATCTCTTTTGATAAAAAAGGAGAACGAACTTCTAAACCATTATACATTGAAGATCTATCTACTTTTGTAAGAATATCATTTGGCAGGTATAGTTGGCTGAATATTTTGCTAAGTTCATCAATAGAGTCATTTGTAGTATTTATACTTTTAGGTAAAATTTCATCCCATATTCTTTTTGGAGAGTATTCTGAAGTAAATTCTTTATTTAATAGGTTTGATATATTGTTATCAGAAAGTGGTGACATCCATCTAAAAACTTGCTGATGTGAAGGCCAGCCAAACCCTCTACTTATATGCTTTATTAAGAAATGGTAACTCATATAATTATCTTGTGATGGTATTTTTTCCATAAGTGAAGTTATTGTATTTCCAAAATTTTTAGGAATGAGATTAAGCACTTTAAGATAAGGAGCAGACTTAAATGGAGCGTAGCCACAAAAAAGTTCATCTGCTCCATCACCTGATAGGGCTACTTTAACACTTTCTTTTGCAAACTTTGCTAATAGAAAAGTAGGAAGAATAGATGGGTCGCCCAGTGGTTCATCCATTTTTTTCTCTATTATTTCTAAAGATTTGATAATTTCATGATCATTAAATTCCGCAACATTATTTTCAATCCCTAGTTTATCAGCAACTAATTTAGCGTAGCTAGATTCATCATAAGTATCATTTTCCATTTTTATAGTGAAACTTTTAATATTTCTATTAAACTTTTTAGCATAATAAGCTATGAGACTAGAATCTATGCCGCCTGATAGAAATATGCCTATTGGTACATCTGCTATTAACCTTTCTTTAACAGACTTTTCTAAAAGTTGATCTATTGACTCTGTGGCTTCTTTCAGGTTTATCTCTTTTTTTTTATTATGTATGAAAGAAAAATAGTTTCTTTTTATTATTTCATTTTTTTTAATTTTAATGAATTGCCCAGGAAGAACTTTTTGAATGCCTTTTAAAAGGCTTTTATTCTTAGGTATATAATCTAAATGCAAATATTGTAATAATGCATCTGTATCAATATTTTTGGATTTATGAGCATCACTTGCAGCTATGCCAGAGACTTCAGAGCTAAAATATATTTGGTTTTTATGTAAAGAATAGTAAAGTGGTTTTTCTCCCATACGATCCCGGATAAGCCATAAAGTATCATTTTTTCCTTCATAAAAAACAAAAGCAAACATTCCATCTATCATTTCTAGTGTTTTTTCTACACCTAGATATGTTAATGATTGAAACAAAACTTCAGTATCTGATTCATTTTTTAAATTTATACCATAACTTTTCAATAATTTTGCATGTTCCTTATATCCATATATTTCTCCATTAAATACAAGATAATTATTATTTACTTTATCAATGCAGGGTTGTTGCCCACCATTTATATCAATAATAGATAATCTATAATGACCTAAAGCTATTTTATTATTAATAAATAGAGATTCAGCATCAGGACCTCTGTGTTGAATGGGTGACATCATTTTTTTTAAAATATATTCGGATTTCTCATCAGATGATGGATTAGTGAATCCAGAAAAACCACACATTATTTATCTTTATTCCTAATTATATCTTTAAGTTCTTTCCTTACTAAGTATACTGGGCGGTCTATTACTTCAAAGTAAATTCTTGATTGGATCTCGGCAACTAAGCCTAGAAATATGCACAATAAACCTGACATAGAAAAAAATACAACTAGCAATGGTAATGGGGTGAGGATAAAAGAAATACCCATAAAAATTTTAATAACAATTGCCAAAATTGATAATAAAAAAGCTATGAGAAACAATAATAATCCAAACTGGCCAAAAAGATGAATTGGCCGATCTAAAGATTTATCAAAAAACCTTATTACTAATAAATCTAAAATTACTCTCGGTATTCTAGATAACCCATACTTTGTTTTGCCTGCCGACCTAGCATGATGTTTAACCTCTAATTCTGTTACCCTTCCTCCTTCCCAAGCAGCATATATAGGGATAAATCTATGCATTTCACCATATAATTTAATATCATTAATTATTTCTTTTCTATATGCCTTTAGTGTGCACCCGTAATCATGTAAATGTAATCCGGAAATTCTAGATATTAAACCATTTGCAATTTTTGAAGGTATTATGCGTGTAAATTTTTTGTCTGATCTATTTTTTCTCCAGCCAGATACAACATCATATCCCTCATTTATTTTATCTATTAATATTGGTATATCTTTGGGGTCATTTTGTAAATCTCCATCCATTGGGACAACTATGTCACCTTTTGAATGATCAAAACCAGCTTGCATTGCGGCAGTTTGCCCATAATTTCGTCTCAGATTAATCAATTGCATATTGCTCTGGTTTTTAATAGCAGAATGTATTTCTTTTTCTGAATTATCCGTGCTTCCGTCATTAATAAATAATACTTCAAAATCTATATCTAATAATGCTTCCAAAATAGATTCGGATAACTTTTTAATATTTTCTTCTTCGTTATATATTGGTATTATTACTGAAATCATATTTTATCTATGACATTATTTTATATTAGAATAAAGTAAATTTTATAATTATCTTTATACAAAAATTTTATTTTAATATATTACAATGATAAAATATTATTTTTAAATTATTTAGTAAATTAATAGTAATTAAATACTACTATCGGCAAATTATATGCATACAACTCTAAAAAATATTAAACTTGATAATATACTTATGGTTTTTATAGGAATATTATTCCCTTGGTCAATTTTATTTGCAACCCCTCAATTACATATTGGATATTGGGGGCAGGTAGAATCTATGGTAGTTTTTAGCCACTTTTTATCTGCTATAGCAGCACTTTTAATATTAAAAATAGGAATTAAAAATAAGGAAATAAGGCAATATTTTTTGCATCCAATAGTATTATTGCCGGCATTGATTGGTATTTATTCTATTGTATCCAGTTTTTTTCAAATGCTACCTGTATTAGCATTATATGGCTCTCCTCAGCTAGGACAGGGGGCATTTGGATATTTTTCTTTATCTTTATTAACAGTTTTATACTTTTATATATTTAAAATTAATAGACTAAAAGGTCTTTTATTAATAAACCTTCTTTTAGTGACAATTGTTATAACTATTGGAAGTTTTTATCCATCTATAACGGGTATAGTTATATCTTTTTTTGGATTTAATGACTGGCTTGCACTATATTTTACAGCTTTTATACTTTATGCATTACATTTTTTGAGTACAAAAAAATTTATTATGAATAAAAATATATTAAGCTTTATATTTTTTTTAAGTTTAGGTCCGTTATTTTGGAAAATTGATAATAACTCATCAGTTGCTTTATGGATAATAATTTCATTTTTATGGTTATTTTGGTCTACAATTTCCTACTATCAAATTAAAGTTAAAATCTTTAATAAATTAATTTTTAATCCACTTTTTTTCACGCTTATTCCAATAGCTTTATCATTACTAATGCTTCTGTCTTCCTTTATTTTCTGGGATGGTAAGACGAATATGACTGATGATATTACAGAAAATTTAGGACACTTAGCCACTTTAGTAGCAAGGGGGTCTATAGTTAGAGTTCTTTGTGAGAACTTATTAAGTATAAAAGCTATACTATTTGGGTTTGGTTGGGGAAGTATTTCAGAATTATTACTGAAGAGTTTTACTCCTGAAGTGTTCTATCAAATCAATACTGGAAATAGGGTGCATTTTCATACACATAATGAATTGTTCGAACATATTTTTAGTATAGGTTTTGTAGGCGCATTTATTTATATACTTTATATTTATAACATATTTAAAGTTTCATTTAAAATTTCAATGACTACTTCTTTTTTATGGCTACTATACTTTTGTATTACTGTTTTTTGGTTTCAATGGACATCTAATATAGCTATTCAAGCTATGCTTGCAGCACTTTTATTATCTACAGGTTTTAAAAATGTAAAATATGCCTATTCTAATAATCTTAGTAAGTTATTTCATTCTATTTATTTCTATAGCTCTTATTTAATTATTGTGGCCATATTTTTATTCTATGGAGCATACATAGGTTTTTATACTGCTTTAAATCATATGAGCTCTAATTCTGCTGAAGATCTTATCATTACTTCTAAAAAAGGAGAACTATCAGTTAATTGCTCAAAAAACCTTTATGACTTTGGTAAGGGTGGTTTTCAATTTAGTCTTAAATTTAATGGTTTTAGTAATTATTATAAAAACCAAGCAATGCTATATGGGGTAATAAACGAATCAGATGATCGTGTGTTAGAATGGTATTTATGTGCTTCAAACGAAATGATTAATAAAAAACAGGCATCATTAGAGTTATTAAATGTTCATATAAATACATTATCTATGCTGTCAATTTTACCTGGAGACATGGGTCTGAAATCTAGAAAACGTATGAAATTATATTTAGGTTTATGGGAAGATAAGGTGAAATTATTATTATCTTATGCTCCTAAAAGAGGAGATCAGGCCGTCACATTGATTTCATACTATGTAAAAAATAATGAGGATAACGCAGTTAAACGTATTTGTTATTATTTAGAAGAAAAGTTAATATATCAGGGTTTTTGTGACTTAGCTTTAGGATCTGTGTTAGTAAAAGAAGGAAAAATAGATGATGGTATGGCACTAATAGATAAGGCAAATAAAATGGGTGTTCTAGATTCCAATCTTGTAGATAGTGAGTCAGCACTAAAACTTAAAGACTTACTTAATTTATATAAAAATAAGTAAATTTTAATATAAACATATTTACATTGTGTTGTTAAAATACAACAGTTAATAAAAAAATATAAAAAAAACAACATAACACTTGTCGTAGTTAATAATTTTAATATAATAAGGAATTAAAAAATTTTAAGAATGCGATTTTTTTTTACGGTAAAAAGTATTTAAGTTCGTGTGTTATTATAATAAAGGAGGTTTCTAAATGAAACTATTAAAGATTTTAACGGCTGCAATAGTAGCTGTAACTATGGTGGCAACATTCTCACTGAGTACTGCTTATGCTGCTGGTACTTATAAGATAAGTTGTAAAAATGATGCATACGGAATGCAGTTAGGTAGTGACTATACACAAGTAGCTTATGTTTATGACGCTAGTGATTTAACTACAAGAACTGAGTCAGCCGTAGCTGGTGTGGGTACAAATAATTCGTATCTAATTACCGAGTTTGATCAAGCATATGTAGGTAATGATTGTCTATATTCTGGTTCAGCAGATACAAACGGTACAGCTGTTGTAGCTGCAGATGTTGCTCGTTTAGCAGTAAGTGCAATTGTTGGTGCAGTAAATAATCGTATAGATATGGCTTATGCAGCAAAAAATTCTGGTGCAAGTGCAACAGGTTTAAGTTTCACAACACAGTCTGATGGCATAGCAATGTCTGCTAATAAGATAGTAGGCGGATTAAGTTTTTGGGCAGATATGGGAAATAGTAACTTTGAAAATACACAGACTTTCACAAATGTAAGATTAGATTCTATGAGCTATGACGGTAACTCATCATCATACTCAGTAGGAGTTGATAAAACATTTGGAAAAGCACTGGTAGGTTTAGTTGTTTCTGGTTTTGATACAGATTTAAAAACAACATTTAATTCCGGAACATATAAACAAGATATAGACACTTATGGTGTATATCTAGCTTATAGAACTAACACTCTACATATTGATATAGGTGCTGGTCAAGGTGACTCAGATATATCTACAACTCGTAGAGACTTAGGAAATGACTCAGTTATCAATGGTAAAACTACTGCAGATATTGAATATTCAAATGCAAGAATTGCAGGAAACTTTACAAGAGGTAAGTTCAGTATAGTTCCAAGTGCTTCATACAGAACAATGAGTATGGACATTAAAGGATTTATAGATGATCGTGCAGATGATGCATTAGAACTTGTTTCAGGTGATGGTGAATTGTTTACTAGTGGTAATGAAACACTTACTGTTACAGATGATAATATAGCAGGTAGAAATGTGGAAACTGAAACTATGTCAATTGGTTTAAAACTAAGTGCCAATTTAGGTGCATTAGTTCCATACTTAGATGTGTCTTATAACTCAGAAGATACAACAAGAGCTGTCTATAAAAATGAAGTAGGTACTGATGGTAATGATCAAGAAACCGCTGGTACCAACTATTCATCATCAACTAATGTCGGTGGTGGTGTAAACTTCATGATAGGAAGCTTTTTAAAAGGTGGAGTTAGAGCTGGTGTGATAACTGGTAGAGATGATTGGGAAGAAGACTATGTTGCAGGTAACATAAGTTTAGGTTTCTAATCAAAACTAAATAAGAATAATAAAGGCATCTAGCTGTAAAGTTAGGTGCCTTTTTTTTTATAAATAATTTGAAATAAAATACATGGTTTATAATGCTCCTGAAATAAAAACATTTAATAGTTTTGTCTCTAATCTATTATCAAAAGCAAATATATCTCATTCAGGTATTATATATCTTATAGGACATAATACAAAAGTTACAAAAACTATACCTAAGGAGGTTTTTGACTATTACAAAACAGAAGTAGATAAACATATAGATGGAAATGTTATTTACTTACCAAAAAAAAATAATTTAATAAGATGCATTGTTTTGTATGGTAAAGATAAAAATTATGCAAACTTATTAGATTTAGGAGCAAATCTTAGCAATACCCTTGAAAATGGTAATTGGAAAATACATACTATTCTCAATAATAAAAATTTATACAAATTCTTATTAGGATGGGGATTAGGCCAGTATAACTTTAAAAATAAAAATATTTTTAATTGTATCCAGATACCTAGTCATATAAATAAAAAGATTCTAATTAGCACCCTAGCAGGAATCTTTTATGGAAAAGAATTAATTAATTTACCTTCTTCTGATATGGGACCTGATTCTTTAGAGAAATCATTTAATGATTTTGCTGCATATCATAAGGCTAATGCTATTACTATACATGGTAAAGATATAAGTGAAGGCTTCCCTTTAATATATGCTGTTGGTAAAGCTTCTTTGGAAGCTCCTAGACTATTGGAATTAAATTGGGGTAATTCTAAGCATCCGACAATAATTTTAATAGGTAAGGGTGTATGTTTTGATACAGGAGGACTTGATTTAAAACCATCACAATATATGAGAAATATGAAGAAAGATATGGGGGGAGCTGCATCTGTATTAAGCTTAGCTCATATTATTATGGAATCTAAATTAAAGATTAACCTTAAAGTATTAATTCCTACTGTTAATAATGATATAGGGCCAGATGCTATGAGACCTGGTGATGTATTTCATAGCAGGATAGGCAAAACAGTAGAAATAGGGAACACCGATGCAGAAGGTAGGTTAATATTAGCAGATAGCTTATCATATGCTAGTGAATTTAAGCCAAAATTAATTATAGATTTTGCTACCTTAACAGGAGCAGCTAGAGTTGCTTTAGGACCTGATTTACCAGCTTATTTTACTAACTCTGATAGCTTAGCATCATTATTAAATAAGATTAGCTCTACAAACAATGATCCATTATGGAGATTACCTATATATCAACCTTATGAAAATAGACTTAATAGTGATGTTGCAGATACAAATAATATATCCGCTGATTCATTTGCAGGCGCAATAATAGCAGCATTATTTCTAAATAAGTTTGTTAAAAAGAATATTAATTGGTTACATGTAGATACTTATGCCTGGAATGAAGGCATAAAATTAGGAGCTGTAAAAGGGGGAGATATTTTAGGAGTAAGATCAATTTATGATTTAATAAAATCTTATATTAGTAACCTTTAATAATAGACACCTTATTAATTAACCTTTTATTCTTATATAGTAATTCAAAGTTATTTCTTAATAATTTAGATGCATAATTTGTTGCTTGAGTAATTCCAGCAATGTGTGGTGTAATGTATACGTTATCTAAGTCCCATAATAGGTTACCTTTATCTAAAGGTTCTTCCATAAATACGTCTAATATAGCACCATTTAAAATTTTATTTTTAAGAGCATAAATAAGTTCTTCTTCAATAACAGTAAGACCTCTTCCTGCATTTATAAAATAACAATCCTTACTTAGTAATTTAAATTCAGAAAGACCTAATAGGTTATGTGTGGCTAAAGTTGAAGGCAATAAAGATATTAAGCATGAAGTATTTTTTAAACTATTGTGGAACCGAGCATTACCATAATAATAATCAATATTATTTGGGTTACGTTTTTTATTTCCCCAAACTTTTACAGTAAAGCCCATATAATTAAGTTTTTTTATAAGTAGCTTTGAAATAGCTCCATACCCTAGGATTGTAATAATAAAACTATTTTTTTCTAAAGGAGTTAATGGTTTCCATATTTTATTTTGTTTATTATTAGAATATTGAAAATATCTTCGATAACACATTAGAACAGACATTAATAAATATTCTGCCATCTGGTTGCTTAAGTCAGGGTCACTTAATTTAATTATATTAATATTTTTTGGATATACCTTATTAAGAATATGATCAACTCCTGCACCTAAAGATTGAATAATCTTAAGATTAGGAAAACAAGACCACATATCACTAGGAGGGTCCCATACTAAGGCTCCTTCAATTTCATTATAAATACTATTATTATCATAATTTTCTGGCCATTTATGAAGTATTATATTGAATTTCAGTAGTTTTAACTTCCACGCATCAAAAGAATCATATTTAGAATAAAAAACAATATTTATAGGATTTAATTTATCATGGTTCATAAAAAGTTCCTTAACTAAGTGAAGATTTAATTAGTTTCTTTGTATATGCATTAGTGGGTTTATTAAGTATATTTTTTGTAGATCCATATTCCAAAACTTTACCATCTTTAATTATTGCTACATTGTCAGCTAAAGCTTTTATAACTTTTAAGTCATGGCTAATAAAAATATAAGATATTTTTCTAGAAGTTTGTAAATCTAAAAGAAGATTAATAATTTGTAGTTGAGTATTCATATCTAATGCAGAAGTAGGTTCATCAAATATTATTACTTGAGGTTTAAGAATAATAGCACGTGCAATTGATATTCTTTGTCTTTGCCCGCCTGAAAATTCATGTGGGTATTTATACATACTATCGCTATTCATACCTACATCACTTAAGGCGTCTAAAACTAACCTTTTTCTTTCCTGCTTATTATTACCAATATTATTTACTTCTAGTCCCTCTGCTATTATTTGAAAAACTGAAAGCCTTGGGCTTAATGAAGAAAAAGGATCTTGAAATACATATTGAAGATGTCTTCTGTAAGAATTATCTATTGTACTAATATTAATATTATTAAAAATTATTTCACCAGTAGAAGGTATTAAGTTAAGAATTGCTTGAGCTAAAGTAGTTTTTCCTGAACCAGACTCTCCTACTATACCTAATGTTGTTCCTTTATGTAGAAAAAGTGATATATCATCTATGGCCTTAAAATACCCAATAGTTCTTTTAAAGAAACCTTTTTTTATAGGAAAATAAACTTTTAAGTTTTTTGTAGATAAAATTATTTGTCCTGGAGAAAAACTAGCGTCTCTTTTAATATGTGGTGGCACTGCTTCCAAAAGACTTTTGGTGTATATTGTTTTAGGCTTTGTAAGTACATCCTTAACTTTACCAAACTCTATTAAATTACCATTATTCATAATATAAACATTTTGAGCCATATGCTTAACAATACTTAAATCATGAGTTATTAATAATATACTCATTCCTAGTTTACTTTGTATATCTTTTAAAAGACTTAGTATTTGCAACTGTATAGTAACATCTAAGGCTGTAGTAGGTTCGTCAGCAATAAGTAGATCAGGGTTATTAGCTATAGCTATTGCTATCATTATTCGTTGTCTCTGCCCCCCTGATAGTTGATGGGGATATTTATTAAGGTGTTCATTTGTATGATGCAAACCAACTAAATCTAATAACTCAAAAATTCTATTATTTATTTGGGTTTTAGAAAGTTTATTATGAATAATTAAAGATTCTCTTATTTGTTTCTTTATTGTATGAAGAGGGTTTAAAGACATCATAGGTTCTTGAAAAATCATACCAACTTTATTCCCTCGTATTTTTTGTAGAATGCTGTCAGTTGCATTTAGTAATTCTATATTTTTAAATTTTATACTACCATTATTATGAAAAGCTACTGGGTATGGAAGTAGGCCTAAAACAGAAAGTGCAGTAGTTGATTTTCCAGAACCGCTCTCACCAACTAAAGCAACTGTTTCTCCTTTATTAATACTTAAAGAAAGCTTGTTTACAGCAATAAAATCTTCATTAGGAGTTTTAAATGAAACATTAAGACTAGAAATTTTTAATAATTCATTGCCCATGAATTATTTGATTCTTCCATATATATCATCAAACCTTTTGATATCGTCTTCCCCAAAATATTTTCCAGTCTGAACCTCAATAATTACAAGGGGTACTTTAGAGGAGTTTACTAATCTATGCTTTACATTTACTGGTATGAAAGTTGATTCATTTTTATTTAATATAAATTCCTTATTATTCTTTGTAACTGTAGCTACACCTGAAATAACCACCCAGTGCTCTGATCTTTTGCTATGACTTTGTAAAGAAAGCTTTTTACCAGGCTTAACCGTTAACTTTTTTATCTTATGGTTTTTATTAGAACTTATATTTTCAAAAAACCCCCATGGTCTATGTGTAATTACATGTTCAGTCAATTCAGTCCTATTATTTTCATCTAAAATACTAATTAATGATTTTATTTCATTAGATTTGTCTATGCGGGTAACAAGGGTGGCATTTTGAGTTGACACTACGTTAACATTATCAATATTTGATACTGTAACTAGATTTTTATCAGAGTAAATATAAGAGTTTTTTACATTATCAATAATGACATCTCCGTTAATGACATTATTATGTTTATCTTTTTTACCTATATCCCATAATGCATTATATGTACCAAGATCGTTCCATTTTAAATTTGTAGGCACCACATAACTATTATTTGATTTTTCAAATACTGCATGGTCTATTGAAATAGAGGTTATTTTCTTAAATGATTTAGAATCTAATCTAATAAAATCCATATCTGGTTTAGCTTTATCTAAAGATAATTTAGAATTTTTATATATTAACGGGGATTGAAATTTTACTTCATTTATAATAGAGTCTGCATTAAAAAAAAACATTCCTGAGTTCCATAATGCTTTACGTGTAATAAGATTCTTCGCTTTAATTGAGCTAGGTTTTTCTACGAATTTTTTAATTTTTTTTAATAGCAAACCATCTTCATCAGTATCCTTCTTAAGGATGTATCCGTATTTTACTTCAGGGGCAGTTGGTCGAATACCAAAACATATTAATTTATTTTCAATATTAGATTTGTTAGTTTTGCGCATTAAGTCTACAAATTCTTGTATATTCTCAATATAATGGTCAGAGGGCAAAACTAATAAAGTCTCTGATAGATTAAAATTTTTACAATATAAAGCGCCTACAGTAATAGCGGCTGTAGTATTTTTTGGTTCTGACTCTAATATAATGTGTGGATTTATATATCCTATTGTTCTTAGTTGCTCTGCTACTATAAATCTATGTTGCTCACCTACTATAAATATTGGCTCATTAAAAATCTTATTTTTACACCTTAAAGCAGTTAATTGTAATAAGGAGTAGGAATCAAATATTTCTAAAAATTGTTTTGGCTTATCCTTCCTTGAAATTGGCCATAGTCTTGTTCCTGAGCCGCCAGCTAGAATGAGAGGGGTAATTAATCTATTATTTTTCATTAGTTAATCTTTCTTGGGTCAAATGCATCTCTAACGGCTTCGCCTATAAATACTAATAGAGAAAGTAAAATACTTATAGCAATAAATCCAGTGATTCCAAGCCATGGTGCTTGTAAATTATTTTTTCCTTGATTGAGTAACTCACCTAAGGAGGCACTACCAGGAGGTAAACCAAAGCCTAAAAAATCTAAGCTTGTTAAAGTTGTTACTGAAGCAGCTAGTATAAATGGTAAATATGTAATTGTGGCAACCATGGCATTGGGTAATAGATGTTTAATAATAATCCTATAGTTAGACATTCCCAAACACCTAGCAGCTTTCACATAATCAAAATTTCTTGCCCTTAAAAACTCTGCTCTAACTACTCCAACTAAACTCATCCAGCTAAATAATAGCAAAAGTATTAATAATATCCAAAAATTAGGAGTAATAATTGATCCAACTATTATTAATAGGTATAAAACTGGCATACCACTCCATATTTCTATAAATCTTTGTCCTAATAAATCAGTTAGTCCTCCTAAGAAACCCTGAACTGAACCAAAAATAACTCCAATTATTGAAGAAAAAAATGTTAATAGCACACTAAAAATTATAGAAATTCTAAAGCCATATATTAGTCTTGCTAGTACATCTCTAGCTTGATCATCTGTTCCTAAAAGATTTGAAAAACTTGGAGGAGAAGGGGCA
>Ga0115003_10002871_pt1 | contig 13972 bp, 16 predicted proteins | sample ArcticOcean_MG_C_7_FD_88736 | JGI IMG/M metagenome (GOLD analysis project Ga0115003, IMG submission 88736) | Marine microbial communities from western Arctic Ocean - ArcticOcean_MG_CB11_88 | ecosystem: Environmental > Aquatic > Marine > Oceanic | place: Arctic Ocean: Canada Basin | collected... | reverse complement strand
GTTTACCGTACATGTTCAGAGATACTAAACACTTTAAAAAAGTTCTTAGTGGACCTGTAGGAGATAAATTTTTATCAATGCTTGATTCTAAAGGAATGAAGGGTTTAGCTTGGTTTGATAATGGATATAGAAATATGTTTAATGGAACTAAACCTGTTACAGAGCCCTCTGATATGGCTGGTTTAAAAATTAGAGTGATGAAAAGTCCTTTAATGGTTAACACAGTAAATGCTATGGGCGGTAGCGCTACACCAATGGCCTACGGAGAACTGTATACTGCTTTGAAACAAGGAGTGCTCGATGGTGGGGAAAATGCAGCTGGTAATGTTTTGAACGACAAATTTTTTGAAGTTTCAAAATATTATAGTATTACTCAGCATTTTAGACCTCCGGGAGTAGTTGTAATGTCTAAAAAAACTTGGAACTCACTAAGTGGCTCACAACAAGAAGCAATATCAAAGGCTGCTGCACAACTTCAATCTTATGAAATTGATTTAACAACCAAAGTTGTTAAACAAGCCATGAAAGACCTTAAGAAAAAAGGGATGAAGATAAATCAAGCGAATGTTCCTGCTTTCGCAGCTGCTGTTAAACCTGTTTATAAAAGTTACAGTGATAAATATGGTTCTGACATGATTAACGCAATACTAAATACAAAATAATAAATACCTTTTTGTTTTGTTGATAAATATATCCCTTCTTTTAAGAAGAAGGGGTATAATTACCCATGATAAAGAAAAATAAAGAAAACAAGTTTATAAGACTTGCCGAACTATCTTTAATGGATTTTATAACTCGTTCAAAAGACGATGTTTTAAGATTTTTTACAACAACACCCCAACATTGGATGATGTTACATAAAGTAGTAATTGCTTATTATAAAAATGAAACAATAACAAAAAATCAGTTATTAAAATTTATAGAAAGATCTTATTTAACATCAAATACTTATATAGATAACGCTATAAAAAAAGAATATTTTAAAATTATAAGAAACAAAAAAGACAAAAGATCAATTTTTATACTTCCGACCGAACGCACAATAACAAGTTTTGAAAAATTTGTTTTACAAAGAGAAAATCTTTACAAAATTTAAAAAATGAAAGTTAAAAAAATTACACCTATTTGTGTACATATACCATTCGAGCATGGAGGAAAAAAAACTAAATTAAATGGGCAAGATTGGGATAAGTTAGAATTTGTATTAGTTAAAGTAGAAATGGATAATGGGATAATTGGATGGGGAGAGTCATTTGGTTATGTCTCATGGAAACCTGTAAAAGTAGCAATAGAGGAATTTCTTGCCCCATATATTGTTGGAAAAGATATTAGTTCAACGAAAGATATACATGATTTAGTTTTTGAAATTCAAAAAACTTTTCATATTTTTGGTAGATATGGAATATCAATTTATGCATTATCGGGAATTGAAATTGGGCTTTGGGATGCGTTAGGATAAGACAAAAATTTACCAATTTACAGTTTAATAAACGGAGGTTTAAAAAAAGAATTTAAAGCCTATGCAAGTTTATTTAGATATTCAGATACTAAAATAATAGAAAAAAAATGTAAAGAGGCACTAGATGAAGGTTTTAATATTATTAAACTTCACGAAATTAAAAATAACTATATAGAAGCGGCTAGACAATTTATTGGTGGGAATACACCTTTAATGACAGATGTTAATTGCGCTTGGTCTATAGATGAGATTACTGATAATAAAAATTTTCTTAAAAAAATGGATTTATTATGGATAGAAGAACCCATTTTTCCTCCCGAAGATTTCAAGAAATTAGCATATTTAAAAAATGACTTAAATATTTCAATAGCAGCAGGCGAAAATGCTTGTACACATTGGGAATTCGAAAAAATGATTGATGAAAATGCAGTGAATTATACTCAACCATCAGTTATAAAAGTTGGTGGCATAAGTGAAATGCATAAGATTATTAAATATTCGGAAAAAAATAACATTCCTGTTATGCCTCACACTGCTTATTTCGGGCCTGGTTTTTTAGCCTCTTTGCATCTTGCGTCATCAACAAAACTTGAAGTTTTTATAGAAAAATTTTGGTTAGATTTAAATGAAGAATTTTATCCTGATTTTAAAACTACTAAAAATGGAAAATATTTATTACCATCTGGGCCTGGTTTGGGTTTAGAATTCAATGAAAAAATAATATCTAAATATAGTATATGATGATTTACCTAAAAGATTTTTTTAGTTAATAATATGTATTTCTATGTTTACATGCTGCTTTCAAAAGACAAAAAAATTTCATATGTAGGTTATACTAACGACCTTAAAAAGAGATTGATATTGCATAATTCAAATAAAGGCGCTAAATTTACTAGAGGTAGGGAGTGGCAACTAATCTACAAAGAAGTATTTTCATCAAAAAGTGAAGCAATTTCTAGAGAATATTATATAAAGAAAAATAGGACATTAAGAAATAAATTAAAAAATAAGTACAAATGAAAATTTCTATTTTATTACCTTATAAAGAAAATTTTTCTCCAGAATACCCTGGTGCAGTTTCTTTATTTGTTTTTGAAACAACAAAAACTAGCAAATTTAAAAAAAATATAACGGTGTTCGGAAATACTAATTTTGATAAGAAATTTCCTTTAAAATACAGAAATATTAATTTAAAAAAAAATTTCATTGGGAGTCAAACAAAGGATTATGTAAATAAATTTATTATTTTAGAAAAAATAAATAAATCATCAATTATTGAAATTCACAATAGACCAATTTATGTGAATTATTTGATAGATCAATTAAATAAGAAAGTTATAACTCTTTATTTTCATAATGATCCCTTATCTATGGATGGTTCCAAATCTATCTATGAAAGAAAAAATCTTTTAAAGAATTGTTATAAGATAATTTTTAATAGCAATTGGTCTAAAAAAAGATTTTTAGAAGGCTTGGAAAATAAATTTGTTAATAGTGAAAAACTATTGATATGTTACCAGTCAGCAAGGAAAAATTCAAAAAAAATACTTAATAAGAAAAAGAAATGGATTACATTTGTCGGAAAACTTAATAGGGCAAAAGGTTATGATATTTTTTGTAAATCCATTAGTAAGATTTTGAATAAACATCCCGACTGGAAAGCTAAAGTTATTGGTGATGAAAAAAGAGAACAAATTTTTTTAAGACATAAAAACGCAGATATTTTAGGTTTTTTAAAACACAATGAGGTTTTAAAAATTTTTGAAAAATCAAGTATAGCTGTTGCATGCTCAAGATGGGAGGAGCCATTTGGAAGAACAAGCCTTGAAGCATCTGCTAATGGTTGCGCAGTAATAATAACAAATAAAGGTGGTTTACCCGAAACAGTAACTAATGGAAGAATTTTAAATGTCTTAAATGTCAAAAACTTAGAAAAATCTATTAAAAATTTAATTCAAAATACTAAATTAAGAAGTGATCTTCAAAAATCTTCTATTCGTAATTTTTATTTAACACACAATTTTGTAACAAATTTGATTGATAATTACAGAGATGAAAAAATTTCATCAATAAGCAAATTTAATACAAAAAAGAATTATAAAAATCTTAGAATTCTACATATTACAAATTTTAACGAAAGACTTGATGGAAGATTATTTTTTAATACTGGTCGTAGAATAAATAATGGTTTTATTAGATTGGGACATAGTGTTTTAGGCTTTAGCGATAGAGATATTCAAAAATATTATAAAAATTTAAATGATTTAAAAGGAGCTAAAACATTAAATGAAAAATTAAAAAAAACTTGCTATAATTATAAGCCTGACTTGATCATGTTGGGTCATGCTGATTTAATTTCATCTGAGCAAATAAATGAACTTAGAGATGATTATCCAAATACACGATTTGGTCAGTGGTTCTTAGATCCCTTAAATAAGAATGGACCAGATTATTTTAGAAATAAGTCAAGAATATTGGATAAAATTGATTCTATTGACGCTACGTTCACCACCACATGTCCGAGTGCTTTAAATTTTTTACCAAAAAATAGAGCCAATTATTTTATACCTAACCCTTGTGACAATTCATTTGAAACTTTAAATAATTTTTCAAAGTCTTGCAACGTTGATGTTTTTTTTGCTCTGAGCCACGGCGTTCATAGGGGTGTATTAAAATCTGGTAAATCAGACGATAGAATTAATTTCATTAATGATCTTATTAAAAAAACCCTAGATGTAAAATTTGATATTTATGGTGTAAATAAAATACAACCAATATGGGCTGATCATTACTTTAAAACTATTGCAAATGCTAAAATGGGACTCAATCTAAGTAGGGGAGATGCTATAAAATATTACAGTAGTGATAGAATAACTCAAATAGTTGGTAATGGCCTGGTTTGTTTAATAGATGAAAAGACTAAATATACTGATTTTTTTTCTGATAAAGAAATGGTTTTTTATAAAAATATAAGTGATTTATCTGAGAAAATATTAAAGATATCTAAAGATGAAAAATTAAGAAAATCAATTGGAAAAAAAGGTAAAGATAAATATATGAAATATTTTAATTCAAATCTTGTGTCTGAGTTCATTATTAATAAAACGTTCGATATAAATCATAAGAAAAAATTTTTATGGCATAATTAATGTTTTCTATAATAATACCTACTTTTAATAATATAAATTATTTAATACTATGTTTAAAAAGTATAGATAAAAATTCAAAATTAAAACACGAAATAATAATTCATGTTAACGAAGGTACTGACGGTACTTTAGATTATGTAAAAAAAAATAATCTTAAATACAGTTATACCTCTAATAATGAGGGCGTTTGCGTGGCATTTAATAGAGCCGCTGAACTATCTACGAAGAAGCATCTAGTTTTAGCACACGATGATATGTATTTTTGTCCTGGCTGGGATGAATGTTTTGAGAAAGAATTAAAAAATTATATGGACATTAAAGATTTTTTCTTATCCGGAACTATGGTTCAACCATTTAAATCTTATATTAATCTTAATTGCGGTAGAAATATTGAAGAATTTAATGAAGAAAAGTTACTAAAAGATTTACCAAAAATTAAGTTTCATAATTTTCAAGGCACTCATTGGCAACCATCTTTAGTGCCTATAGGCACATGGCGTGCTGTAGGTGGATTTAGCGAGGAATTCTCACCGGGTCTCGGTTCAGATCCTGACTTTAATATGAAACTATGGAAATTGGGTGTCAGGTTGTTTAAAGGGTTAGGTGAATGCAGGGTATATCATTTTTCATCACTTTCGTTAAGGAAGAAGACTTGGAATAATGGTGCAAGAACCTTTTTGCTTAAATGGGGACTTTCAATTAAATTCTTTAAAAAGCATTATTTAAGATCTGATCAAAAGTTCAATGGATTGCTATTGGAACCTGTTAAAAATTTCTCTTATTTTTATGATTTATTTAAAAATAAATTTTCTTTTTTTTATCATAAATTTATTAACCAGTTTAAATATGATTAAGTTACTATTTAATAAAATTTTATTATTTCGACAAACTTTCTTTAAAAAAATTAATAAAAATTTTTACTCACAATTTGGAGAAGATAAAATTTTAAATGAATTAATACCAAATAATTTTACAAATGGGTTTTATGTAGATGTTGGGTGTTTTCATCCTAAAAAATACTCAAATACCTACATGTTATTTAGAAAGGGGTGGAGGGGAATTAATATAGATATGGAAAAAGATAAAATTGAGTCCTTCAATCTTGTAAGGCCAAGTGATTACAATTTTTTAGGAGCTATTTCAGATAAAATTGAAAAAGTTAAAATATACAGGAATCAAAAATTTGGTGTTAGTTCCACAATAAATGAGGATTTCATTAAAAAAGAAGATTGCATTGACGAGGATTATATTCAGACAACTACATTAAACGTTGTTTTGGAAAACTCACCTTTCAAGGGGAAAAAAATTGACTTTTTAAATATTGATACCGAAGGCAATGACTTCAAGGTTCTAAAATCCTTAGATTTTGTCATTTATAATCCATCTATAATCATTATTGAAACGCACCTTAAAAAAATTGATGAAATTATAAATTCAGAAATTTATTTATTTGTAATTAGCAAAAAATATATGCTTAAATCATGGAATATTTATTCATTAATATTTATTAAAGAAAGTTATTATGAAGATAATTAATTATTTAAGTATTTTTTTAAAATCTTTAACACATAAGAGAATTTCATATTCATATGGAGGTATAGACGCTCTAGTTGAAAATATTTTTAAAGATAAAAACAAGGGTTTTTATGTTGATATTGGTTGTGGACACCCAATAAAAAATAATAACACATACCTCCTAAGTAAAAAAAATTGGTTTGGGGTAAATATTGATTTAGATAGAGATAATATTGATTTATTTAATATATATAGGCCATCAGATCTAAATATAACCACTGCTATATCTGACGAAGTAGGTGAGGTAGATTTATTTTTTTACCACAGTAAGTCAGCCATAAATACTATTAATAAACAAACCGCAGACTATCAAAAAGCTAAAATTTCTATCATTAAAAAAATTAAAACTAATACGCTTAATAGCGTTTTAAATAATTCTAAATATAGCAATTTACAAATAGATTTACTCTCAATAGATATTGAAGGCTCTGAATTTTTAGCTTTAAAAAATTTTGATTTTAATAAATATAATCCAAAAGTAATTGTAGTTGAATATTTAGATTTATCTTTACCGGCTCTAGAAATTAAAAATTTGAATATTAACTCAGCAATAAATTCTGAAATTTATAAGTTAATAGTATCTAAAAACTATACTTTAGTTAATATGTTACATTCTGACCTAGTTTTTGTTAATAATAATTTTAGGGATTAGATTTTTATTTTACTTAAAGCGTTATTATTAAACAAGTTACCTTCTTTAATGTATCTTCTGACCATTTCTGTTGATTTGTGACCTGTCATTGCCATTATGCTTCTTTCATCCGCGCCTCCTTCTGCGGCAGATGTAGCAAATCCAGACCTTAAACTATGCCCTGAATAATTTTTATTGTCTATACCAGCCATGTTTAAATATTTTTTAATTATTAAAGCTACGGTTTGATCTGTTAATCTATCTGTTGAAAGCCTTGATCCTTTTGTAAACCTTCTAAACAAAGGACCTTTCGTTATTTTAGATATATTAAGCCATCTTCTTAAGGTGGTTACTGGGCAATATATTTTATTTTCAAAGTAGGGCAGTCCTTTTGTTAGGCCTTCTCCAAATTGATCAGTTTTTGAGCGTTTTAGAGTAATTTTAAGACCTTCATATACAAAATCAAGGTCTTCTAAATCTAAAGATACTATTTCATTTCTTCTGAATCCACCCGCAAAGCCTATTAATATAATAGACTTATCTCTTAATTTCTTGATATCTTCAATTTTTTGAACATTAATCACATTAATTAATTGTTTTAAATTATTGATTAATATAGGTTTTTTTGCATTTTGAATTGAACCTTTCCTTCTCTTTATTCCCATTAAATTTTCTATAATTGAAGGATGTTTTGTGTCAAGATAATGACCTCTTATTTTATGGATTACTCCAATTGATACTAGTCTACGTTTAATAGTGCTTAATTTAATTTCTTTTGTTGAAAGGTGCGTTAAGTACAGAGAAACTATTTTTGGCTCTGAAGGCAAAGTGTTGAATCCATTCTTAACACAAAATAATTCGAAATCTTTAAAATCTGATTTATAAGCTCTCACTGTGTTTGGTGCTTTAGAATTTTGTAAATTAAGTAAAGTTTCTTCTTGTAGAGCTTTAATATCTGTTACTATATTTTTCATTATTTATATCGATTTAATCTCTTTTACTATTGATAACCTTTAATTATCGTTAGTAATATAACGGGTAGATTTGATTGTCAATACCTATAAAATAATTTTTATGTACGATCTTATAGTTACAATATTTATAGTTATTCCATTTATTTTATTATTATGGTCACGGGTTTTTGTTATCCGTATTGGTGACAAAGTATTTGAAAAAAATATCTAAAAGAAAGTCTTTCGGCATTTGGAATACTTATGATGTTTTATTTTTGAGGTATTTTTATTATATATATTTTTTTTAACACTTTTTGATTTATGAAATTAATAGGAACTAAATTTCAGCTGAAGGTATGGGTTTTTCTCAAGAAAATACCTCGTGGTAGAGTTAAAACCTACTCTCAGGTGGCTAAAGCTATAGGAAAGCCGCTTGCAGTACGCGCTGTAGCCAATGCTATAGGTAAAAACCCCTATGCACCTAAAATACCTTGTCATAGAGTGATAAAAAAAAACGGGTCACTCGGAGGTTACTCTGGCAAAGGAGGCATCAAAACTAAAAGATTATTGTTAAAAAAAGAGGGAATAATGCTCTAAAATTGTTATTTAACGGCCTTTTTAGTTGATTCACCCTACTATCCTATTATTTTTATCTAACTCACGGTTCAGTTGTACCGCATTTAACTAAAACTAAAAAAATTTGCTATCTATGGACGTTTAAATGCTATATTCCCAGACTGCAGGGCTCTAGAATTCGCGCTATTAGCCACTATTAGACCGGCCCAAAACGCCTATTTTATTACATTATTTACTACTTAAAAATGTACATTTTATTGGTTTTTTTAATTTCTTAATTTTTTTACTGTTTAATTTTAATTTAGACTAAAATCCATTAAGTTATAATTGTTTAACAACGGTCGATCTGTCGGTTTATCTGATTATAAGTCAATATCATTTACCTATATCTTACTTTATTACATTAATAATCTATCTTAAATAGCTGTATTTATTGGAAATACTTAAGACTATAAAATACCACTATTGGTATTGTGATAAAGGACATTACTGTAGAAGTAACTATAACGCTAGCAACACTATCCACTACTTTTTTTTCAGAATACATTGATCCAACTAAATAAGTAAGCACGGCACTAGGCATAGATGACTGGATCAGTAGAACGCCTGCAGCAAAACCATCTAGATTAAGGAACTTAATCAGGCTAAAGCCAATTACAGGACCTATAATTACTCTTACAGCACCAAGTATGGATGCGTGTGTCCATGAAACAACTTTTAGTCTTGATAAGGCTATACCGAGAGACATTAAAACAAGGAATATAGTGGCGTAAGTAAGTAAGAAAGTAGTATTTTCTAAATAACCTGGCACATCCCACTCAAAATATAAGAATATAACTGAAGCTATTATTCCATAAATTGGCATATTCTTAATCAATATTTCTAATGAAAAACTTTTCTTCGCTAATAAAACACCGATTGTAAAGTGAAGAAGAATAACAACAGATGCTATTGCTGCTGCAACCCCTAGCCCAGCAGTACCATAGGCAAATAAACAAATTGGAATACCCATGTTTCCAGTGTTAGGTAAAATTAAAGGTGGTAGTTCACTTATAAAATCTTTTCTCAATGCTAATAAAAACAAAATACCAACTATTGAAAAACCACCGATTATTACTAAAGCGTAAATGAAATATTCTATAAAAATACTTAAGGTCACGCCTGTAGTAGTGATTGTATAAAAAATCATTGCAGGAGTACCTACATTGCCAGCAAAGGTAGTTATAAATTCTGTGTTAATGTTGGGTGTTTTTTTTCCTAAATAAAAACCAATTCCAATAACAAAAAAGACTGGGGCGATTACATCGATGAGTTTAAGGTAGAGCTCCATTAAGCTCTTACATCAGATTTTCTTGGTTTTCTCAACTTATTTTTAAAATTTATAGCTGTTTCAAATTCCATAAGACGTTTATAAATAGATCTTAATTCAGTTATTCTAGTCCAGTTTTGTAAGAATAATGAAAAACTACTTTGTACTTCTCTAAATGCACTAGATGTTTGTATTAGCACACCCAAAGTCATTGCCCCAGTAAATAAGCCAGGTCCCATCAATAGATAAGGTACAATAATCATTGATTGATTGTACATAATTAACCAAAGATCAAAATAACCATAGTGTAAAAATAACCTGTGATAGTTCAATTTTATACCTGTAAATAATTGAAGTATTGTTGGACCTTGTGCATAATTTATTCTATCGTCTTCACCATAGACCAACTCTTTTCTAAAAGCTGCTTCAACTTTTTGATTGTTGTATTCTAAACCCGGTAGTTTAATCCCAACTATCCAGCTTATCAAAAGACCCCCTAAACTGGCAGTTAATGAGACCCAAACTAATGACCCAGATATATCTTTAAAAAAAGGAATGACAACATTAGCTGAAAGGCCCCATAAAATAGGTATAAAAGCAATTAGAAGCATTAAAGCTCTAACAATTTGCAAGCCTATGCTTTCAACAATTTTAGCAAAATTCATTGCATCTTCTTGAATACGTTGTGATGCTCCTTCAACTTTAGCGTCTATAGCCCTCCAATACGGCATGTAAGAAAAAGTCATAGCTTCTCTCCATCTAAAAGCCCATAGTCGTGTAAAATAATTTGTTATTGTATAAATAAATACGTATGGAATTGCTAATGTCATAAAAAGCTTAATTCCATCATAAAATTCAGATAATTCACGTTTAGGAGCATCTTGTAATAAATCGTAAAAACCTTTGTACCACTCATTAATTTTAACATCGATAAATGTTTGAGCTAATAAAGATAAAATAATAAATACTGAACCGCCCCAGGACCAAAGTAACCATTTTTTATCTGTAAAAAAACTACGCCACATAATTAATTTTTAAGAAAGTTATCAGCATAAGATTTGATGACATATTCTTTTTTTTTAGGTTCGATAACTTTGTAAGAAATATTGTTGGTTTCAGCATATTCAATTGCACGATCTTTTGATGAAAATTTTAAAATTACTTCTTCCAAGGTGTCAGTAGAGGTTTCCCAACCCATTAAAGGGTTAATAGAAGGGTCTTTAATATCAAATTCTAAAACCCATTTTTTGAGCTTTCCCCTACCCGATTGCATGGCAGTTTTAGAAGGAATGTATATTTTAGCTTTTTTCATATAATTGGTCGGGGCGGCAGGATTTGAACCTGCGACCCTCTGGTCCCAAACCAGATGCGCTACCAGGCTGCGCTACGCCCCGATTGATAGTTTTATAGGTTAATTATACCATTTTGGCAATTGAAAGATAAACTAGATACTATTAAAAATAAGTATGATTCAGCATATTAGCAAACCTTTTAAATATTTCTTTAAATTAGAATCTTCATCAGGTTTAGTTCTTTTGTTTGCGGCTATACTTGCTTTATTTATAAGTAATGGAAATTATAGTAGCGAATATTTTTCAATCCTTCAAAAATACTTAACTATCGGCACTAAATCATTTGGTTTAAAACTTAGCCTTATTCATTGGATAAATGATGTTTTAATGGCAATTTTTTTCTTTGTAGTGTCGCTAGAAATTAAAAGAGAATTTTTACAAGGAGAATTATCTAATCCAAAACAAGCTTTATTACCAATAATAGGAGCTATTGGCGGAATGTTAGTGCCAGCTTTATTTTATATATATTTCAATTTATCTGACTCTATTACACTTAAAGGATGGGCAATACCCTCAGCAACTGATATTGCGTTTTCATTAGGCGTGTTGTCTCTTTTAGGTAAAAGAGTACCTCTTTCTCTAAAAGTTTTTTTAACAGCGCTGGCTATAATTGATGATCTAGGTGCAATTATAATTATAGCTTTTTTTTACTCAGGTAGTGTAGAAATAAAATATTTGTTACTAATGCTATTGTCTGTAGGGACTTTGATTGCTTTAAATAAATTAAAAATTAAAAATTTTCTACCCTATTTAGTTGTAGGTTTATTTTTATGGGATTTTACACATCAATCTGGTATCCATGCTACAATTTCTGGTGTGCTTTTAGCATTAACCATTCCTCACAATACTAAAAATCAAAAAAAATCTTTATTATTAAAATTAGAACATAGTTTATCACCTTATGTTGCATATGGAATTATGCCTTTATTTGCATTTGCGAATGCCGGTGTATCGTTGGATGGCTTATCTTTTTCATCTCTCTTAACACCGGTTCCTTTAGGCATTGTAACAGGTTTATTTTTTGGTAAACAAATTGGTGTATTTTTATTTTCCTATCTTGCAGTTAAATTTAAGTATGCAGATAAACCAAACAAATCATCATGGGGTTCTTTTTACGCTGTTTCAATTTTAACGGGGATAGGCTTTACTATGAGTCTATTCGTGGGGAATTTAGCCTTTGTAAATGACATACAGTATCTTGACGGGGTAAAAATTGGTGTCTTAGTTGGATCTCTCCTATCAACATTATTCGGTTACTTCTTATTATTATTTTTTACAAAAAAATGATTAATTCTAAAATTATTAAAATTGCTTCGGATACAAAAAATTCTGGTTTGAGGAATATATATACTCATAAATCATCAATTAAGAATTCGTTATGTGGTGACAAAATCAAAATAGAATTAATTGTAGATAAAGCAAAAATTAAATCAATAAGATATGAAACTGAAGCGTGTATTTTGTGTGAAGCTTCCGCATGCTTGGTTGCTAAAAAGTTTATAAATTATTCACTTAAAAACTTATTAAAAGATATTAATAAATTAAAGGAAAAAATTAAAAATAAAAAAACAATTTTACCTTTAAAATTTACAGAATTTAAATATTTATTAGATAAAAATGCACTAAATAGAGTTAATTGTGTTACACTACCATTTAATGCTCTTTTAAAAGCTTTTAAATATAGATTATGAAAAAAACTATAGTAATAATATTAATAATGTTTGGTTTTTTTAATAACGTTTCAGCAAATTATACAGAGCTCGCTCATAACTTTGAATTTAAAAGCATAGATGGAAATACGATTAAGTTAAAACAATATAAAGACAAAGTAATAGTAGTTGTTAATGTTGCTAGCAGGTGTGGCTTCACAAATCAGTATAAAGATTTGCAGAAACTTTGGCTCGCATACGAAAAAGAAAATTTGGTTGTTTTAGGCATACCAACTAATAATTTTAAACAAGAGCCCGGTTCAAATAGTGATATTAAAGATTTTTGTGAAACTAATTTTAATATAACATTTCCAATGAGTGAAAAAACAGATGTTATAGGTAAAAACTCACATCCCTTTTATAGGTGGGCTAAAGAAAATTATGGAAATGCGGCAATACCAAAATGGAATTTTCATAAAATAATAATTGGAAAAGACGGAAAGGTTGCGGAAACCTTTGGTTCTATAACTAACCCTTCTTCAAAAAAGTTTATTAATACTATTGAGAAAATAATTAAAAATTAAAACTTAATCCATCATATGCAGGTATAATATTAGATGGCAGTTTTTTTTTTAAATAATTATAGTCTAAATCTACATGTAAATTAGTTAATATTGTTTTTTTAGGTTTAACTAATATTATTAATTTAATAGCATCATCATAATTAAAATGTGAGGGATGCTTATCTTTTTTGACGTTGGATTTATAAATGAATTGAATGTCTCTTCTATTTTTCCCTCTTTATTAATTAGAATCTTATGAAAATTCCACTTTGGTACAGTTGAATTACCGTAATTTTTTTTTGCCCATTTATAAATCTCATGTGCATTTGCCCCTTTCACATCAACCTTGTCAGTAATAGGGAAATTAATATTAAAATTAGTTTCACAAAAATCTTTAATTTCATCATTTGAACCAGGTTCTTGACCACCAAATTGGTTGGAAGGAACAGCAATGACAATTAATCCTTTATTTTTATAATCATCATATAATTTTTGTAGACCACTATATTGTTTTGTAAAACCACATTTGCTTGCAACATTAACTAATAGAACTGTTTTTCCATTAAAATTATTTAGGTCAATAACTTCATTTTTAATACTTTTAATATTAAGATCAAAAAATAATCTTTCATATTTAGCATCTGCTTTTTCAAAAAAAGAAAACATAATTATACTTGTTAAGATTATTAAATATTTTTTATAAAACATAAGTTATCTTTTTGAAACTAACAATAATATAAAATATCCAAATAATGT
>Ga0115003_10002864_pt1 | contig 13984 bp, 11 predicted proteins | sample ArcticOcean_MG_C_7_FD_88736 | JGI IMG/M metagenome (GOLD analysis project Ga0115003, IMG submission 88736) | Marine microbial communities from western Arctic Ocean - ArcticOcean_MG_CB11_88 | ecosystem: Environmental > Aquatic > Marine > Oceanic | place: Arctic Ocean: Canada Basin | collected... | reverse complement strand
GTCGCGCGGGAAAAAAGAGGGCTCCCGCTTCCAGTTCTCGTCGCCCCAAAAGAAACAATTCATTGGGATCATCGATTTAAAATGACATTTGGGGAGGGATTGTCATTAAGCAATGGTAATGTGTTTGTCCGCGCGCTTGAGGATCAAGACTGGGCCGAAGTAAAATTACATATAGGCAAATCGCAACAGAAAAAAATAAAAGCTGTGATACGTCATAGCTTGCCTGTTCTTTGCGATGACACGGGTGTTTTTGCTGTGCCGCATTTTGGATTTTTTCGCAAAGATATTGCTGTTGATCAAGGAAATTCGTGCGATATTTTAGCTTACCTTTCATTTTGTCCCCTTAATTCTATGTCTGATATGGGATTTTCGGTTGCTTCTCCGATTAAACCGACTATCTCAGTATCTGAAGGTGGTTAAACCGCTAAACGTATTTTATTCTGATTATTGTGAAGGGGTGGTATTTTGAACTTTGGTAGGAATCTCGCACTCTGGGTTATCATAGCCCTTCTTGTTTTCGCCCTGTTCAACTTATTTCAAGGTTCTACACAGCGGAATCCGCAAATGTCATTGGCATTTTCAGATTTCATGACGTCGGTTCAGTCTGGTGATGTGCGAGATGTCACCATACAAGGACAAGCCATAAATGGCCATTACCGCGATGGACGGACCTTCCAAACATACGCGCCGGATGACCCCAATTTGGTTTCGAATTTGACCACCCAAGGGGTTCGAATTAGCGCTGTTCCTGCGGATGATGGCTCCCCAACGCTCTTTAGTATTCTTATTTCGTGGTTCCCAATGCTGCTTTTGATTGGTGTGTGGGTTTTCTTCATGCGCCAAATGCAAGGCGGCGGCGGGAAAGCCATGGGCTTTGGGAAATCCAAAGCTAAGTTGCTGACAGAAAAAACGGGTCGTGTCACCTTTGACGATGTTGCTGGGATTGATGAAGCGAAACAGGAACTTGAAGAAATCGTAGATTTTTTGAAAGATCCTCAGAAATTTCAACGCTTAGGCGGAAAAATTCCAAAAGGCTGTCTGCTAGTAGGCCCTCCTGGTACAGGTAAAACGTTATTAGCGCGTGCCATTGCTGGTGAAGCTAATGTTCCGTTCTTTACAATATCCGGTTCCGACTTTGTTGAAATGTTTGTCGGTGTTGGCGCAAGCCGCGTCCGCGATATGTTTGAACAAGGTAAGAAAAACGCGCCTTGCATCATCTTTATTGATGAGATCGATGCTGTTGGTCGCCATCGTGGCGCTGGCCTTGGTGGTGGTAATGACGAACGCGAGCAGACGTTGAACCAGTTATTGGTTGAAATGGACGGTTTCGAATCGAATGAAGGCGTCATTTTGATCGCAGCAACCAACCGTCCAGACGTTTTGGACCCCGCTTTGTTGCGTCCCGGTCGTTTTGATCGCCAAATCCAAGTTCCAAATCCTGATATTATTGGCCGCGAGAAAATTCTTAAAGTGCACATGAAAAAAGTGCCTTTGGCTCCCGACGTTGATGCCCGTGTTATTGCCCGTGGCACCCCCGGTTTTTCAGGCGCTGATCTCGCTAACTTGGTCAACGAAGCCGCCCTTTTGGCAGCGCGTACAGGCAAGCGTGTTGTGACGATGTCAGACTTTGAAATGGCTAAAGACAAAGTTATGATGGGCGCTGAGCGTCGTTCCATGGTTATGACTGAGGAAGAAAAATCTTTGACGGCTTATCATGAAGCAGGTCACGCATTGGTGGGTATTCACATGCCAAAAACTGATCCGCTACATAAAGTGACAATTATTCCCCGGGGCCGTGCTTTGGGCGTGACCATGAACTTACCGGAGCGCGATCAGTTGAGCTATTCAGAAATCATGTTGAAATCACGTTTGGCGATGATGTATGGTGGGCGTGTTGCTGAAGAGCTGACATTCGGTAAAGAAAACGTCACAACAGGTGCTGGAAACGATATTCAACAAGCCACCAGCATGGCACGCCGGATGGTGACTGAATATGGATTTTCTGACAAACTGGGCCGATTACGCTATTCAGATAATGAAGAAGAAGTTTTCTTAGGGCATTCTGTTGCCCGCTCTAAAAACGTATCTGATGCAACGGCTGCAATGATTGATGATGAAGTCCGACGTTTGGTTGAAGAAGCCGAATCGGAAGCGCATCGAATTTTGGTTAAGCACGGTGATGAGCTGGAAATCATTGCTCGGGCCTTATTGGAGTATGAAACTCTATCAGGTGAAGATGTAAGCGCCCTGTTAAAGGGGGAAGATATTTCTCGAAATGATGGCGATGATGCAAAACCAGAAGGTGGGCACCGCACGTCTGTTCCATCTAGCGGTCCCGACAAGAAGAAGGATGAGGGGTCTCCTGATTTGGGTGGCGCTGAGCCTCAGCCTGAATCATAAATAAAGGGCCTGAATAAATGGCCCAACACCCCACTTCATATGCACGACTGTCGTTAGATCAATCGCGCATAATGGGTGTTATAAATGTGACTCCAGATAGCTTTTCAGATGCTGGTGAAGTGTTCGCGCAAGTGGACGCTGTTGCCCGGGGAAAGGCTATGGTCGAAGCTGGGGTTGATATATTGGATGTTGGTGGGGAGTCCACCCGTCCAGGCGCTCAAGAAATTTCAATTTCAGAAGAGCTAGATCGCGTTATTCCGGTAATAGAGGGTTTATTAGAAACTGGCGTAATACTTTCCGTTGATACTCGGCACGCTGAAGTGATGGCTGGTGCCATTCAAGCTGGTGCCCATATCATCAACGATGTAACAGCACTTACGGGTGAACCTAAATCATTAGAAGTAGTGGCAAATTTAGGCTGCCCCGTTATTTTAATGCATATGCAGGGCGAGCCCGGAACCATGCAAAATGCTCCGATGTATGAAGATGCACCTCGTGAAGTCTCTGATTATTTAGCAAAGCGTATAAAAGCCTGTGAAGCTGCTGGAATTGCGCGATCACAAATCGCCATTGATCCGGGTATTGGATTCGGCAAAACCGTTGATCATAATTTGCAAATTATAAAACAAATTGAGCGCCTGCATGAGCACGGGTGTGCTATTGTGTTGGGTGTTTCGAGAAAACGATTTATTGGATTGATTACGGATACTCAAAACCCGCAAGGCAGATTGCCTGGTTCCTTAGCGGCCGCGGTTTATGCCCGAACGAAGGGCGTGCAGATTTTTAGGGTGCATGATGTTGCGGAATCCAAGCAAGCACTGCTCATTTGTGACTATATACAATCTGCTTAGGGTCTAGTCCCTAAACCCGAAAATAGGAACGATAATGACTATTAATGAACTTAAAAAATCCTTATCAAATACGAATCTGCCCAGTGATGTTGTGCCAATTTTAGAAGCTCGATGGCATCAAGCGAACGGTAATTGGGACTTGGCGCATACGATTGCGCAAAGCCAGAAAAGCCCTGAAGGTGATCGGGTTCATGCCTTTTTACATTGTGATGAAGGTGATTTGGCTAATGCTGGGTATTGGCACTGGCGCGCCGATAAGCTGGTTGCAACGGGAACAATTCAAGAGGAATGGGAACAGTTGGTATCGGCTTTAATTTAAGCCAAACCATAGATATCAACCCTAATTCGGAAAGATTTTGATACGGCTAATCTTAAATTAACCAAGCCCGCTTAACATATAGAAACAATTTGTGTGCAGAATACGCAAACAATGCGAGTTAAGCTATGACAACAATAGATACGGCGGCAGAATTTGATGACAACAAAGCTATTTGGTACAGATGGAATTCGTGGCACGGCAAACCGTGGTAATATGACGGCTGAAGTAGCCTTAAAAGTCGGCATGGCAGCAGCTTTGCAGTTTCGTAACGGCGATCACCGTAACCGGGTTGTTATTGGTAAAGATACCCGTTTATCGGGCTACTTGTTGGAACCTGCATTAACCGCAGGCTTTATATCGATGGGCATGGACGTGATTTTGGTTGGTCCGATGCCAACGCCTGCCATCGCCATGTTAACGCGGTCGTTACGGGCTGATTTGGGCGTTATGATTTCAGCATCTCATAATCCGTTTCAAGACAATGGTATTAAATTATTTGGCCCGGATGGTTATAAACTATCAGATGCTGTTGAAGCTGAAATTGAAGCCAATGTCGCTGATGGTATGAGCAAAAATATGATTGCGCCCTCAAAACTTGGCCGAGCAAAACGCCTTTACGATGCTGGTGGCCGGTATACAGAATTTGTAAAACGCACGTTTCCACGTGGGCAAACCCTTGATGGGTTGAAGATTGTCATTGATTGCGCCAATGGTGCAGCCTATAAAGTTGCTCCAGAAGTTCTTTGGGAATTAGGTGCTGAGGTTATACCGGTTGGGGTTGATCCTGACGGATATAACATCAACAAAGGCTGTGGCTCGACCGATACGGATTACATGTGCAGCCAAGTTGTCTCTCATGGAGCGGATATTGGTATTGCTTTGGATGGTGATGCGGACCGCTTGATGGTTTGTGATGAGCAGGGTGCCATGGTTGATGGCGATCAGATCATGGCCTTGATTGCAAAGAACTGGCTTGATCGTGATCTTTTAAAGGGCGGCGGGCTAGTTGCGACTGTAATGTCTAATCTTGGCTTAGAGAAATATTTAAACAGTATTGGCTTAAATTTAGAGCGGACAAAAGTTGGCGATCGCTATGTGGTCGAACATATGCGGGCTAATGGCTTTAACATTGGTGGCGAGCAATCGGGTCACATTGTTTTGGGTGAGCACTTAACAACAGGTGATGGTTTGGTGGCTGCTTTGCAAATCTTAGCCGTTGTTGTTGCATCCGATGGCCCGGCCAGTAAAGTAACCCGTTTGTTCGATCCGTTGCCACAGCTTTTGAAAAACGTGCGGTATGGAATAGGCCAGCCTTTAGAAGATACACTCGTGAAAAATGCAATTAAAGAAGGCGAAGCGCGCTTGTCCGATACCGGACGGGTGCTGATCCGGAAATCAGGGACAGAAGCTATGATCCGGGTGATGGCTGAAGGGGAAGACGAATCTCTTATTTTGTCGGTGGTTGATAACATTGTGTCCGCAGTTGAACATGCGGCAAGCTAAATTAGACCAGATAGAACCCGCTATCGGGGCGTTTATCTAAAAGTTATGTAATAATATCAAGCCCACGTTTGACGTTAGGTATGGACTTACTGCCACCGATGCAAATCCGAAGGGTGGGCGGGGCTGTGAGTTTGGTGAAGACCTTATTTGATAAATGATAATTGAGTGTTTACGTGGTCGGTTATTGAGTAAACCTTCTACGCGCTGCACGTCTGCTGCTGCCAACTTAAAAAAATCCGTGCTTTTGGGAAAGTACTGCCGCACCATTGGCAGGTCTGATCAAAGAACAAAGCCAAATGCAGGGCAAAAAAAGTCGGCCATATTATGTTTGTTGGCAATGCAGATCGGGAATTATTCGCTAAAGCATTGGTAAGTGCCAATTGAAACGCTAAACTGCAACAAATTGAAATGCATTGGTTGGAATTAAATGACTGAAGAATTATTTCGCGAAGACTCATATTTGAGAAGCTGTAAAGCGACGGTTTTATCCGTTGATGAGGTGGGTGTTGAGCTTGATCAAACTGTTTTCTATGCCATGGGCGGCGGTCAGTTAGGAGATACGGGCGTGCTTAAAAAAGTGGATGGCTCTGAAATTCAAATTACCGACACACGAAAAGACCGGGCTACGGGCCGCTATTGCCACCAAACAAACAGCGAGGCGGCTGATTTAGCGGTTGGTGATGTGGTCACGGCTGAACTGGATTGGGAGCGGCGCCATCGGTTGATGCGCATGCATACGGCGTGTCATTTATTGTGCGCGACCATTGAAGGCGGCGTTACGGGTGGCTCAGTTGGCCCACACAAAAGTCGGTTGGATTTCGATTTAGAAGATACCGTCCTTGATAAAGAAGCCATTGGAGCGATGCTTAACCGTCTGGTCGAAGAAGATCATGCGCTTGAAATATCGTGGATCACCGATGAAGAAATGGCCGCAAACCAAGATTTGGTTCGAACGATGTCGATTAAACCGCCAACCGGCTCAGGGCGCGTTCGGATTATGAAAATTGGCAACAATGTTGATTTGCAGCCTTGTGGTGGCACACATGTTAAACGTACCAGCGAAATTGGCCGCTTGGAAGTGGGCAAGATTGAGAATAAAGGTAAACACAATCGCCGGGTAAATATTTGCCTGACAGACGCTTAATCAAATAATCGGGGCACTAAATTTAATGAGTACTAATAGTTATAAAATTGCAGTTATTCCGGGCGACGGAATTGGCAACGAAGTCATGCCTGAAGCCATTCGGGTTTTAGATGCTATTGCCGGTCGCCATGATCTTTCATTTCAGTACGATGAAAAAGATTGGAGCTGCGAGCGTTTTCATGAAAAGGGCGCAATGATGCCTGAAGACGGATTGGATCAAATTAAAGATCATAATGCGATTCTTTTGGGTGCTGTTGGGTTCCCAGGTGTTCCCGATCACGTTTCATTGTGGGGATTATTGATCCCGATCCGTCGTGAGTTTCAACAGTATGCGAATATCCGGCCTATTCGGTTGTTTGAAGGCATGTCGTGTCCGTTGGCGGGGCGTGGTGTTGATGACATTAATTTTTGGATTGTTCGCGAAAACAACGAAGGTGAATATTCTGAAATTGGTGGCCGCATGTACCGAGGCACACCGGATGAACTCGCTGTACAGCAAAGTATCTTTAGCCGTCGGGGAACCGACCGGATTATGCGGTATGCATTCGAGTTGGCCAAAACTCGTGATCGCAAGCATGTAACCTCAGCCACCAAATCTAACGGAATTATCCATTCCATGCCCTTTTGGGACGAGCGTTTTGAAGAAGTTTCGAAAGAGTATCCAGAATGCACAACTGATAAATTCCATATCGATATTTTAACCGCCAATTTTGTTTTACACCCCGATTGGTTTGACGTGGTTGTAGGATCAAACTTGTTCGGCGATATTTTATCTGATTTGGGTCCCGCGATTGCTGGTACCATTGGTATCGCACCCAGTGCAAACATTAACCCAGAACGCGACTTTCCATCGTGTTTCGAGCCGGTTCACGGGTCTGCTCCTGATATTGCAGGGAAAGGGATTGCGAACCCTATTGGCCAAATTTGGTCTGCTGCAATGATGCTTGAGCATTTGGGTCATCAAGAAGCTGCTGATGATATTGTTGCTGCTATTGAAAAAGTTATTTTGGATGGTTCGACCTTAACAGCGGATATGGGTGGAAAAGCCAATACCCGTGAGCTGGGGCAAGCTGTTGTCGATGCGCTTTAATGAAGCTACTTATCTATCAGATTGACGCTTTTTCTAACGCACTATTTGGTGGAAACCCGGCAGCTGTTTGTCCTTTGGACAAATGGTTGCCAGACGATGTTATGCAAAACTTGGCGGCCGAAAACAATTTATCTGAAACCGCTTTTTTTGTGCCCTCTGGAAAGACGAGCTATGAATTAAGGTGGTTTACGCCCACGTCAGAAGTTGATTTGTGCGGTCATGCGACGCTCGCATCGTCCTATTTGATTTTCGAAAAACTCAATACTTCCTTAAATGTGATTTTGTTCGAGACGAAAAGTGGCCCCTTAAATGTCAGCCGCCGGGGCGATTTGATCGAACTTGATTTCCCTGCCAGACCTGGAACCGCTATCGCCCTGCCGGTTGGGTTTGAAGCCGCGCATGACTGTGTACCTTCGGAATTTTTGCGCGCGGCCAAAAACTTAGCCGTGTTTGATACCCAAGCATCGGTTAAATCCTTCCTTCCCGATTTATCTTATATTAAAGGCTTGGGTGGGGATGGTTTGATTATAACGGCTCTGGGCGATACGTGCGATTTCGTCTCACGTTATTTTGCACCTCATCAAGGTATTGATGAAGACCCGGTAACCGGTTCGGCCCATTGCACATCTGTGCCATACTGGGCTGAGCGGTTGGGGAAATCCAAACTCCATGCCCGGCAAATATCTAAACGCAGTGGTGATCTTTTTTGCGAGTTGGCTGGTGATCGTGTTAAAATTGCTGGGCGCGCTGTTTTGTATATGGAAGGCCATATCTATTTGCCATAAGCCACGCTGGATTCTTATTTTTTTAGGGAATCGCATGTTAAGGAACAGCGACTATTATCGGTTTTTTCGCCTTCCATTCAATAGATTCAATGTTTTGAACGGCTAGTAAATATCTGTGGTTTTTATTTAAAGCATTGAATTCATTGGTTTTATAATTTTCTATGCCGACTGTTTCTTGTTTCTTTGTTGCAATTTACGCTTCTGCCACTAGTATTTGGACGTAGTTTACACACAATTTGTTGTGTAAACCCCTATATGTTGTAGCTATTTAGTGTTAAGTTGAGTGGCTGGGCAACGAAGCGGGGGGATAAGGATAACACTTTGATTAAGTTGATTAAACATGTCGCTGTTGCAATTGTAGCTTCTATGTCGTTAAGTGGATGTTCATTGATGCAAAATGAACTGTTTACAGAATCTTTCTGGGCGGGTAGTCCTATCTATAAAAATGATCAAGCAGAACTAGGGGTGGCAGAGCTCGCCAAAGGCAATTATGTTACCGCTGAAGGGCATTTTCTAAAAGCTTTACGAGCCAATTCACGCGATATATATGCGCTTATTGGGGCCGGGATTTTGTACCAAAATACGGGGCAATTAACTAAAGCGCGGCAAATGTATGAATCAATATTAGCACTACGTCCGGATGATTCCCACCAGTTCGTTGTCTGGAATAAACTAACAACACGGCCTGCTTCGCAAATCGCCAGCGTTAATTTATCTCTGCTTGAAAGCGGGGGCGTACCTGCAAATGCATCGGCAACTCCTATGCCGATCATAGGAACAGCTCCTGCCCCTGTGGTTCATGTTACGGGTGCCCCAACGTCGTCGACAATGCTTGGCCGACCGACGCAAGCTTTGGCAGGTGTTACGTCTTCTGTCGGAAAGTTTGTGGGTGGAGATTCAAACACCATGCAGCGGTTTTCAACGTTACGGGCTTTGAAAGAACAAGGGTTGTTGACCGTTGCTGAATATGACCAGCGCCGCCGAACGAACATTGGGGCATTACTCCCCTTAACCTCACCGCCACCTGCGGCAGGGCTCGAGCGATCCGTTCCCTCAACGGAACAAATTTCAGGTCGGTTGCGGGCCATTGGTCGTGCTTTAGAAATGAGGGCGATCTCAGTATCTCAGCATGCAGCTGAACGGTCGATGAATTTGGATGCTATGATGCCTTCAGCCCCTGTGGTTGTTGCGAATCCAGGTGTTCCACCACGGGGCCTCATGCAAGCTGCGGATAGTGTGCGGCGTTTAGAACAATTAAAGAATTCGGGTTATATTAACGCCAATGAATATGGACGCGAGCGTCAGGCCATCGAACTTGCGATGCGCCCTTCAGCCCCAGTTGCAACGCCTGTAAAAGCGGTTCCGGTGGCTGCGGTTGGAAATCCGGCAGCACTTAATAAGCAATCTAGAAGTCCACAGCCCGGAATTCATCTGGCATCCTATCGTTCAAAAAAACAAGCTGAACGCGGGTGGGCACAAATACGCCGCGCTCATAGCTCAATACTTAGTGATCTATCACATGAAGTGACTCGGGTGACTTTGGGGCGTAAGGGGACGTATTACCGGCTTAAGGTAGGACCTCTGTCGAGCACAGGAAAAGCAAGAGCTCTATGCAGCCAATTGAAACGCCGTCGGCAGTTTTGTGAGCCGAGCATAATTGGGGCCGGCTGATTGTAATTCCAAGAATATTATATGACTAGGATGTTCTGGGATACTGTTGAAAACGGCGCCTCATTTTCTTTTGTTCACAGATTTAGTCTGCCGTCTGGATTACTTTTTGTTCTGCTAACGACGTTACATCATCAGGTGAAACCCCAAGTAAATTCTCCAAAATCTCACGGCTGTGCTGCCCTAAATTGGGTGACGGGTCTTTCCGAAGCTCAGGCGCGCTCGATAACATTGGGACAGAGCGGGCGAAGCCGTAGGTGCCAACGTCAGGGTCTTCAATAACCATTATAGATCCCCGCGCTTTAACGTGGGGGTCATTCGCAACGTCTGCAGCATCGTTGATCGGACCACATGGTACGCCCATACCATTGAGCGTATTAACCGCTTCATTGCGGCTGATTGTGCCTAACCAGCCTTCCAATAACGGCTGTAAAAACTCAACGTTTTCAGATCGCGCCGTACCCGTATTGGCGCGCTCGTCGGTTGCTAATTCAGGATGACCCATGGCTTCACACAAACGACCCCAAATAACATTGTCGGGAACGTTCAGTGCGATGTAGCCGTCTTTGGTTTGGTATGCGCCACGCGGCCATAGGTTTTTGAAGACTCCGCGCTGAGGGTTTTGACCTGATACGGAATGAAGGGCGATCATCGATTCGTTTAAAGCCAGCATGTTGTCGAACATGGCCGAGTCAACAAATTGCCCTTCGCCAGTGCGCTCACGCATAAACAACGCTTGCATGATGCCATAAGCGGTCACTTGACCCGAATAGACATCAGCCATGCCATAAATCGTCCAACTGGGCGGTTTATCGGCAAAGCCAACTAAGTTCATAATCCCGCTCATCGACTCTGCTACAATGTCAAAGGCCGGGCGGTCGCTATAGGGGCCCAGGTAATCTTCATTGCGGCCAAAGCCTGAAATGGTTGCCCAAATGAGTTCTGGCTGCAGGGCGCGCATGTCTTTTTGCCCTAAACCCATTTTGCTCATGGAGCCGGGGCGCAAGTTCTCGACCACAACATCCGACTGGGCGGTTAAAAGTTTAAAGATTTCTTGCCCCTTTGGATCACGTAAATTAAGCGCCAAGCTTTTTTTATTGCGATTGTAGCCCATAAACCCGGCAGCTTTTTTCTTGCCATCTTTTTCGGCAAAAGGCGGCATGGACCGACGCGGATCACCAACGCCGGGGCGCTCGATTTTTATGACTTCCGCTCCTGCATCAGCCAATAACATCGTGCAATAAGGCCCGGCCATATATTGCTCAAGCCCAGTAACCCGAATGCCCTCAAGCGGGCGTTTTAGAGAAGGTGCCATGTGATTCTATTTCCCCAATTCATGAATAAGTAACCCAATCCTAACCATCTACCAAAGTAACCGCTACGGATTTTTTCGTATATATTTATGCTGCAAACATAGTTTGATATTTGTTGAAGAAAACTACTTTTGGAGAGTATTGTTTTATTGAAATATATTAGATGGCTTAGGGATGTTGGTGATGGTGTTGCAGATAAATAAATTAGGTAGCAAGCAACTAGCTTTCAAATTCAGCGGAAAGGCAAGATAGCACGTTAGGTTATTTGAATCGACTTTGGCAACGCAAGCAACCTACGGGCATGCGTTTTGGCTTTGGTTGGTTATTGGAGCTGCGCTGCGGTTGGAGATAATGTTTTGACTAATTAGTCAAGAATATCAGCCGCTATATGTCGTAGTACTAAAGTTTCTAATTGTAAGGTATTCAAATTTAGCTTTTGTTCTAACGGATATAGCGTTTTATGTAATATTTACTTGTTTTGTGATGATAATATTAAGCAAATCGTCTGCTACTGGTAGGTACATATTTATTAAAAATACTTTATGGGTACTTTTTGTTATAATTTTAATACTAAGTATAATCATTTCAGTAATTGGATGCATGTTGATTGAATCTAGCTCGCCAGGCAGGTTGAGTTGCTTTTGGAAATTCTGAGCGGTCTGCAAATTAACTTTAAATTAGGAGGTTGTTACTGAGTAACTTTCAGTTTTTGAATGCCCTTTTTTCATCAACTACTCACACCCATCCCAACCTCCCCCATCGTGGGGGGAAGGCGGGGGGGAGTTGAGCTAGTTTGTGGCTTCAGGCCCCAATCCACTCAACCAAAGTCGAAACACCCATGCCAACACCAACGCACAGCGTTGCAATACCGTACATCGGGCGTTTTTGGGTGGTTGGTGCGCGGCGTTCCATTTCGTGCATCATGGTGACCAATATGCGTGATCCTGAACTACCCGTAGGGTGGCCCAAAGCAATCGCTCCGCCGTTGACGTTGGTTTTATCGTGGCACAAATCCAAACGCTTCATGCAGCCCAAGGTTTGTGCGGCAAAGGCTTCGTTCAATTCGACCAGTTCAATATCATCCAAAGTTAAGTTATGACGCTTTAAAAGTTTTTCGGTGGCGGGTACGGGGCCATAACCCATAACGCTGGGGTCAACACCCGCAACCGCTGATCCAAGCCAACGCATTTTAGGTTTAACACCCAAAGATTGGGCCCGGTCCGCACTCATCATAAGCAATGCCGCCGCGCCATCATTAATGCCGCTTGAGTTGCCAGCGGTGACGGTGCCGCCTTTTGCAAAGGCAGGGCGTAATTTACTCATATCTTCTAAGGATGTATCCAGAACGTATTGATCACCCTCTTTTCGATAGCGCGGATGCTCATCGGTATCAACGATTATAGGGTCACCATGGCGCTGTTGGATTGAAATTGGCACGATCTCTTTCTCAAACAAGCCGTTGTTGATGGCGTTGGTTGCTCTGCGGTGGCTTTCGACCGCAAATTCATCTTGTTCTTGGCGACTGATTTGCATCTCGATCGCAATGTTTTCAGCCGTCTCGCCTAAACTGATGATCGGATAAAGGTTATCCATCTTTGGGTTGTTAAAGCGCCAGCCCACTGTGGTATCCCACATTTTGGGGTGTCCGAGCTGTGGGGTGCGGGCGGGCTTGCCCATGGTCCATGGGGCGCGGCTCATACATTCAACACCACTTCCAATGAACACATCGCCTTCGTCGGCAATAATTGCACGGGCCGCTTGATTAACCGCTTCCAATGCCGAAGCACAGTTTCTGTTGACGGTAACGCCAGGAACTTCGATTGGGAATCCAGCAAGCAAACTCGACATCCGCGCAACATCACGGTTGTCTTCACCCGCTTGGTTTCCACATCCTGCATAAACGTCTTCGATTAATGCGGGGTCAATGCCGGTGCGTTCCATAAGGCCTTTATAGACATCAGCCAATAAATCATCGGGACGAACAGACGATAACCCACCGCCAAATTTTCCAATCGGGCTGCGAACACCGTCTATGATAACGACTTCTTTCATTTTAATTCCTTTGGCTACTTCTATTGAATTCGTTGTAGTGGGTCAGGAGCTCGTATGTCTTGAGGCGCAGTCGAGTTGGTCCCCTTAGGTGATACTAACATTGTAATGTCTGAGCCGAGAAGAGTTGAGCCTTCTATTGTTATGAAGAGAACCCGGTTTTCGCTGCTATACGTTAGGATGCTTGTTTTTGCGCGAACAGATGCAAGCTCTTGCCATTGGTATTGCGGAAGGTTGTTTCTGTAAAAATCGAATACATCAGAAATATTTGTGTTTGTCATTAAAACGAGTTGCCCAAACCAAGGCTTTGATCCGAACACAACCGTTTTATCTATATCAATACTTGCACCTTGTGGAATGGGTATGTCTGGGAACCGTGTAATCTGGTTTTTTGATGGCGCGTTTTGGCCATTTGCTTGGGGTTGGCTTGTTGATGACATTAGAGGTGTCGCTCTATCACATGCAGATAAGCCCAAAAGCAAACCAAGAAGAATCATTTGGCCTGTTTTTTTTAAATCCAACACAAAGAATCCCAGAAAACAGCCAAAGGAACGGTTAAATCAATCTCAGATATTGCGTTTGTTAATGGGGGTGTTATAGCTTTTATAAATTTATTACGATTAAATTGGAGAAATTAATTTCTATTATGTTCAAAATTGATTCAAAATTAAAAAAATCAGGCCAAATGATTCTTCTTGGTTTGCTTTTGGGCTTATCTGCATGTGATAGAGCGACGCCTCTAATGTCGTCAACAAGCCAACCCCAAGCGAATGGCCAAAACGCGCCATCCAAAAACCAGATAACACGGTTTCCAGACATACCCATTCCACAAGGTGCAAGTATTGATATAGATAAAACGGTT
>Ga0115003_10002854_pt1 | contig 13999 bp, 16 predicted proteins | sample ArcticOcean_MG_C_7_FD_88736 | JGI IMG/M metagenome (GOLD analysis project Ga0115003, IMG submission 88736) | Marine microbial communities from western Arctic Ocean - ArcticOcean_MG_CB11_88 | ecosystem: Environmental > Aquatic > Marine > Oceanic | place: Arctic Ocean: Canada Basin | collected... | reverse complement strand
GAAAAACAAATGGCTTCAAGCAATCTATGATGCAATATATGATGAAAATGACCCTTCATACAAAAGCATGTATCAACAATATGGTCAATATGGCTATCCAATTTCAACATCTGCTTGGCTAATTGAAATCTCAATGAGGCAAAAGGCATTAGCCGATGGGAAAAAACCTCCGACAAAAAGGCAAGTAAAAAATGGGATGCTCAAGTCAATCAATGAGGCATCGGGAAAGAAATGGATTGCTCAAGGCAGAAAAGAATACGGCACACGAACAGTATTGTATGAATATGATGGGAAACGGTTTTTTGTTGAATACACTGTTCAAAAACCACCAACAAGAGGGGCTAAAGAACCATATTCAATTGAAATAAAGGGTGTGGAATACTTTGAAAATCCTTTGATTGGAGGTGGTAAAGAATTGTTGGATGAACGCTTGTCTATGATGGAGAATCATATGAAGAAACTGCCCGATTGGGAGTCATTTCGTGCGGAATCCTTTGAATCCGAATCCAAAAAACCACATTCAATCAACATCTCCCGTTCAAGCAATTCCGAAAAGAAACTCATGGCGGTGTTTGAGGATAAAGAGGGTAAGAAAATCAAGACCACGCATTTTGGTGCGAGAGGAATGTCCGACTACACCAAGCATGGTGATAAAGACCGAATGAAACTCTATGAAAGCCGTCATAAGAAAAACGAACATTGGAATCGGCCAATGACGGCAGGTTCGCTTTCAAAGAACATTTTATGGAACAAACCCTCCCTTGCGGGGTCATTTAATGATTACAAAAGAAGGTTCGGTTTGAAAGGCGACTTGAAGGTGAGCCGTAGTGCTGAATCATATGGTGCTGAAAAGCAATTAAAATTGCCCCTCTCATTTTCCACATATAATGTGAACACGGCATTATGTATAGCGGCCAACCCCTATTTTGGTTCGGGCTTATGTTATGACGAATCAAATCATAAAGTGGATAGGACAGGGAACACAAGAGGTTCGCATGGAGAATATGGCTATGGTGAACCCACTTGTATTCATTGTAAGCGTGTGTGGAAAAAAATGAGTAATGAAGACAAAGAGGCTTGGAAACAAGCATTCATTGATTGGCATGACAAATATGACAAAGAGATTTCCTTTGAGGCCGAATCATATGGTGCAGAAGGCTATTCCCCCGAAATGGAGAAAGCACGAATAATGAAGAATCGCTATATTCCACCTAATTTCAAAGTTGAACGCAAAAGCGGGCGCAAATATCTGTTCCTTGATTTTGATAACACAGTCCGACATACAATTCCCGACCCGAAACCCGATGAACCCAAAAGAAGGCGACCCCCTCACAAGGCCGAAGAGGTGTTGATGATTGATGGCGTTAAAGAAAGGGTGCATGAGTGGGCTGATGCAGGATATTTCGTTGTCGGTTTGACTAATCAATCAAACATTGAAAGCGGATATAACACGACACAGGATGTAGTGGATGCTATCAAGAGAACGCTTGATTTGTTGGATATGCAATTCCCTGTATATTTTGCATCCCATAAGAATAAGGGCTTACCCGATTACAATTACCGCAAACCAATGACAGGTATGATTGATGGTGCTTTCCGTGATTTTGGCTCACCTTCGGATGAATCTGTTATGGTTGGTGATGATTGGGAGGGTGCTGATAGTGGAATGGCTGAAAACGCAGATGTTCATTTTGTCGGTGTGTTACCATTCATTGACATGGATTGTAATTTTTGGGAATATGAAATCAACAATAGCCTCTTCAACGCAGGTGAACGATTTGAAGTGCTTAATCCCGATGATTTGATTCCGACTTTTGCCGAAGAATACGATAGGAAAATGAACACATTTTCTGCGGAGGATTCATATAGTAAATCAACCACTTCTTTTGCAGGTATCAACATGAAAATGTCAATGGGAACAATAGTCGGTGTTATTGGAGCGCTCGTTTTGGGTTATAATGCCCCTTCGCTTTATAGTCGTTATATGAAAAAAGAAACAAGTGAAGCAGAATCAATGCGAGAGTTCGCTGAAAATCAAGGCTTTATGGAGGATTGGCAAGGCGGAGATGATGGTGGCGGCAATTTAGTGGCCGCGGCCAACGAACCCGTACCGCCAATGGTATCTCCATCTTATGACCCATTCGCAACTGCTGATGCTACCTCTTATGACCCATTGACTCGCCCACCTTCATTTATTTAAGGTGAGTGATTACAAATGGTTGAACTGAAAGAAGTGGGCAACTACATTTTTCGGGGAATGTCTATTCTTGGTGCGACAGGCGTATTGCTTGGCGGAATCGTTCTTTTATCAAAACCTCAAAACCTCTTGGCTGATTCAGCCGTTTGGAATATCCCATTCATAGGGTCTTCATTGAAATGGTTTTGGGAATGGCCTTGGAGTATCGCAGGAATTACTATAACAAATCAGAAGGTCGTAGGATTTGGTTTGACGATAATTGGTTTGAATTACTTCAAAGTCCCTCACGCAGTTGCTTGGAGTATCGGTAAAATCCCTCACATGGAGGGAGTTGCACAGACGAGTTTGGCTATGTATTTGAGCGTCTTTGAATACATAGAAAATCTGTTCATTCCTCGCTTAACTGCTCCCGATGCCGTGTTTAGGACAAAAAAATGGCAAAATGAATACAATGATTTTTACAATGGATGGACTGAACGGATGAAACAAGCCAAACAGATTTCCACAGATTCATTAGAAGGTATTTTTATTCCAACAAAGGAGGCATTAGCATGAGTGGTTGCGGTTGTAATTCAAGAAAAACAAAAGAAGAAAGCGAAATGAAGAGTGCAGAACATGAATCAAACGATGTGTGTTCTATCGGCAAAGAAGAGTATTCGTCAAGAGGTTCGGGCATTTACAATGCTTTGATTTCTATTGGTGCAGGTGTTGGAGGGTATTATTTGACAAGTGCCTTGAATGTTGATTCTTCATATAGTAAAACAAGCATAGTATTATTATCAATCATCGTCGGAAATGTCTTGAGTATGAGAATGAAACTCGGAAACAGAATTGCGGGCATGATGTTTGACCGAAAATGTGGAGATGAGTGAAATGAGTCAATATAGCCGATTCAACAAGAAAAAAGCGACTAAGAGAGATTATTATGATAAAATATCTCGCCCGACCTCATATCAAGTTGCCCCCCTCATTGTTATTGGAGGGTTATTTGTTTATGGATTGCTCAAAGAAAAATTGGGTGCTGAACATTTCAAAGCCTCGGTTGACGAGCCACGCCAATTACTTACAAGAGGTCAATTTCCCGATTTAACCCCTTATCCGCCATGGTCTTTACCCCTTTATGATGATGCAGGACTAAATGCTGATGAGGCTTTTTTGAACAGTCCTGCCCGTTCTATGGGTGCAAGAGATTCCCCATTACCCGTTCATTCGCATATGGCTCGGTATGATGTAACCTATGATGCTCAACAACAGGACATGATAAACAACAACCTCCGAGAACAATTTGCTCGTTGGCGTTGATTTCATATAGTAAGCCCGATACTTGGTATTGATTCATATGGCAAATCTCCGCAGTACCTCCTTTGATTATGCAGGAACAGGTTCTAAGTATTTTGCTTCGCAACAAGCCATCATGGAAAAGGTTCGTGATATGGCGAACATCAAAGAGGTGCGCCCCGATGATGCACGACCCGAACCTCATATGAAGAAGGTTTTTGGCGGTGCGAACACGCATTATTCAAACGGAAATCAACCACACCTTGCGGTTGATGCGGAAAATATGGCACATTCTGTTATGAGGACTCGCACAGGTATGTTGAGCAACCCTCTTGAGAGAGCCGCCACAGGGAGTGATATTGAAGCCCCTACAAGAGCAAAACCAATTCCTGTGAGTTTAGTCCCAAAATCACCATCTAAACTCCCGTTCCCTGCGCCAACGCGACTCCCTCTATTGCATAAGGATTCACGAACAGGTGCAGGGGATTTGATATGAATTGGTTGAAGTCTTTGTTTAGCAAGGATATGTTGCCTCTAAGTGAAGAGGATGCACCCAAAGGTGTTATCACCGCAAAAGGAACAATGTCATATGAGGATTTTGCCAAAAAAGAATTGACTGAATATCACCAACATGGAACGGTAAGCGATTTAATGGCGGTGATTGGTCTTGGAGGTAAGCCTTCAAGAGATTGGTCGGAGGGTGCGGCAGAAACATATGCGGTTGAACAAACTGCTTTGGAACAATCAAGAATGGGGCAAACATGGAATACGCCAAGCGGTGTAGTCCGTGAAAACTTTGGAAACCTTGGCTCGGTTGAACCTATAAACCGTGAAGAGGTTGCACATTCTGTTGGCTCATTTAGGCGAGCATACAAATCTCCACGCATTGAATCGGCTGATTTGAAAGTCAATGAATTGATTCACAGTCAAACATTGAAGGGTATTCTCCCTTCGTTCTTTAATTGAGAGTATTCAAATAGTCGTTCAGTTTATTGAGGCTATGAATATCAATCCGTTTGGTTTAGGTGCAGGGCTAATTTTGGTCGGTTTAATCGCAGATAGGAAAAAGTTAATGAGGTCTGTTGCCTTAGAAGCACATGAAGGCGACGATTATATGGCGGAAAAATTAACCAAATCAAAAATCAATTACAATCAATGGGCGCAAGGGCTATCTGCTATGAAAAGGTGGAAATCCTATGACAGATTTCTTACGCACCTTGCCACAGGAGCGCAACCGAGAGATACCAAAGAGGCTATGATGAGTATGGCTGATGGCAGTTTCGGAAAAGAAATGGGAGAGCGAACCGATGGTTCGGGCGTACATCTCGGAAACCGACTGTATGGAAAAGACGAAGAAATCCCTGTTTGGGACTTGGTGGAAAATGCTCAACTTATCGCTTCGGATGCGAGAGGTATTATGACCTCTTCTATGAGGGGAGAATTAGGGAGAACCTACGGAGAATTATATCCTGTAAGAGATTTCTATACGCTAAGTGGTGGTGATTCGTGGACAGGGAGTGGCCGAATACCCCATAAGAACACAGGCAAACCTACAAAGAAAACCATGACCGTGTATTATCGTTATCAACCAAGCACAGGTTTATTACTGCAACTTGGAGCGCCCGGCTTTGATTCACCAAGCGAAGTCTATCGCAATGTGCGCTTCAATGGCTCGCAACGAATCACCACAGATGAATACGATAAATTGATGGCGAATACGATGGCTGTTTGGGGGCATGAAAACACCGCCTACAATTTCCACCTATTGAGGCAAATGAATGGTGAGGATATTTCCGATGAAAAATTAGCAACACTCCGAGATGATGCTATCAAAGTCAAGAGCAATAGGGTGAACACTCTTACAGGTGCAGAACGCAAATTATTGCGCAAAACCTATATGAATAATTACTTCAATGGTGGGAAAAATCCAATCACAGGTCGGGATATGCCCACTCAAAATTGGCGCATATGGGATGATTCGCAGAAATACGATGGAACATACGGTGCTAAAGGCGGAGGCTTAGAATCCATCGTTTATGCTTTGAAATGTTCAACAGTTCTGCCCGATGTGAAAACTTTGAGAACAAGTTCAACAAGAAGCAATGCCACCTATAAACCATCCACAGAAGCATATGAGGTTGACAAATCAATTCCATCATACAGGAGGCCGCAAGGCATCGTAGTAGTCAATAATTACGACTTCATGCCTCACTTGGAAACAATGGAAATGTGGATTCTTTTCAATGAAATCGCAAGAGCCACACCTAAAATCACCGCAGACATAGCGTTTTACAAAAAGAAAATTGATGAAAACCAAGCAATCATTGATAAATACAAAGGAATGGACACACACACAGAAATCTATGTAAGACTTGAGGCTTTGAAAGCGCAACTTATGGGGGAATATGGGTTGGAACGAGAAAAACAACAAGGGATTGAAGCCGCAGAAGAAACAATTAGACAGAATAAACGCTATCTCAAAGAAGAACAAGACAAACTTGAATCCTTGATGAACTCTTGAGTAAATATGAAAGTGTTGATATAGTCGTTCATCAAAATAGGGTTATGTCAAGTAGCCCGACGCTTGTTCAAATCGCAACAATAGGTGTTCTTGGATATGCCGCCTATCGTGCAGGTAAAATGACAAGTGAGGTGTTTGGTGCTGATGCAAGCCCAAGTGATATTGAGCGAGCAGTAGTTGAAAACCCTGCAATCGTGCCGACAATCTCCCCTGTTGGATTGGATGGTGGGCATCAAGGCGCACTTTACCGTGATACTCTCCCTGCTACGAGCAACACATTGAGCAACGATAGAGGTTCATTGGGTGTTCGCCCTACTTTGACTGATGTTAATTTTGATTCAGCATTTGCATCGGGATATTCAAGAGTGACAGATATGCCCTATAAGGTCGTATCACACCAACCCGTAAATCTCCAACCCTCATTCACTCAATATGGTGGTGGGCCAATCTCTTCAAGACCCGATATGGCTACACCTGTTGTCAATTTTGAAGCAGAAGGTGATGATGTTGAAACTGTAAGCAATGATATTGGTGGAGGTTCGCCATATACTGATTCAACCACATATAGTGGAAATAGCGGTGCAGTTGAGGGTGTTGAATTGAATGAAATTGATTCATATGAGCAATGGGACACCCCTTGTTGCCGTGTATGCCCTGCGGGTGCGGAGGCTTGGTGTCAAGCCATCAACAGTCCTGCGGCTTCTTTGCCAAAGGGTCAACGACTTTCACCGTTCCAAAACCGCCCTCTTTTGCCAAATCCATATACATTGAATGCTACTTCACCTCAACAAAATGCAACATACACAGATGATATGGGGCAACGAATGACTGTTGGCGAATGGTCTAAGAATTACAACATGAATGTTATGAGCGATTACGGTGCTATGGCAGTTGCGAGAGATGGCTCAAGGACAACTCAATTGAGAAGAATATGAAATGGATTCATATAGTAAGAGCGAGAGATAAGAATTAGGAATGATTAACATGGTTCGTAGTCTTTTTGTATGGAGCAAAGACCTTTGGAATGGAGAACGAGGTCAAAATGGCGATTTGTCAACTGCAAAATATGTATTTGCAGACAAAGCCGATGAAAAGGAAAAGAAGGAATGGCCGTTTTGTTCCCTCTATTATGAAGAAGGTACTGCTGATGATAATGGCGGTACTCCTGTTGCTTTCGCTGAAAAGTCAATGCCTTGGGAGGGTGGAACACTCAAATTGAGAACTGTTCGTTGCTCTTACCCCAATGGCTCAACAAAGGATTTCACTTTCCCCGACCCAAAATCTGTAAGCCAAGACTATGATTTGCGTCAAGCAGGTAAAAGCGGTCAAGTCAATTATACTCCTTTAGGTATGAAGGATGGAGTTCGTCAAGGCGGAGTATCATTCCATGTTGATGATATTATGTCTATGGATGCTTCGGCAGATAAGAACCGAGAAAAAGTCAAGGAGTTCCTTGCCAAGCAAATAGATGCCAAAATATCGGGTGCTATGAATGCGGAATCTATGGGTGCTGAATCTATGGATAATGAATCCTCATATGGGGAAACTTTTGAAAGCGAGTTTAGCGTTGAAAGAGTCAATCCAACTGTTGTCAAAGGGAGTGCTGATGTATATGGCGCAGAAACCTTTAGCGCAGACAGTTCAATGATGGATGATGTTATGATTGATGAATCAAGCATGGACACTGTATATCCCGAAGGTGATGGCAGAATTATGGGACAATCTATCTCAAGTGCAGATTTGACACCCCTTGGCTCAAGAGCCGAAGGTTGCGGTTGCGAAGGTGGCAATTGTATGTGTGCAAACTCTTTTGAAGCGAATGGTGCAACCGAAATGGTGGAGTTCACAGAATCCCCAATGGACTTGGTTTTGCCCGAAGGCGAAGGAAATGTTATCGGACAATCCACTCCAACCACAGACTTTACGCCATTTGGTGCAAGAGCAGAAGAAGGATTCACGAATGAAGGATTTGCTATGGAGGGCTTTTTCCCCGATGGGGATGGCCGAGCATTTGGTGATATTACGGCTAAAGCCAATTTCACACCAATTTCAAGAGCCGAAGAATCTCCGCAAAGGGCTAAAAACAAAGGCCAACGCATGAACAACGCAAACCGAGGCAGTTCCCGATTTGGTATGGGTAATAATCGTTTTAGTTTGCCAAGGGGTGACTCTCCATTCGCAAGAGCGAGTGAAGGAATTACTGATAATGATGGCTATTACCCGAATGGTGATGGCCGAATCATCGGCAGTATTACTCCCGAAGACCAATATGAGCCATTTGGATATAATGCCGAAGAGTTCAATGCTTATGACGACCCAATCACAGACCGACAAAAATACAAAATCGGCAAACTTGGTGGGCGCATGAAGAGTGGAATGAACCGTTCTAAGGCTTCGGATTACATTAAGGAACTTCAAGGCCGTGAAAGCGGAACATGGAGAGCCGAAAGTCCAATGGCTGATGATGTTATGATTGATGAATCAAGCATGGACACCGTATATCCCGAAGGAGATGGCCGAATTATGGGTCAATCAATCGCAAACACAGACTTTACACCTCTTGGCTCAAGAGCCGACACTATGAAGAGTGGATTCTTCAAGGGTGTAGCAGGTGCGTTCCTCGTTGGATTAGTCGCAAATATGGCTATGGCGAAGAAGGGCAAAACAGATGTTCCCGAAACGGATAACGAAAATGGAGAGTGAAATGAATGCTAAAGAGTTTATGCACATGGACTGATAACAAGAACGGTAAAATGATTTGCGCTACTGTGGCGACTGTTGGTGGACTACACCTTCTTGCTACACCTCCGCAAAAAGTGTTGGGCTTTTTGCCCGCATTCAATTTTGAATTGGGTGGCCGAGAAATGGGCGCACAGCAAGTAGTTGGTGCGGCTTTGACACTTTGCGGTCTTTGCGGCCTTGGTGCTTGTTGCTTGTGAAGCGAGCATTCAAATAGTCGCTCGCTTAATTGAGAGTAGGTGAAACGATGATTGGAGTTTTTGGAAATCAATCATATAACCCACCACCATCTATGGCATCATATGGTGGAGTTTATGCGAGTGAGTCATATTCAACATTTCACGCTCCTACGAAAGTTTTCAATTCAAGAGGAACAGGCGAATTGGTAAGTGGTGGCTTAACAATCATTGGAAAAGGTGGAAAGTTAACTGATGATGGCGTTGGACTGATTATTAGAGGTTTTAGCCCTGCTGATTTGCGAGTCTTAGGAAACAAAGGTCTTACTAATGTCGGTGCAGGTAATATCCCTTTGGATGATTTAGGCGACGAGGCTCTTAGTGCGGCTATAACAGGGGCTTTGAAAAAGCAAGGCCGTAATGGTTTGCAGGGTGCAATGACCGCTTTGAGAGGGAGTGGTGAAGCAGGAACAAAAGTGGCTGACAAAATCTTCACCAACCTCAAAAATGCAGGAATCAATAAAAATGTTCTTGGTAATGAAGGGATTCTTGGAAAAGTCATAGACGATGCGGCTTTCTTTGGCCGACCATTAAGTGAAACACCCGTTGCAGGAACAGGTAAGGTGTTGGATGATGTTATAGAAACCTCCACATCTCAAGAACTCAAAGTAACCCTGCGTGGTGCAGATGGTACTGGTGGCCTTCTTAATGGAATGAAGGGGGCTACAAAAGGCATAGGCGGTAAAACTGCTATCGGGGGTTTGCTCATATTGAGTGCCGTTGCCCCTGTTGCATCGGGAAAACTGCTCGGATTCATATTCTCCAATTTTGGTGAAACTCTTTCAACTGCTATCGGTGCTGATGATTCGGGAGATAGCGGATTATCTGTTCCCGAATGCCCTACTGTTGGTGAAGCGTGTGATGAGTCAACCACCTTGAGTGCGGGTTGCGTATGCAACGATAGCAATGGGGATGGCGAAGGAGTGATTGAACAACAAGGATTCAAATTGAATTACGGAGGCTATATGGTCATGGGTGGAATCGCTCTTGCAGGTGTTGTTCTTTTGGGAACAATCATTCGTTAAGGTTGTTTCTTTGCATCACTTCTAAGGCTTCTTTATAGCGATTTCTAATTGTTACTTCGGTGATATTGAGTGCTTTGGCGATTTGCCGTTGCGTTCTTCGTTCTTCTTTTTCATTACACGCAATATAGATGCAAGCGGCCACGATACCCACAGGGTTTTTCCCTTGGTCTATACCACCTTCAAAACATACTTTCAGCAGGTTCTTCGCTCTTTGAGTAGTTTGAATCGTCAAACCGAGTTGATTTCCAAATCGTTCTAAAAACAATTCGGGAGATGGATTGCGGATTCTTTTCAATTGAGGGAGTCTTTTTCTAAGCGTTGTCCAATTCCGAGCGATTTCTTTTCGCCCCGTTCTCGTTCCTTCGGCAATTTCATCAAGCGTTCTTGGCACACCACATAATCTGCAAGAAGCATATAGGGATGCCGCTACAACCCCTTCAATTGAACGGCCTCTAATCAATTGTTCGTCAACTGCTTTACGGTATATGTTTGCGGCCTCAAAATGAACAGTCTTAGGCAAACCCATTCGTGATATGATTCTTGCTAAATCGCTAAGTGCAACCGCAAGGTTTCTTTCTTTATTTGTTACAGTTTGTTTGTTGGTTCTTTTGAGAATATAATTTTGAAGTCTGTTTTCAGTTTTGCCCTCCCACGCATTGAAGGTTGTTGTCAAACCTTTGTCGGGGAAAAGGATGGAGGTTGGTGCGCCGTGATGCGAATTATCAACGCTTGGGTCGTCTTTACTGAATCTCCTTGTAGGCTCTCTATGGTCTATCATGTTTTCTTCAAGAACGGCCCCACATTTATCACAGTATCGTTCCCCGCGTATTTCGTTGACCTTTACATTATCGGGTGATGCTCCGCAATTAGGACACCCTTGGGAGGCTGTGTCAACGAATGAAGGGGATTCCTTTTTTTCTTTATCCATTTGCGACCATAGATTATCGTAAGGATTATCGTCTGTTTCCATTGTTTCACCCATATTATGTTTTCCCTCTTCTGTATTTAAGCATTCGCAACAGTCGGTACATAAAACAAATCTATGGATTGATATAGTAAGGCCAACAAATAAGGGATGATATTATGCACGAAATCGCCTCTATGGACTTAAACGCTGAAATCGTCAAGAGTATGAGTAAGACTCCTGCTGAAAGTGCAGACCGCATGATTAGCAATGTCATGGGCGACCATTATCAGTTTGTTTCTTCACCAATTCTTAACCCAAGCCCCGATGAACAGGTGGCTATGCAACAAGTCCGACCAAGCCGTAATTTCAACGCAAAGGTTGAACCTTTGACCCGAAGACAGGTTATTCCGAATCGTTCTTGGAGAAGCGGTTCATATGTCGTATCAAGTGAAAATGGTAAGTTTGTCCTTAATTCCATCTCACCTCGCACCTTTTTAGGATTCCAATTGAAGGATAAGCAGGATATGGTTCATATGACCACAGGAGGTAATGGAGTAGAAAGGATGATTTCATACATTGACAATTCTTCTATGCCAAGTGAGGTCATAACAGATTTGACAAACAAATTGGCCGCATCAGCAGGTATTCGCCTTGGTGAAGTCCTTGAAGAAGTGAGAAACACAGGAACATTCACATCGGCCATGTATAACTCCAATGATTATGTTGCTCAAGTATCTCCAACAGGAATGGTAAGCGAAGGTTTCTTTGGAACAGGGTATCAATGGGGCAACACGATAAGTGAACTCCCCGATATGTGATATGAACCTTTGAATCGCCCCCGAACAAGGGTGAGTGATATTGATATGAGGATTTCTAAAAGGAATGCGTTCATATAGAGTGTGTCTTATAGGGTATAATATGGAATCAATGCTTGGTTGGAGTCAAACAGTCCTTTTGTTGCTTGTTTTAATTTTGGCATTATACTGTACTCGCTTGTTGCGGAGAGTGGATGAAGGGCTTGATTGTATGCACGACTCCATTCACTTCATTGAGAGTATTTTTAACGAACATGATGAGGACTGTGTGGATGATGATGAACTCTCTTTTCCCAATGCGGTTGTTATCACCCCCCATATGATGAAGAACTTTGAGGGGTTTTTCAATGAAAGTGAGGCTTTTTGGGAAAAGCATGGTCGTGCGCCGATAGGTAAAGAGATTCGTGAGTTTGATGCGTTTAAGAAAACCGTGACCTCAATGCTTAAAGAAGAAACTCCTGCATGGAAAAAGTGGGAACAAGAGGATTGAGCCGTATGGTTGAAGTTAAGTCCTGTTCGCAATGTGCATCGGAAATGTTGCCGATTACATTGGATGGGGGAGATACGCTTGAAGGGTATCTATGCTTTGTCTGTGGTATGGAGGTGCGCCTATGAATTGTCCTCATTGCGGTTGGAGCATGAACATAAAATTGGAAACCATTAGCCGTGAAGGTTATTTTGCTGAAATGGTTTGCGACACATTTATTGAGAATAAAAGCAAATGCCCCACAGTAGTAAAAGCCAACACAGACCTTCTGTGGGCATATGAAAATAATCGCCTCCCTGCCGCATTACGCATGACCGCACATGATATTTTGCTTTCGTCGGGATTGCTTTCAACCCCCCCCTAATTGTAAGCATTCAAATAGTTGAACCCCGAAATCTCTATTGGTTATCATGGCTGATGTCAAGACAGTATTAGAAACAGGTGCAAAAGAAGCGACCACCACCGAAGCCGCATTAGGCGTAGTGGCGGTACTTGCGAGTGGAACAATTATCTCATCCTATATGGGCCTGTTCGGTTCAAGTCGTACGGTGAGAAGTCTTGCCCTCGGTGCTTTGTCTGCAAGCCTATTCGGATATGCCGCAGTTGGCGGTTCAAGTCTAAGTGGTCGTATGAAGACAGGGGCAAAGGCATTTAGCGGTACTCTCGGTCTTATGAGTCTTGTTGCTCTTGTTCAAGAAGTGCTTGGTGGCCGAACCTCAATGGAAAGTCAAGTTTATCCTGTGGGAGAAGGCCGAATCATTGGTTCAATGACAACTCAAGACACATTTTCCCCTATCGGTACTGTGAGCAACAACGCTGAAACATTTGCCGCAGAAGAAGCCCCTATTGAAGAGAGTCCATCATGGAATCCAATTGATATGGGACAATACAATCCTCTCGATGGACAACATCAAGACATGGGATATGCCCCTCCTGTATGGATGGGGAGTGCAGTTCCCGAAATCCAAGAAGAGGCTAAGACCGCACACGCAGGAAATGTTGATGTTGGCGGAACAGTCGTTGGAGGTTCAATGGATGTTATCAAGTCATACCTCACCCCAAGCAACACTATGAACTCCACAGGATTCACAGGAAACGGTGTCCCTGTTGCCTTTTACGCCGATTCGGGCGAAGTCGGCAATATGATGAAGGGTGCAGAAGGTCAAGGCCGCATCATGGGCCAATAATCCCCCTATATAGGGTGGAATTGACTTGGTGAATGAATCTCAATTGCTTACATTTAGCGATTTCAAAAGAAGTCGTGCTTTTTGCGAGATGATTGGTGTTGATGCAATAACATATAAAACTCATTCCGATTATTATAGTGGGGGAAAAGCGACAGGTATGGCTTTGATTTACTATAATACATTCAATGCCAATGATTATAATACACTCTATTTTATGATTTATTGGGAGAAAAAGGATGATGCTTTATTGGGAGATGTAGTAACAGAAGTGGTTTTCTTATGGAATCAAGAATTGGATGGTGATTCTAAACTTGATGATATAGATTTCCGAGATACCTTGAAAATATCCGTATATGAGGCAGGTGAAGACACCACAGAAGGTTTTTTCCAATTGCTTAACTGGATTTCCGACAAATCGTTCCCTCTAAGCGGAGTAATCAATATCGGATTACAGGGGTTTCCTGTAAAAAGCAGTTTGCGTAATAATGGACTTGGAAATAGATTAGATTTAGCCCCATGGAGTAAGAAAATTGACGAGAACGGCATTCATACGAGTAGGTATGGGAGTGGAGATTGGGAACAACAGGTAATTCGTGCGAGAGATTTT
>Ga0115003_10002848_pt1 | contig 14023 bp, 20 predicted proteins | sample ArcticOcean_MG_C_7_FD_88736 | JGI IMG/M metagenome (GOLD analysis project Ga0115003, IMG submission 88736) | Marine microbial communities from western Arctic Ocean - ArcticOcean_MG_CB11_88 | ecosystem: Environmental > Aquatic > Marine > Oceanic | place: Arctic Ocean: Canada Basin | collected... | reverse complement strand
TACGTAAAAAGAAAATTTTGTCAATTTGAATTGGCTATATTTTCCAAAGAAAATAACAATTCTTCTGTTTATAGGAAGGATTCTCTAGGGAAGAATGTGATGGTAGATATAGATATACCCAATTATTATATTATGGAACTCATTCCTTATTGGTCTGAAGAGTTCATATATGACCATGAGGTAAAGTCTAGAATTAGTTTAGATGTTTTAATTGGTTCTTACTTACCTAAAAAGAACTTTAAACAGGTTTTCAGTTTAAACAACAAACTTATAATACAAACTGACGATAATTTTAAAATGTTTTCATTAAAAAATGTAAGTGATTGTGGTAGACTTTTAAGTATAATTAAAGAACTTTTTATAAGTGAGGGTCGTGTTGATTGTCTTTTTGTACCAGATTCAAGTACGGCCCAAAGAAAACAACTCTATAAACTTTTAGAGGATTCTGGGGTTAATAGGAAGTTTTTATACAAACAGTACACTTACTAATCTCTAGTAAATATAAATTTTACATTATCTATATCTATAGAGAATATTTTAGAGTCTGGGTCAGTACCAACATTAGTTAAATTTTCAAGTTGTCTAATTAAATCCATATAGTCTAAAGACTCTAATTTAAGTTTAACTTCTGTAGATAGTCTTCCATACTTAAGTAGTGTGAATTGGTCTGCTATCCCAGCTAACGTTGATAACGGGCCTTCATTTTGTTCCACAGTCTCTTCCATAGTCTATCTTTTTTTATTTTTAAAGGCCCTTTTGTTATTTCTTTTTTTTCCACATTTAATATATCTCTAATGGTATGAGTTTTGTGGTGGGAAATCTCATTTTTATCCTTCTGTTTTTCCCTATCTAGCCAAGTTAGTTGTCTGTTCATCTAATTTTAAATCGTCTTCTGAAAAATCAAAATTTATACTTCTTAATGATTCTATATTGTTAGTTTCAAATACTTTCTGTAATTCTAAAATTTTCATATTTAGTAGATTGTTTTTTTCTTCTAGGTCCTTATTCCATTTTATAATTTTATCAATATCTAGAATTAAAGTACTACACTCTTTTTCAGTAAAAGGACAATAAAAGGAAACTAAGGAATGTGTTTCCGTTTGGTCATTAACTTTTATTTGGGTTGTTGACCCTAAACTAGTTAGTATCTTTTTAATTTCCCATTTTGTTGGTACTTTTAAATCTAATAATAGAATACTATCGTGTAGTCGAACACTATGAAAATACTCACCATATTTATCTATTTCTTTATAAATTCCCATTATATATAAATTAAATAAGTTATTAAGTACGACATACTTATTGCGTATAATATTCTTTCATTATCCACTAACTCAAATCTGTTAGATGTGGTAGAAAATAAAGTAAAACTAAATTTAACTAGTGCCCTACCAATAACTAAAATGGTGAACACAAAGATTAATGTATAATACCATCCACCCATTACTCTTCCCCTTTAGATTTGTCTAAAATATCTTTCCTTAAAGTTTGTAGTACTTTTTTTAATTCTTGTACAACTTTTCTTGTTCTTATACCAGCACTTTTATTTCCAGTATTGTAGAATTTATTAGAGTCTACCTTGATAGAGTCTACTAATTCTGTAATTTTTTCAATTAATTCCATGTTTATTTGTTATTATTATTGTTATTTATGTAGGTGTTGAGTGTATTTGTTGAACTGTCTGTTTCAGCTAATTTACTTATTATGTCAGTTACTTTTTTTATTCTCTCGCCTACCTTACCTTGTTTATCATTAATAACCTCTTCCAATTCCTGTTCTAGAACTTGTTTTTTAAGTATTAATGTGTTGTTTATTATCTCTATCAATCTTGTCATAATGAAATTATAATAAAGTTATTTACTATTGTCAATTATTAAAGACTTTTCTAGTACTAAGTAGATGTCTCTTAACATATCTAATTCAGATTTTGTTTTTTCAATATACAATTTAAATAACTTACTTAAATGTATTTCTATCTTTTTAACACTTTTATTCATATCATCTCTATAAAATGCCTCTTCAAAAAAATTCCATAAATAATCTTTATGTTCACCTTCATTGTTAAATATAATATTTTCTTTAGTGAAATTTTCTAGGTTTTTATTCCAACACCAATTAAAGTGACCCAAAATGTCTTCTTCTGTTACTATACTATCTTTACCTAGATATGTGTCCTGCATTATTGAAGATAGGGAATATATAAAGTCAAAAAATAGTTTGGTTTTTTCTACATTTATGTTGTTTGCTTTCACCCATATATCCATTTCTTTTTGGGCTATAGGTTTAGCAACATACTTTATAAAGTCGGATGGTGACAATGGTTTTCTTCTTTCCATAACTAAAATATATTATAAGCTACATATTCGTCAATAGAAACGTAAGGGTATTACCTTATTGGGTAGTATCTCTATAACTGATTAGTTTCTTCATTCTGTCTATCTCTACGGATTCCTTAACGGTAGTAGTGGTCTGTACATCTGGGGTCATACCTCTCAAGTTAGTCATCTTAGATTTTTGTTTAGCTATTTTCGCTTTCTTTCTTTTGACTTTTTTTAATACCCTTTCTCCAGTTTTATTTGGTACCACATTACCTAACGCTTTACCGTCTTTATCAGTCTGAGCATTTCCAGTTTCTTGAGAACCTGAAAGGTAATCACCTACTCTATCTAACATGTCCACACCATTTGCGTCTTCTAACCCCATACCTCTAAAATCATCTATAAACTCTTGGTCTTCACCAGTATTTCTATACATAGGAGATTTATAATCTGTTTTAGAATTATTCTGGTGTGGAAATTCTGGGTGTGAATTTCCTTCAAAATCTAGATAATCTTTTATTTTATTATCAAAATGTTTTAAATATTCATTATTTGTTGATTGGGATTTTTTAAGTATTGAGTCGGTTTGTTTCATCCCAGGCATACTTTTTATCTCCCCAGGAAGTTTTGTTGGTTTTTCATATTCAAACTTCCCGTCATTATAGAAAGCTTTTTCATTTAAAATGTTTCTTGTTACTCTGTTTTTAAGTGATTCTTTTAATTGTTGTTTTGATACTTTTTTAGAAACTTCTTCTCTAATTATAGTTTTTAATATTCTTGATTCTGCTAACTCAACATCCATATCCATCTCCTCATCATCCATAGTAAAGTCCACATCCATATCCTGAAGTATATATCCATTATTAACACCAAATAATTTATCATAGTCTTTATAAATGGTATTTTTACACATATCATTTAAATCTTTTATTAACTGTACATTCGTAAATGGAATATACGCATCGTCCCCCCATCCAGTTTGTAGACGGAAGTTCGAGTCTAAACAAGCCCAACCACCACGGATTCTATCTTTATCATTCATAAAATCACTATCGTACCCTTGACCTAAATACTTATTTAATACTCCACTATCCATTGTACCTTCGTTATGGTTAACTAATTTAAAATCAAACTCCAACATTGCAGTATCCTCTTGATATTTTTTTTTATCCATAAAACTATCCAACTTCACCTCCTCTATCCTCCAACTACCTAAAGGTTCACCTTCGTACCCACTATCATCCTCATCACTATAAAGATTAACTTCTTTCCCTCCATATCGCATGTCCAACATAGCTTGTGTGGACCCCATAATTTCTTCATATTCTCTATCAGAAATTTTCAATCTTTCCCGTTTGTCCTGTTCTCTCATAGGACCACTAAATAACGGTCCTTCAAAAGAACCAGATGATGATGCCCCAGTAGCCTCTTCCATTTCTGCCATTTCTGACATTTCATCAAACCATTCTTCATGGTCCATATCTGGATGTGCTTGTGAACATGTTTGGTTAGGGTGTCCATTACCCTCATTAAGAGTTTTATGCCACCCAAAAGTTTTACTAGATTTTGGTTTATTTAACTGTGCTGGGTGTTGCCCTCCAGACCCAACATACCTAGCACTATTACCTTGATTGTCAATTGTAGCACCATGATTATCTCTAGTTAATCCGTGATTTTCACCTAAGCGGTTTGCCGCTTTTCTAATAATGTCGTCTAATTGTGGGTTTCTTGCTAGTGTATCTTTCATTTTATTCTTTTTATATAAATATATCTTATTTAATCTTTATCGTTATTTTAACAATTACAATTATTCTGTACTGTAAAAGTAGTTAACCAATCACATTTTGCTTGTTGCATTGGTGTTGGATTTGAGTTGTTTCCAGCTGGTGCTGGACAGAATTGAGCTTTTCTACCACAAATACTATTAGGGTTATTACCGTTAAGTCCCCAACATCCTGATGGTCCACCAGTTCCGTTATACATAGTAGTCATATTGTTTATAAAAGTTTGACTTGGTGTAACCCCACCACCAAAAACACAACCACTACCTTGTGGGTTAGGTTGGCATGGTGTGTTATTATAAACATCATTTATATAATCTAATTTACATTGTTTTTTGTCACCCCCCAATGTTCCTGGTGTGAATGGTGCTTGTGATTGTAAACTATCACGTTTATTACAAATCCAGTTACAACCATTACCACCACTTTGAGCGAGTAATGATTTTTGGTCAGCTAGAGCCATAAACGCTGTAACACTAGTCCATTGTTGTGGTGTCCAATCAGGTGCTCCTGTTAAACAATCTAATGGTGATGTTGAACTACAATTTGCGAGACAATCGTTTTCATTAGCTTGACTACTAAATCCTGAATTAAATGACCCTCCTACTTGAACTACACATTGTCCATTTACACATTCATAATCATCTATAGATGGTTGACAAGCAGCTTGACAGTCTAATAGAGGAGAAGAATAACCATTAGCCGTAGAGTAAGTTCCTCCTGCCTGAGGAATACAGTTATTGTTTACACATTCATAGGCTCCTGTTTGATTACAAGTTCCGTTCATACAAGTCGTACAATCTTGACAATCAAGTACGTGTGACCAATTCGCGTAAAGAGCACCACCAAAACCTACACTACAAACACCTGGGTCAAATGGTCCAAAAGCACCACTACCACCCCCACTAGTTTGTGGATTGTAAGTACATTGTGACACCCCTACATACATAAGACATTTACCATATGCATCTTGAAATGCAGACGTTGTATCAGTAGTTGTATCAAATGCAACAACTTGACCCTGAGAGGGTGAACCCATTTGACTATAGAAGGATTGTGACTCTTGTGCCCACATAGCAGGGTCATATATTCCATTCCAACTATTAGGGCTTACTACTGCTTGACCAAAGATAGCGGGATTAGAATATGGTGCTACTACCACGCCATTTTCACAGGTCTCCCATATGTGGAATGTATGTTGTGCGGTTTGTTCGTTTAACAAACTTATACCCATTATTTCACGGACTCTATCAATTTCAGTTATTACTTTTTTATTTTTCATATTTAGGTTTATTTCCTTTCATTGTGAACATTTTGCCTATAGGTGTGTTCATCTTTTTATTACCAACCAAATCTTTTATTGGTGATTTATACAATCCTCTTCTGATTATCTCCGCTAATTCATTTTCAATCATTTCTCTTACTTCACTTTCTGGCTTACCTGTTTTCTTTGAAACATTCTTTGCTGATTCTCTCATTATTTCTTTTTCCCATATCTCCAAAGCGTTTATATCTCCTTGGTTACAGTATGGGAATTTTTTACATTTTTCTTTTACCTTAACATACTTGGCTCCTGGCATCCACCGTTGGGTACTGAATTTTTGGTTCTTTTTATCTTTCGACCAGAATCTTGGTGTTGAGTATGCTCCAGATGAAGCTGTTGTTGTAGCTTCTCCAACTTCTAATTCAATACTTTTATCGGAACTAGGGGTTTTTGGTGCAACCTTGTCCCAATCATGAGTCATTCCCCCATAACTACATTGACATCCATTAGCTGTGTTTGTCCATACACCACCACCATGTCCGTCGCCACCATCACAAGATTTACCTAATTTTCTATTAGAACACCATTTTCTTTCTTGTAACATTTCTTTTTCATTCATACTTTGGATGTGTGGTCCGTTTACACAATCACAAAACCAACCCCTACCTCCAGGATTTCTACTCCACACTCCATGTTTACCCGCACAATCTTCAGACCTACACCTACCACCCATCTTCTTTTTTTCTTTTAGTTCAGTTTTATTTATGTGTTTGAAAGCATGATTGGTACCTGGTGAAACAATTTTCTCATGAGGATTTTTCTTACATCTCCCTTTAAGACAAATTTTACCACCTTTACATTCAAAAGAATAACTACATTTTTTAGCTTCATTTAAGTTTCTTACGACTTTTTTAAGGTCACCTACATTATATTCAACCACAACAGTTTCTCCCGTTCTTTCTAACATATCCTCCACTTCATCTATATTTTTTACAAGTTGTTGGAGTATGAATTTGTCTCCAGCTGGTAAAGTAGGTGTTTGTTTTTTCGTGGACTTCTTTAAGTTTCTATTAAAATTTTGTGCTATCCCCATTATTTAACTCTTTTTATTTCTTGTTGCCACATAGTCCTTCTAAACCAAAAGGTTTTATACAATTCTAAAGTTACCTTACTTATTATATCAACAATTTCACTTCTAGTTTTTGAACCACTTTTAATTTGTTTATCAATTAGTGTTTCAATCTCTTTTTTAAATTGTGGTTTAGCTATAAAATCTTTTACTTCCTTTCTAGCTATTCTCGCTATAGTATCTTTATCTGTTTGTGTTAATGCCATATCTATAAATATTACTTAACATTAGATACTACCCAAGAAGATGTAACAATAGTTGCAGCCCCTAAAAAGAAGTGTATTATTGGTTTGTTATACCACTTTGGTCTGAGTTCTTTTGTTAAATCCATATACAAATCTATTCTTTGGTTTAGTAGGTCTGTCTTCTCATTCATAAAAGCTATATGTAAACTATCTTGTATGTGTAATGTTGTGTAATTCCCAACCTGTGTGTTAAGGAGGTTAATCTCCATTTTCTGTAAACTGTCGGTTTGTTCGTATAGTTGGAATAAGGAGTCCATCCCCACCACTTCCTTTTCAGTAAACGTATGTGTTTGAGCTAACAATAGTCCTGGTAAACACAACAATAATATTAGTATTAGTTTTTTCATATTTTTCACTTAATTACCTTTTTTTAATCTATCCCTTAGTGCCTTTTTTGACTGTTTTCCATTTCTTTTTTTAACTTTAGGTTTTTTCTTTTTAATCCTTTCAATTTGTTGGTTTGTGTCTGATATTTTCTTTTTCGTAACTTTTTTTCTCTTTTTGATGTATTTTAACTTACCATCAACTTCTGAGGTTTTATTTTCGTTACGTCTAATATTCTTTTTAATCTTTTTAACTTTCTTACTACTGTTTGTGTTCACCATCCACACAAGACCCACAAAGAACCCTATAAACCCCAACACCCACTTCCATGATTTTTTTAAAAATTCCATAATTATATATCTTTATCTGTTTCTGTTACTTTTCTATTAGCTAATACTTTTGCCCATTTTGCGGAAAATATTTCATAAAAGCTTCTTAATTTTTCAATAGTTTCAACAAAATCATTATCAACCCTAACCATATTACCACTTACAAACACACCATTACTTTCACCTAAACTAAAAAAGAAATCCAAATCCTCTTTTATCAACCTACCACCCCACTCTACATTATTTTTATATAATTGTAATGGTCTATAATCTACCAAATCAGAAACTTGTTCTAAAAAATCGTCCATAGTTTCCTGGTAACTATTTTTTTCTTCACCCGTCAAATTTAAATCAGATTCTCTTTCGGCATGAATTACTAATTTACCAGAAGATATAGTATATTGTTTAGTTTTTTCTTTCTCTCTTTCTTTACCAACATCGATATCCTTATCAATATCTATATCAAATTGATTTTGTTCACTTAAAAAAGTAGTCGTCGGGTTAAATAGCCTTGTTATGTCTAACATTCTTTTCATGTCATCATATTGACTATCATTGTATTCGGTATAATCCTTAGTGTTTATTGGTGTTTTTCTCATGTTTATTATTTTATCTTACTTCTTTTATTTTTTCAAAATTAAATGCTGGACTTAAGTCGGTAAAAAACTCACTATAGTTACTCCTACAAACTACCCCTTCAAATTTTTCTACCCCACCCACCTTTACATTATGACCTACAAAATCCTTATTTATGTCTAAATCCATACATAATTTATCTAATAAATTTAATAGACTTTCTAATTGTTTATCCGTATATGTTGCCCAAAAAAATTTATTTCTCCATTTTTTTTCAAAAACCTCTCCATTATAAATATTACCTAACCAGTCACACAACCGATGGTCACCCTTTTTAGGTGCCAACCACCCTTCATTTTCTAGTAAGATTATAATTGAGTTCGTGTCTATTTTTGTTTGTCCAAAAAAATTAGTAACCTTGTCTGGGTTAGTTACTTGTATATTTGCCCCTTCTTTAGAAATAACATAATGTGGGGAATTTCCATATTTACCGTTGTGTCTTAAATCTAATGATTTTAAATAATCCTCTAAATTTCTAGAAGTATGACCTAACATTATTTGTTTTTTCTTAGTATTAACAAATTTGTTATTTTCTTTTTCTATATTTAAGAGTTCTTTTTTCATTTTCTTCTTCTTCTGTTTTATCCACTATTAATGTTTGGGTTGTGTCTGTTATTCTATCTAACTCCCCACCATATACATTTTCATAATATAGCTCATCATTATAGTATTTTAAATTATTTAAATGATTTTGTAGTATCTCTAATTCTGTACTGGTTGGTGTTACCTTTTCGTAATGTAAACCGTCATTCCCATTTTGCCCTATAATATTCATTCGTCTCTCATCTCTTTCTAGGTCTTCCATGTCATCCATTACGATATCCTTTGGTTCTATTTTTATTTCCTTTTTAGTCTGTTTTTTCTTTTCTACATCAACTAACCCAATTTCTTCCCCATTTTTCATTTGGGGTATTTCCATTATTTTTTCTATGTGTTTATTTCTAGATACAAAATAATCTTCTTCAGGTTTTCTTATTTGAGCGAATGCCATATTAGACGCTACTACTAATGCTATTGCTAATGGGTCGAATACAAATATAATTAGTAATAAGAACCAATTAACAACCACACCCATATCCTTACCAGTTGTTTCGGCTAGATATTTTAATGGGCCTAATTCACTTTCGGTTTCGTTTGATACTTCTTTGTCTAGTAACGCCATATCAGTTTTATTGATAGAATCCATTACAGCTTCTATCTTAATATTAAGATTATCTCTATCTAGGGTTGTGGTTTTTAATTCTGTTTGTAAAGCTCTTCTCGCAGAACTAGACGATGTTGTAATAACTGTTTGGGAATTTTCATCCCAATATGATACTGATGTTGGACTTGATAGTGATATTCGTAAGTCTGAAATTGACTTGTTTATTTGGGTCTTTTCAATCGTTAAATCTTCTTTAGTCTCTTCAAACCTAACTTGTTTCTGGTTGAGTATTAGTAGTGACTTGTCATGTAACTTCGATTTAGTTGCGGTTGATTGGTAGGCTCCGGATAGAAACCCATATATCCCTCCTGATGTTATTACCATTAGAACTAAACAAGCTATAGAAAGATATGTCCTAAGCCATTTGTTTATAGTTCCCCAGTATTGGTATAATAAAGATGCTACTACTAGTTTAGCAAACTCTAATGACCCAGCCATTATTATTACTTGTTTACTTGCTCCGGCAAATAACATGCTTAACCCAAATACTGAATAAAAGGCCGCTGAACCGGATACGGCTAAAGCTGAGATAGCGATGATTATTGGAAATAAATATTTTTTCATACCATAGTTATATGGTTATAAATATCAGTTAGTTAAGTAGTCAAGTAAAGAATAACTATCATTTCTCAATTTCCTTAAAGCTTTTTCTTTAATTTGTCTTACCCTTTCTTTGGTTAAGTTAAATATTTCACCTATTTCTTGTAAAGTGTGGGGTGTATAGTTTAAACCATAATACCTTTCTATGATTTCTTTCTCTCTATTATCTAAAGATTTCATTAACTTTTGTAATTCTGTTTTTATGTTACATTCGTCATCAAATATGGCGTCTGGCATTTCCGCGTCTTCATTTACCAACAAATTTATAAGTGTATCACCCTCTTCATTTATAGGTTTATCATAATTAATAGTTGTTGGTAGTGAGGATAGTTTACTATCTAATTCAGTTATTTCTTTACCTATCATCTTTTTCTGCCTTTGTAATTCTTGGACTATATTAACTGGTAGTCTAATAGTTCTTGCATGTTCATTTAAACATTGTAATATAGATTGTTTCACCCACCATACCGCATAAGATATAAATCTAAACCCCTTTGTCCAATCAAAACTCTTAATGGCCTTTAGTAGTCCATAATTACCCTCCGCAATCAAATCTGCTAAATCCATCCCTTGTGACTGATAGTTTTTAGCTACACTGATTACAAACCTTAGATTTCCCTCTACTATTTCTCTTTCTACCTTTACCATTTCTGAAGGTGGGGTTTCCGGATTTAACATTATTTTTGCTAATTCTTTTTCTCTAGCTGGTGTCATTACTTTTATTTTTCTAACATCTTTTAAGTAATGGATAATTTCGTCTTGTTTTATAAATGCCTGTTTATTAATCATATAATTTTATTTTTAAAAGTTAAGGGTACAAAGTTAAGTAAAAAAAATGGTACACACAAGTATTTTATACAATTAGTGTACCATTAGTAGGTAGGGTGACAATATGTCAGATATTATCTTGGCTTTCTTGTATTTTTTCTATTTTTTGTCTTGTTACTTCTATTATTAAACGTTTTATTTGTAGATTTGTTACTTCTATTCGTTTTAATTTTCGTGTTGTTCGGACGGGTGTAATTTGTGTTAGTTTTTACCTTCGTATTCCTGTTTGGTGTGACGATTACCTTTGTATTCTTATTAGTTCTAATGTTTGGTCTGTGCGTGTTAGGTCTATTAGGTCTATTAGGTCTATGAGTTGGTCTATTAACAGGTCTTGTAATTATAACGTGTGTTGTATGTGTATAGTGTGATGGTGGACAACTATTGTAGTAATAGTACCAAGGATAATAATGTGGTGTCCCATAATAATAGTACCACCCACTATTCAACCCCCAATATAGTTCACCTTGGTGGTATGTTACTGAAGTATGTGATTCTTTTATCTCAGAATATTCTGTATCCGTTGTATAGTATGGTACGTAACAACTTGACATAGATAATACTATTGCCCATACTATGGTAAAAACTAACATCCATCCTAGTGTTTTTTTCATTTTATTATTTCTTTTATTTGGTTTACCATTATTTCTGGTTCTTCTGCTATATAAACATCCCCTTTATTTCCAGTTTTATTACTAGAACAAACAAATGTCATTTTATCACCTTCTGTGATTACCGCTGTAGGTACCCATGGTGGTAAATTATAATCTCTAATTAAATCTATATGTTCCCATTTATTTGGGTTTCTATTTGCTAAGTTGTCGCTTACTTCATTTAAATCTTTATTTTCAAAGGTTATATTATTTTCATTTAACCCTTTTTTAACTTCTATACAGTCCGGACAATCTAATTCTGTGTATAATACTATTTTCATTATTTTTTTTGTTTATCTAAAAATTTCTTTTCATTATCGGTGAGACTTTTTATCCCCTTATCACTAATCTTATCTAAAATAATATCAATGTCAAGAATTTCCTTACTGTTGTGGTATAGTTTTGGGTCATATACCTCCTTAATCGATTCCAGATTAATTTTTTCATCAAAAAAATCTAGGTTATCCAAAGCTCTTTTTCTAAAGTACTCTAACAAGTCTTTCATCATTTCTGGTGGTGGTGAAGGTGGTTTAGTGTTATCTAATTTCCCAAATAAATGACTATCTAATATAGGGTTTAATCTGTAAGCTAGTTTTCTAGGTTTAGGCATAAGAAAATAAGCTGGAATATCAGGTTTTAAAAACTCATCAAGTAAGTCTTTTATTTCTTCAAAGGATGCTTGTGATTCTATACAAGCTATTAATGTGTGTTCTCCAGTAACAAATGATAATTCTTTGGTTGCTAAAATGGTTTCTAGGACATCCTTTATATGTTCATATAACTCAACATTATCCTCTAGCCTAATCCAACCTCCAAACATAAAAAGTAAATATTTTTTAACTCTAGTTCTTCCCATATTAATAAATATTATATCTTAGACACATTATTAGTTTTTTTAACAGTAATTACATTATCACCCCATTCTGTCACCATATGATTGTGTGTTATTAAAAATACACAATCAAAATATTCCTTCAATTTTAAAAAGAAATCTTTTATCATATGTAGGTTTTCGTTTGACACCTTACCAAAAACTTCATCAAAAACAGTAATGTTTGGTTTTGGTAGTGAGGAAAATTTACTTAAGATGGCTCGTAAAGCCAAAGACGCTATTGTTTTTTCATATCCAGAACCCGCCGTTAGTGGTTTAGAGATGTGGGTTTCTTTGTCTATCATCCAGAAGTCTATTTCATTTTTTTCATTTACTTTAACCTCTAAGTCAAAAGTACAATCATCAGACAATAAATGACTTAGTTCGTTATTAATTACAGGCATTAAACTTTTTAAAATAACTTTAGGTATCCCATTTTTTCCAAAAGCGGTTAAGTAAGTTTTAAAAATCCTTTGTATACCTTCTTCTTTTTTTATAGTATCTATTTTATCAATATTCTCATTTAAAGTTCGTTTATATTGTTCTTGTTTAATAAGGGTGGTATTTTTACTATCTAAATAATTGTTCTTGTTTACCTTGGTGGTGTCTAGTTTAGATTGTACTTTTAATTTTTCAGTCTCTACTTTTTTGTTATGTTCTATTTTTTTTTGATTTGATTCGTATTTTGTGGTAAGACTTTTTTTATCCTTACGTGCATTCCCCAAAGATTCTATCTCTAAAACTTTTTTTTCTTTTATTAATTTATTTTTATCATACGAATCTAATTCTTCTTTTAGTGTTTCTAGTACTTTTAATTTAGATTTATCACTTTCTAATTCTTCTTTTAGTGTTTCTAGTCTTATTTTATCTATAGTCACTTCCTCTGCCAATTTAAATATTTCCTTTGTATGGTCTACATCATCTAAATCTCTCTTACATAAAGGACAGATTTCAGAATTTTGTAACTCCTCTACATTTTTTTGTTTTGATTCTATTTCATTATTAAGTAAACCATAGGTCAGTTTTTTGTTATTAAGTAGTTCTCTTTTTTCTTCTAACTCTAATGTGTTTATGTATGTTGTTGGTTCTTTAACAATTATAGAATCTTTTTCTATTTCTTTATCAAAAATACGACCATTTAGTGTGTTAATTTCATTAAGTATAGATTTGTAATCCAACTTTACAACGTCTTCGTCAATATCTGAATGTCTTGAGGTTAGTATGTCATCTTTTTTCTCCTCTAACTTACTTATGTCGGTATTAGATTTTTCTAATTTTATACCTATTTCTTTTAAATTAACACTATTTTCCTCTATTTGTTTAGTTAACTCATCACTTTGTTGTTGTAGTGTTTCGATATCATATGTGTTTGAAATTAGTGTTCTTGACCAGGTATTGTATAAGTTCTTACATACTTTTTCTTTTTCTCTCAACAACTCTAACCCTATAAATCTATAAAAAATATTCCCTCTTTCGGTTGGCTTGGCGTCAATTAAAGATTCTAAATTAGCTCCTGTGGTTAGTATGGTCAATAAAAAGTCATCTACATTCCCTATAGCTTCTTTAATAAATTTTTCTGTTTCTCTTCTCTGTTCCCCTGTAAAATTCTGTAGACTACCGTCTTTAAGTTTTTTAAAAAAATCTAAACTGGTTTTAACACTCCAATCACCCTTTTTTGTTTTTTTTCTAATTACCTTTCTTAGTATAACATAATTTTCACCGTCAATCTCTACATCTCCTTGCACAACCACCTCATTACTATCTCTAAATTTATTGAAAATCTCTTCTGCTTTTGTTGTTTTTGTGGTAGCGTTGAAAAATAGAAATAGTAGTAGGTCTACCGC
>Ga0115003_10002844_pt1 | contig 14039 bp, 17 predicted proteins | sample ArcticOcean_MG_C_7_FD_88736 | JGI IMG/M metagenome (GOLD analysis project Ga0115003, IMG submission 88736) | Marine microbial communities from western Arctic Ocean - ArcticOcean_MG_CB11_88 | ecosystem: Environmental > Aquatic > Marine > Oceanic | place: Arctic Ocean: Canada Basin | collected... | reverse complement strand
GTGCTAACTTGCGTGAAGCACGCAGGTACACATTGAGCTCTTTAACCACATGCACAGGTAATCTGATAGTTCGAGTTGGATTCATCAACCCGCGCTCAATGGTTTGACGTATCCATCACGTCGCGTAAGTTGAAAAACGATAACCTAACTCTGGATCGAATTTCTCAACTGCTCGCATTAATCCGAGGTTGCCCTCTTCAATTAAATCTAACAGTTCAAGACCTCGATTGACATAACGCCGTGAGATTTTAACCACCAATCTCAGGTTACTTTCAATCATTCTATGCCGCGACTTTTCACATCCTTTTTGTAGTTTGCGGGCATAAAAAACCTCTTCGTCGGCCGTTAATAACGGCGCGAAGCCAATTTCTTTTAAATAGAGACTTGTGGCATCAATAACCTGATGACTTATCTCTGCAGTGTCTTCCTGACTTCCAGCTACTTGCGGCCGCTGATCTAATACTACCGCTTCATTCGTCACGTTTTGCATCCCCTTTGCACGATCTTCCTTATTTAGCAGCCAATCCTGGCACTAACCCTTGTTACTTAATTATCACTCCCTTACTACCTTTAACCTAACCCTAAACTAACCTTTTTATTTATAGTGGAATCCGAATTACTTTATATACAAAGACGGATTCACTGGGTACCCATCCTTTCTTATTTCAAAATACAACGTACCTTTAGACCCTAATTTCGCGATTATCTCCGTCTGTTTTACATTTTGTCCTTCTTTTACCAATATTTTTTCATTATGGCCGTAAGCACTTAACAGTATCTCACTGTGCTTAATGATAACCAGCTTACCATATCCGCGCAAACCGTCACCTGCATAGACCACAATTCCAGGGGCTGCAGGGCGAACCATGGATCCACTGACCCCTTTGATACTAATGCCTTTGCGTAACTTAGCCGGACTAAACGTCTCGACAGTTTTTCCCTGAATTGGCCACTTCCACTGCCAGTTTTTACTGAAAACTTCGGGTTTTGGCTTTTTTTTAAAGGGTATTGGCGCTTTTACCGAAGATGTTATAGCCCCTGAACTGACCACTGTAGACGGAATTTTAGTCGCTTTGACAACAGTACTCGAAGAGCTAGAGGCCCGACTATTCAGGCTAATACCCGTTGTTTTTAACGTTAAACGCTGCCCAGGACTCAGGGAATAGGGTGCGCTCAAACCATTGGCGCGGGCCAATAGTCTGAAGTTCAGGTCATAGCGCCAGGCAATAGAATAAAGGGACTCCCCCACTGCCACCTGATGGGTGGTAATGCGTATGCTAGGTGGCTGCGCTCTGGTACTTACAGGCGCTGCATAGTTGGAGCAGGCAGACAGCAGCATCAGGCACAGAATGCAGGACAATATTTTTTGCGGATTTAACACATCAAGCAGCCTGTGCTGTTTTTGCTGAATATTTCTGGCCAATATATTCAAGCCCTAACACCAGCACCAAACCCAATATAAATGCCATCACGCAGAGAACGGTTTGCGGATCCTGACCACCGATCTGGGAAAATTGCTGGGGCAGTAGATTCTCGGATGCCAGCACAATAGTCTTGCCTGAATGGCTGAGTACGGACTCTGTGACCTGCTTCCAGGGCCAAATAATATTTAAGCTGCCCACTAAAAATCCGCACATAGTAGCGATAACCGCAGACTGGTAATGATCTAACAACCAGGACAGTAAACGGCTGAAGGCCATAAGACCAATAACACCGCCGAGGGCGAATACAACCAGAACATCCAGCTGGAAATTAACAATCGCACCTATAAAGACTGGGTACAAACCCAGCAGTACTAAAATAAATGATCCTGAGATACCGGGTAATATCATTGCACAGAGGGCAATAGATCCAGCCAAGAACATGGTGAGGTGGTCTCCCTGTAAAGTGACGGCAGGGGCAATGGATATTCCGTAGGCAATAACCACACCCAATACAAACAGCCCCTTGTCAGTCATGCGTGCCGGTGGGTGCTGACGCATTAGGTAAATCACGGAGCCCACTATCAAGCCGGTAAAGAAGGACCACAGAGGAAGTGGGTGGGCCACCAGTAAATACTGCATTACCTTGGCCAGAGAAAACAGGCTGGTGAGTATGCCGGCTAAAAGGGTAACCAAGAATTTGCCGTTAATATGCGCCCAGGCCGCTGCAACACCCTCGGAACGAAGGACTTTTAGCGCCTTTATATTAATGGATTTGATGGTGTCGATTAGCTCGACATAGATGCCGCTGACAAAGGCGATAGTGCCGCCGGAGACCCCAGGCACTACATCGGCAGCACCCATGGCGGCGCCTTTCAAAAACAGTAACAAATAATGACCTGGGTTACGCATATCTGCTCCTATTCTAACTATTCGCAATTAACTCTAACTATTTAACCTAAGTGGACTGTAAGGCCTAGCGGGACAGTCCGCCAAGCAGAGGGACGAACATCACTTTTTCAACGATCTCTTCGTCAAACTCAGAGGAGTCACCGACACGCTTCAATACCCGCAAGTCCTGAGACTGACCATTGCCCACTGGAATCACCAGAATGCCGTCTGGCGCCATCTGGCGTAACAGGCCCTCTGGTATGGCCTGAGGTGCGGCGGTGGTAATAATGCCGTCATAAGGGGCGTGCTTATCCCAACCAAAGCTGCCGTCGGACAGCTCAGCAGAAATATTATTCAAACCCAGTTTTCGGAAGCGATCTTTGGCCTTTCTAAGCAGGGGATCTATACGCTCAACCGTGCAGACTTCATCTACAAGCTGAGAGAGAATAGTGGTTTGGTAGCCAGAGCCTGTGCCAATCTCAAGAACCTTTTTAAGTGGCCCCGCACTGAGCAGTATTTCGGTCATGCGCGCGACAATATAGGGCCGCGACAATGTTTGGGAATAGCCGATCGGCAGAGCCGTATCTTCGTAGGCCTTATGAGACAGGGCTTCATCAAGAAATATATGCCTAGGAGTCATGCGAATAACATCAAGTACCGCTTGATTGGCGATACCCTGATCAATCAGTCTTTGAATTAATCGCTCACGGGTTCGCTGGGAGGTCATGCCAACGCCAGCTAGTTCGATCGAGTTCACCCAATTCCCCTGTAATGTGCGCCCATTATAAAGGCTGTTAAAAAGATCCCATAAAAGGACTAATAAAAGGTCTGTTTATAGAGGGCAAAAGGTGGCTGAAAGCCCCATTATTGCTTGGTCGGTAATATATCACAGGGCTTCAAATTTCGGGCGATATAATTCCGCTACTTCGCGCAACAATGCCGTTGCAAAACAGCCGCTGGGCAAGGCAAAACTGAGGGTCAGACATTCATTCTCAGACCAGGTTGCATCTAAGTTTTCAGGCTTTAACAGCAGATTACGGCGCTCCTGTTTAAGGCCTGCATGCTCTAACGCATAGCACCAGCCCTGCCAATCAGCTAACACCTCAGTTTCCAGAAGCGCACTGTCGGCACTGGCATTAGAGCGTCCTCTTCCCCACAGCGGTCCAGTCTGATCACTCAGGTCACCGCGCTCAATAGTTTTAGCCACCACTAAATTAAACAGCCAAGAGCGGGCAGCAGAGAGATAGATCCCAGTACCATGGCGGTTGCCCTTGAGCTGGTCAGCGGCAATTAGCCTCTGTGCTTCATGGAGATTACCACCATCGTGGCCAAATCGTTGCTCGGCAAAATAGTTGGGGACACCGCGCCGCTCTATCAATGATAGGCGCTCTGCCACTATGGCTGGGTCAGCCTTAAAGTCCCGCAGAACAAGTTTGAACTGATTGCCCTGATGCATACCACGGCGCAATTTATTATTGTGCCGAGCACTGGTAATAATTTCAAAATCATCATGCTGTAACTGGGCAATATCCAACTCGCGACCTGGAATATGCAGGCTGTACCACTGAGTAGTGACGGCAAAACGGTCTTTCATTCCGCAGTAACCCACATCATTACGTTTAATACCCGCTAACGTAGCCAGCAAACCCGCCACCCAGGTGGTATTTTGGTCGCGCTTACGGATATGCACTAATAGGTGCTCGCCTTCGCCACTGGGCTGAAGATCAATTATTTCATCGACTTGAAAATCTTCTAGCTGGCTTCTAAACATTGCCCGCCCTAAAGGCTGGCCAAATAGGCGCGGCATACGATGAAAATCAAACTGATTGCTGTCATCGACCTCCAAACCAGCAGAAGGCTCAGTTATAGACTCGGCCACAGAAGCCTTATTCAAAGAGAACTCCGTCAAGAGACAGCACTTAACAGAACCACAGCATGGCAGGCAATACCTTCCTGTCGACCGGCAAAGCCAAGCTTTTCAGTGGTGGTAGCCTTGATATTAATCTGGCTGATATCAGCCCCCAAATCTGCCGCCAAATTAAGGCGCATCTTTTCAAGGTGGGGTGCCATTTTCGGGCTTTCGGCAACTATCGTAATATCCCCGTTACCTAACGCATAACCTGCTTTATTCATCATTCCCACCACCACTGCCAGCAGGTCGCGGCTATTAGAGCCTTTGTAGGCAGCGTCCGTATCTGGGAAATGCTGGCCTATATCACCTAACGCCAGTGCACCGAGCAAGGCATCGATCAATGCATGAATTAATACATCGCCATCAGAATGAGCCACAAATGCGCGGTTATAGGGGATGGTTACCCCACCCAATATCAGCGCATTACCCTCGCCAAAAGCATGTACATCGTAACCATGTCCTATACGCATTATTCTGCCTCCTGATTTTTCATAATTGCCTCGGCAATCACCAAATCTTCTCGACGGGTAATTTTTATATTGTCCTGCCGACCTTCGATAACTATGGCCTGTAAGCCCGCATATTCAATGGCTGAGGCTTCGTCTGTGGGGTTTTTTTTATTGTCGAGCATGCTCTGTATAGCTTCCTGCAACAGACCGTAACGAAACATCTGAGGGGTCTGTGCGGCTCTATATTCAGCGCGATTGACGGTGCTGACAATATCACCCTTGGGCGTGACCTGCTTCAAGGTGTCATTAATCGGTGCCGCGAGAATACCGCCCACAGCATGATTGCCCACGTCACTAATTAACTTGCCGATACTGGCCGGTGTAATACAGGGACGCGCCATATCATGTACCAGTACCCAGTCATCTTTATGGGCTAGGTCATGTATCGCCACCAATCCATTGAGCACCGAATGGGCACGTTGATCACCACCAGCCACTAAGCGAACTCGAGGGTTTTCAATGACCGGGACTTTGGACCAGTAGCCAGAGCTAATATCGCAAGGACAAATAATCGCCTCAATCACCGGAATACTCAACAGCCGACTCAATGTGTGCTGAGCCACCAAGCCGCCGTTTAAATGATGGAACTGCTTGGGAATATCCGCAGAGAAGCGCTTACCGGTTCCTGCGGCAGGCACGATGGCCCAGTATTTGGGTGATTTTTTATTCAAGGTTGAGTACTGCCTCTGGCATCAGGCTCTTGTTCTTGTTCTCAGCCTCAGGGGCCTGCTGTAAAACGCGATCGTCTTTATCAATCACTAGATAAAAGATTTCACCGTCTTTAATCATGCCAAGGTCTTTGCGCGCTTTCTCTTCAATAGAATCAAGATTGGTTTTTAAACTTTTAACCTCTTGAGCAATCTGCTTATTGCGTAACCTGAGTTTTTTATTCTCGATACGCTGCTGTTCAACTTTCTTATCCAGCTCCGCTTTATGGGCGAGACTACCCTCGCCAACCCACAGTCGAAACTGCAGGCCAGCAAGGAAAACAATAAGTATTATCAGCAACCAGCGCATCTGCTTAGTCTATGCCGTTTAGCAAGGGAGATGCCATAACCATCAAATCAGGACTTGAATTCAGCGCGGCCGCGATAGGGCGCAACGCTGTTGCCGAGCTCTGCTTCAATACGCAGCAAACGGTTATATTTGGCAACACGGTCTGAGCGGCATAGTGAGCCAGTCTTAATCTGACCCGCAGCCGTGGCAACAGCCAAATCAGCAATGGTGGTGTCTTCGGTCTCACCAGAGCGGTGAGAAATAACTACGCTGTAACCGGCTTCTTTGGCCATAGCGATGGCATCCAATGTCTCTGACAGCGTACCAATCTGATTAAACTTAATCAGAATTGAGTTAGCCACACCCAGTTCAATACCGCGACTGAGAATGCTGGTGTTGGTAACGAACAGATCGTCACCGACCAGCTGGCAGCGATCGCCAAGTTTTTCAGTTTGGTATTTCCAGCCATCCCAATCAGATTCGTCGAGACCGTCTTCAATCGAGATAATGGGGTATTGGTCGCAGAGCGAGGCTAAGAAATCACTAAAGCCATCGGCACTGTAAATTTTTCCTTCACCGGCAAGATTGTACTGGCCGTCTTTATAAAATTCCGAAGCGGCGCAATCCAATGCCAGGGTCACATCTTCACCCAACTTGTAACCAGCAGCTTCAGTGGCTTCTTTAATCACTGCCAATGCTTCTGCATTGGAAGATAGATCCGGAGCAAAACCACCCTCATCACCCACAGCAGTATTGAGGCCTTTGGCGCTTAATACTTTTCTTAGGGCATGAAATATTTCTGCGCCAATCTGCAAGGCTTCAGCAAAGCTTTTCGCCGCAACTGGCTGCACCATGAACTCTTGGATATCGACATTGTTGTCGGCGTGTTCGCCACCATTAATAATATTCATCATGGGAACGGGCATGCTGTAATGACCCGCTGTGCCATTTAGCTCTGCAATATGCGCATACAGTGGCATGCCTTTGTCTTGGGCTGCAGCTTTAGCAGCGGCAAGAGACACGGCCAAAATAGCATTGGCGCCCAAGGTAGCTTTATTCTCTGTGCCATCGGCGTCGATCATCGCCTGATCCAGAGCACGCTGGTCTGCAGCATCTGTGCCAAGCAGCAATGACTTAATAGTGGTATTGATATTGTTGACGGCGGTAAGTACACCTTTGCCAAGATAGCGTCCCTTGTCACCGTCGCGCAGTTCTAGCGCTTCTCGAGAACCGGTTGAGGCTCCTGAGGGTGAGCAGGCTGTTCCGACGATGCCATTTTCTAAGATTACGTCTGCCTGTACTGTAGGGTTGCCGCGCGAGTCTAGAATCTCAAAGGCTCGAATATCTGCAATGTTGCTCATGTACTTAGTTCTCCATTAGGTGAATGTTGAGTAAAAAGATTATCTGAGGATGTTAAATTTTCTGCTTATAAAATATTTAAATCAGGCTGAGACTTTATCAAGTCATCAAAGGCTTTCATTTGCGCTAAAAAGGGTTCGAGCTTATCCAGCGGCAGTGCGCTAGGACCATCGCATAGGGCCTGATCAGGATGTGGATGGGCTTCTAAAAACAAACCCGCCAGACCCACAGAAATACCCGCACGCCCAAGTTCAGCAACCTGATGACGACGTCCACCAGAGGCATCTCCCAGTGGGTCACGGCATTGCAGTGCATGGGTTACATCAAAGATTAGAGGCAAACCACCACTGACTTCTTTCATGGTTCTAAAACCCAGCATATCAACCACTAGGTTGTCGTAACCCATACAGGTTCCGCGTTCGCAAAGCATGATTTTCTCATTACCACATTCACGGAATTTGTCGACGATATTGCCCATCTGACCCGGGCTTAAAAACTGTGGTTTTTTAATATTAATAACAGCATCGGTTGCAGCCATGGCCTTAACCAGATCCGTTTGCCGAGCTAAAAATGCCGGCAGCTGAATAATGTCACAAACTTCTGCCACAGGTGCCGCCTGATCAATCTCATGGACATCGGTAATCAGAGGAATATTAAAGGTACTTTTAATCTCTTGAAAAATCTTTAGGCCTTCATCGATACCTGGACCACGGTATGAATGAATAGACGAGCGATTGGCCTTATCGAACGAGGCCTTAAACACATAGGGAATACCCAGTTTCTCAGTAACACGCACATAGGCTTCGGCAATTTGCATGGCCATGTCGCGGGATTCCAGAACATTCATACCACCAAAAAGTACCATGGGGGCATCGTTGCTAACACCAATATCCGCTACATTAATTGTGACTGAGCCCATGCTTAGCTTCCTGTTTTCGATGCTTGATATGCGGTTGCCGCCACGACAAAAGACTGAAACAACGGGTGGCCGTCTCTAGGTGTCGAGGTGAATTCCGGGTGGAACTGGCTGGCAAAGAACCAGGGGTGATCCGGCAGTTCAACCGTCTCAACCAGCGTCTTATCAAATGACAGTCCACCGATAACCAGACCCGCTTCTTTAAGCTGGGGCAGGTAATTATTATTGACCTCGAAGCGATGACGATGACGTTCTTCGATCTGCTCGCTACCGTAAATTTCATACGCCTTGGAGCCAGGTATAAGATGACAGACCTGAGCACCTAAACGCATGGTGCCACCCATATCTGAATGCTCGGTGCGCATCTCTTTATTGCCTGCGGCATCGATCCATTCAGCGATAAGACCGACCACGGGGTGATCGGTATTGGCATTAAATTCGGTGCTATTAGCGCCATTTAAACCACAGACATTGCGCGCATACTCAATAACGGCAACCTGCATGCCTAGGCAGATACCCAGGTAGGGGATGTTTTTCTCTCGGGCAGTTTTTACTGCATGAATCTTGCCCTCGGTACCTCGGGTACCAAAGCCACCTGGGACCAGAATTGCGTCGGCGCCATCAATTAATGTGTGGTCAGATTCCAACAGCTCAGAATCGATATAGCGAATCTTAACCTTGGTTTTATTGTGAATGCCGGCGTGCGTTAACGCCTCAGACAATGACTTATAGGCATCCAATAACTCCATGTACTTGCCCACCATAGCGATGGTGACCTGACCTTCAGAGTTAAGCTGATTCTCAACAACAGCATCCCATTCGGCGAGATCTGCCGGTGGACAATCCAGATTAAAACGATCGACGACAAATTCATCCAGACCCCAGTCGTGGAGCATCCGCGGCACCTGATAAATCGTAGGCGCGTCCATCACAGGCACAACGGCCCGCAATTCAACATTGGTAAACAATGAGATTTTCTTACGTTGATCTTCTACCAGCTCTACTTCGGAACGGCACAGCAATACATCGGGCTGTAAACCCAGTGAACGCATTTCTTTCACCGAGTGCTGGGTAGGCTTAGTTTTGGTCTCACCGGCTGACGCGATATAGGGCACTAGCGTTAGGTGGATGAGTATTGATTGCTTAAAGCCCAGCTCACCGCGCATTTGGCGAACGGCTTCAAGGAATGGCTGGGACTCAATATCGCCCACCGTGCCACCAATCTCGACCACAGCAATATCATGATCGCCAGCACCGGCATAGACACGGCGTTTAATTTCATCGGTAACATGGGGAATAACCTGAACGGTGCCGCCCAGAAAGTCGCCGCGACGCTCACGACGCAAAATCGTCTCGTACACCTGGCCGCTGGTAAAATTGTTGTGTTGGGTCATTTTAGAGCGCAGAAATCGCTCGTAATGACCAAGATCCAAGTCAGTCTCTGCGCCATCTTGGGTGACATAGACTTCGCCGTGCTGATAGGGACTCATGGTACCTGGGTCAACATTGAGATAGGGGTCGAGCTTTAGAATGGTGATGCTTAAGCCTCTAGCTTCAAGCACAGCACCTAGCGAAGCGGCTGAAATGCCCTTTCCTAATGAAGAAACAACACCACCGGTAACAAAGATAAAACGCGTCATAGAGACCCTGCAAAGATCGAATTTAATGTGAAAGAAGTATGTCTAAGAAAGGTCTTTTAGCCATGAAACTGGCTGTGGCCCACCCTATGTAGATGGTTTAGCAGATTAACAGAAAGGCCCCTGCGATTCTACTCTGATATGTGAAGAATCTATCGGGAATCCACTAATGAGTTGAGATGCCAGCGAATGCTAATACCGGGTTGATCTGGCGCCGCTTGATAGCCTTCACAAACCCATAGGTCACCCACAGCCACAAGTTGTTCACCCCTGTATAGCAGCGGGATTCTATCTCGCCACCAGGGCTCTAGATTCGATTCTTGAAGCAGTTTTTTGAGACTGTTAGAGTGCTTCCGGCCCGCCGGCATACAGCGCTCACCTCCCAGTCTTGTGCGCACCATCACAGATTGACCCGACTCTAAGTAGAGGCCCTGACCTAGGGTTATTTCGCCACTGACGCTGCTACCATCAGGCAGAACTAGCGGCAACTCAAGCTGCCAGAGTAGCTCTTGATTCGTTGCAGGCAACTGATCTGAGACCGCTACCAGATACAGACGATTGCGGAAGCGTCCCCAGCGCAAACCCTGCCACATTATTTTGGGTGCGGCGTCTTCCCGAGCCTGAATCGCAGCGCAGAGAATTTCGTCGATTATTTTATGGCCCGGCAGGGGCAGCTGATGCAGGCCCGGCCATTGACGCAAGATATTTTTCTGGCGCACGACTGTTATGGCCGCAAATGCATCTAAGCACAGCGACCAGCCCCCTCGCTCAATTCTGGCATCCAACCCCTGTAAATCCTCCACCGCAACTGCCAAGGCAAGATCTTCACTGTCTTTACTCAGCTGTGCCGAACGGGCAATACGCTGAGCATAATCTGGCCACCGTGCCGCAATCTCGGGCACCACATTATTGCGCAGGTAGTTGCGATCAAAGGTGCTTTCGAGATTGGTTTCGTCTTCAATCCAGCTTAACTTGCGCTGTTCAGCATAGGTCTGCAGCTGGGCTTTTTGCCAGGAGAGCAGAGGCCGAATGAGTTGACCACGGGCGATGGCTCGTGACGCCGGAATACCTGACAAACCTTTGCTGCCTGAGCCCCGCAGCAGATGATAGAGCACCGTCTCAACCTGATCATCGGCATGATGGCCAAGCAGCAGCAAGCCATCTTGCTGCAACAGATTTTCAAACACCTGATAGCGGGCTTCACGGGCTGCAGCTTCGAGTCCTTGCCCCGTTTCTTGAACAGACACAGCTTCACTGTGCAGCTGCACACCCAATGACCGACAGAATGCCTCAGCATGGGATTGCCACTGACTCGCATTATTGGATAGACCATGATTAACATGCACTGCACAGAGACACTGGGCTGGAATAATATCCACAAGTAATGCCAGTAAAACGGTCGAATCCAGGCCGCCACTAAAGCCCACTAGAATCTGTGGCGCAGCCTCAAGCTGTTCCTGCCAAGGCGAAAAAAAGGTTGCTGAATTTAACGGCTGTGCCATTACCGCCCCTCAACCATCAATCAACTCTCCTGGCTAGAGTCATCTTGACCAGCCTGCTGAGAATAATCTTCGAAGGGGTCGCCCCCCTCTTTGGCCGCCTCTTGCTCAAGCACATAGCGTTTAAACTGGTGCTTAGTGAGCAATGTGCAGTTTTCCGTTGCTGGGTCAAAGGTGATTAACACATCACCAGCATCCAACTGACGGCGCACCTGGGCAATTTTATTGCCCATGCTAGATTCCTGAGCACCATAGTCGGTACCCTCGCGCAGAATAAACTCTTCGATGACCGAATTAAGAATCTCAGCGTTTAGTCTTTTAACAGGTATTTCAATCACTCGCTGAACTTCCTTCACTGGGCTTTCTAAAGCGCAATGTCATACGATCACTCTCGCCAATAGCTAGGTACTTTTCACGATCCTGCTCACCCAACCGAAGAACGGGCGGCAATGTCCAAACACCTTTGGGGTGATCTGCACTGTCTTTTGGATTAGCGTTGAGTTCAGTGCTGGCCTCCAACACAAAACCTGCTTGCTCAGCTAACTGAATCACATAATCCTGAGGCATATAGCCACTGGTTATCATCAGTTCACGATCTGTACCCGACGGCGCACGATGTTCGACCACACCCAAAACCCCACCAAGTTTTAAACTGTTATAAAACAACTCAAATGAGCTGGCTTCGTTACCAGAACGCAGCCAGTTATGAACATTGCGAAAGGTCACGAGGGCATCGGCGCTGCTGTCTGCCGTGGTCAGTAAGTTAACGGAGGCATCAAAGGTGTGCATTTCGACATTGCCGTAGAGCGCTTGATTAGCCGCTATTTTCTGCTCAAAGCCTTTTCTTGAATTGAGATAATAGTCACTCTTTGACTCAGGGTTAAAATGTGCCGCAAACAGCGTACCTTTGACATGATCGGCCAAAATCTCGGTGTACCAACCGCCGCCAGGGCTAATTTCGATTACATCCATCTCAGGCGTGATACCAAAAAACGCCAGAGTTTCAACCGGATGACGGAACTGATCTCGAGACGCATCTCGCTCAGCCTGAGCGGCGAGTGCAATAATTGATGCACTGAGTATTAACAATAACCGTAATCCATTTAATGCCATATTTTTCATAACCCATAACTCTCCTAATCCATTTAGTCCAAACTATAACAGCGCCTTAGAATAGACCATAATTAAAAGCAGATTAATAAACAGTGCTTGAATAAAGAGCCCCTTGTTAAAGAGCTTCGCAATAAAAGGTGTCATAATAACGCGAAATAAAGTCCGCACCTCAGGTAAACCTATGACTAATCATCTGGTAGTAACAATTCTTGCTGAAGATCGCCCAGGAATTGTCGAGAAAATTGCCCAAACCATTACCGCCCACAGCGGCAATTGGATGGAAAGTAGCATGAATCGTCTGGCCGGTAAGTTTGCCGGAATTCTACTCATCGAGGTAGATGCCCAAAACAACAAGGCATTGCAGGAAGCCCTAACCGGACTCAGTGAGCAGGGTATTTCGGTTATTGTCGAAAATAGTCTCTTTCACAGCGAGCACGAAATACCCCTGTGTGTTGAGATTATTGCCAATGACAGACCCGGTATTGTTGGCGAAATTGCAGCCCAACTGGCCAGTAAACATGTCAATCTAGAATCTCTAGAAACCTTCTGTGAAAGCGCCCCCATGTCTGCGGGCACCATGTTCCATGCCCACGCCTATATCCAGTTACCCGACAGCCTGTCGCAAACTGATTTAACAACATTATTAGAAGGCCTATCAGACGACCTGATGTTGGAGATTGTAGATATTTAATATGCTTGATATTGTTTTGTACCAACCGGAAATCCCGCCCAACACTGGAAATATAATCCGCCTCTGTGCCAACACGGGTTTTCGCTTACACCTGATCGAACCGCTGGGCTTTGATCTGGATGATAAAAAACTCCGCCGCGCAGGCTTGGATTACGCCGAGTTTCAAGACCTGCAGGTCCATGCTAACTGGCCCGCCTATTTGACGAGCGCCCAACCCAAAAATGTCTATGCCCTGAGCACCAAAGGCACTGTCTGCTATTCAGCAGCCACCTATCAACCCGGTGATGCACTGCTGTTTGGCCCAGAGACTAGGGGCCTCCCCGAAGATATTCGCACTGAAGTCGGCGCCGGTCATGTGTTGCGACTACCCATGCAACCGCAGAGCCGCAGCCTTAATTTATCCAACACAGTGTCCATAGTGACCTACGAAGCCTGGAGGCAGTTGGGCTTTGCGACGGCAGGTTCATTATGAGCATAAAAATTGGCCTGTTTTATGGCAGCTCAACCTGCTACACCGAAATGGCTGGTGAGAAAATTCGCGACCGCATCAATAGCCTGCTCGGTGGCAATGTAGTGACGATGCACAATATTGCCGATGACCCAATCAGCCTGATGGAAAGCTACAGCTATCTGATTCTAGGCATTCCAACCTGGGATTACGGCGAACTGCAAGAAGACTGGGAAACCCACTGGGATGACATCGACAGCCTCGACCTCAAACATGCCAAAGCCGCCGTCTATGGTCTCGGCGATCAAATTGGTTATCCAGAATGGTTTCAAGATGCTCTGGGGTATCTTTGGAGTAAAATTATTAATCAGGGTGCCACCACTGTCGGCGCCTGGCCCAATAAGGGCTATACCTTTGAGCAGTCTAAGGCGTTAACTGAAGATGAGGCGTTTTTTGTCGGCCTGCCTCTGGATGACGAAAATCAGCTTGAGCTATCCGAGGGGTTTATCAATCTCTGGTGCGAACAAATTTTGGCTGAATTTGGCCTCAGGTCACAGTGACATCCCTTTAAGTGGATATTAAAAAAACGGCTATTAAAAACGACGCAATAGAGCAAAGCTCGATTGACCGCTGTCTCGCTCAAAACC
>Ga0115003_10002840_pt1 | contig 14048 bp, 13 predicted proteins | sample ArcticOcean_MG_C_7_FD_88736 | JGI IMG/M metagenome (GOLD analysis project Ga0115003, IMG submission 88736) | Marine microbial communities from western Arctic Ocean - ArcticOcean_MG_CB11_88 | ecosystem: Environmental > Aquatic > Marine > Oceanic | place: Arctic Ocean: Canada Basin | collected... | reverse complement strand
CAGCACTTGATGCAATAGTCGATTGATAGGTTCCAAGGTCAATTCCAACATATAGGCGGTCACTCATTTTATTCACCATCCGCTTGCGGATATGTCGGCGAGAACGGCATTGAACTTCAAGGTTCACCCTGTCAACCCACTATCAAATTTTTTGTAATATTTTGAAAAAACGCCGCAGTCACTCGTTTTCTAAGGCCGCACCATCGGATTCAAACCCTGATGCCCTTTTTTTGTTAATAGTGCCGAAAAACATCTCCCCATTCTCAGTATTTACCGACCAAATACGAGCCATAAAAACACCAATACCTATCAAACCAAGAACCCCCCACATCAAAACCCTTCTTTGAGTAACACCCCATGCTTCATCTCTAATTCTTTGATTGTCTTCTTCTTCCAATAAAGGGTTTTTCCAATCCGATGTGAAAACATTGCTATCGTCTAAATATTGCGGCGCTATATTCGCTTCTGGTGATGCGTTGAGGCTAATGGCATAGATTTGAATATGCATATTTTGATCCCCGATATAGAATATTGGTAAATCCCCAGGAATACTCCAAGAACACTCAAAAAAACTTATATTTATCTCACCAGCATAATTACAATCCGCTATTGTGAATGAGGATAAAGCACTAGAGTTTTGATGCAATAAAATCCTGGCACCAGTAGTGTAGGAATCCAAATCCAAATCACTAACAGACCATTGAACATACAAATCATTATTCCAAACACCCTCTTTAATTCCCGTAACTGAGAAATTCCTTATTTCAACTACAGAGTCCGAGGGTCTACACCCCGTAGAATCAACTGGATACAATAGATCTATGACTTCTGTATTGCATAAGTCAGTAACATCGTTAACACCATCAAAATCACTATCGTCGATACAACCATCTCTATTTTGATCATACCCTCTAGAATCCTCATTCAAACACGAATCAATATTATCTTTTAAACCATCTTTATCACTATCATCTATACACCCATCACCATCAATATCCCATTGGTTTGAGTTTTCATTTGGACAAATATCTTCTACATTGGCAAAACCATCACCATCTGAGTCTTCCCAGTTTGTTGAATCACGTATTACGCCTTTTGCAGCTAAAGAAAAACCGACTTTATTACCGCTAATTCCTAAATATCCGGGGGAATTTCCGGGGGAAACATACCTCGCATTAATTTCTAAATCAAGCCATTCAACGCCTACTAAATCAGATGCGGAAAACTTCACGGTAACCGAAGTTTCATTAGAATTTGGAAACACAACCATATTATCTAATTCAACAGTCGAGTTATACCATGATGAAAAACCGTCCTTATCATAATTATCACCAATAGCCACTTTCCCATTTGAGAGATGAACTATCAATTGTAAATCATCAACTAAATGGGGTTCTGGTAAAGTGGGAAATGACATACTAATAATAACATCCTCCCCATTTGGAACAAGCCGTTTCGTCCAATTTTGCCCCGTACTCAAAAAAGGACCAACAGCTCCCGAACCATCCCAAGGGTTAGCGATCAAATCGCCCATTACATCAAATCCATCTGTACGGTTTTCTAACCACTCTTTAGGGGTATTATCAACCAATCTAAAACTATCATGAATCCATATATCATCGCTCGGAGAAGCATTTCCAATTTTCAAATCACTAATAACATGCTCAAGTATGATTAGTTCAGACAAATTTAAAATCCCAAATCCCGATAGATTATCTCGATTAAAATAACCATTTTTATCCACAATAGGGGTGGCCGCTATCGACATTATCGACTTTAATAATGGACCAGAAGGTGAGAAACCCCCGCCCAACATAATCGAGTTTTCAGATATTTTGGCCCATTGAGGTATAATTGAAGAAATATTTACTGGAGTAATATCTTCATTAGAACCCATTAACCACCCATCTTGAACCAATTGCTGAATCACAGCTGCAAACGACGCGGCCATCGGAGTGGCCATACTAGTTCCACTAGATACGCGTAAACCGTTATTATACGAATCAGCAATTCCATCAGCATGTGCGGATTGGATTAAAACTCCAGGGGCTAAAGCAAAAATCCCATAAGTTCCAGCTTCCGTTGACCCTATTGAAGAAGAAGCCGAACGCTCACTATTTTCTGATTTTACAGATGCTCCAATCGCTGCAACATTTCGAGCATTTGCCGGCTCAAAAAGCTGCCCACCAGAATTTCCAGGTGCAATAAAAGCCAACGACCATGGCATTTCAACCGACCAAGCATCAAAATTTCCAGAACGTGCAGTGTATGCTGTAGTGGAGTCCCCCCATGAATTGGAGTGTATTATCCCACCCAATAAGGCAGCCTCAGATAGCAATTGAGAAACATTATCAGGGGGCATCCAACCTTCGGCAGAAACAATATCTTGGACTACAATCTTAGCATTATGGGACATCGAAGAGCCATTACTTGGGATGGAATTATTTCGATAATCATAGACATCAAAACAAGCCAGAGTACCGGCAGTATGTGTTCCGTGGCGGAAATTAATGTGACCCATTGTATCTTCAGAATCTATCGATTGATTGATTAAAATAATTTTTCTATGGCTTTCACCAAAAACCCCAACTGCATTACTCCCGTTTTCACCATCTGAGCCATACGATGTCGGCGATGTTGCATTCCGGAAGCAAGAGTGATCATAATCCAATCCACTATCAGCAATACCCAAAACCACACCCGAACCATTCAAACCTAGCGACCACGGTATTGGTTGACTTATCTTTCCATCACTCATCAATCCAGCTGATACAACATTCCTTGCTTTGGTTTCAAGTACTGGCTCTATCCATAAAACACCATCAATTTCCAATAAACCTTCTAAGTAAAAACTCATCCAAGATGACCATATGATAACTTCACTATGCGGCATAGGGGATTGATATGAAGCAATATCTCTACTAATTTCAAATCCTATTTCGGTAAATATATCGACTATTTGGATAATCGCAGAATCCGGTAGGTTCGGCTCAAAAACAATTTTCAAATCACCACTGTGTGACGTAAAGTCATTTTCAAAACCCCCCCGCCATTCAGCATCCAGCTTATTTTTTACAATCAGACTTGGATCAAGCTCGGAGTGAATCACATCCCTCCAAGCAAGTAATTCATATGGTGAAATTAATCTTAGAGGGGTATAGCCAGTACCTTCTAACAAACCCCATGCATCTTGTTGCCAAGTAACATCGGGTGAGAATATGATTATTTCATCACCCATTTGCTCAGCCAAAAACCGAGACGATAAATTCTGCGTCATCACCCCACTAGATAGCGGTACTAAAAACAGCAATACCAGTACTATCGCCCTCCGCATAATACCCGTTAAAACCTCAATCTTTGTCAATCCCGCGTATGATTTGTGTGATTTATCGCGCCGTCGCGTTTAAACCGTATATCCAAGTCGCCGTCTCGATGAAGGCCTTCAGAGTATCCGGAATTGCACCCTTTGGAAAGGTGAGACATAATTTTACAATAGATTTCGTTGCCGAAAACAAAGAAGGTGCAGAACACCAAGCATATTCTAATTTAGGCTCCCGTCACAAGGCAAAGCGCCGAGCAATCAAAATTGAAAGTATCGAAGAAATCGATCCAAGAACTTCCACTGAGCCCCGTATATTACACGAGTTTAGAGAGCAAATCGAAAAGGCTGGCGGATTAATTGCATCAAGTGCCGAAGAATAATAATTCCGGCGTCTTTTTCTAAGTAGACCATGTCTCGGGTTTGAATACCATGGTAGACCGCAGCGAGTTGCAACAAAAAGCAAGGTTGGTTGAGAGCCACCGTCAACACCTTGAAGAATTACAAAGAAGAATGGAAGAAGTAGCCGCAGTGGTCTCTGAACACCAAGTTACAACAGAAATTCTCAATAGATTGACCACAATGTCTGAACAGGGTGATGCACGTGCACATATCACAGTTGGATCAGGTGTAACTTTACATTATAATCACACAGAGCAACAAGAAGGAACCGCACTTATTGATTTAGGGAGTGGTATTTTTGGTGAGCGAGAATGGAGCGATGCAGCACAGATAATCGATAAGCGAAAAGATGATTTCATAAAATTACACGAGACCTTATTGAAACAGGCCGGTAATATTGAAGAACGGTTGGGTGTTTTAGCGAGTGAATTTAATACGGCGGCAGAAAAGTTACAACCAAATCCTCAGCCAGCAGAAAGTAATGTTATCGAAAACCAAGAACCTCCGGAAGTAAAAACCCAAAAACGCAAACGCGGTTCTAGGCGTGGCGGAGAACTTACGTTAGATGATTAGGTGTTAATATGGGCCTATTCGATAAATTCCGTAAGCGCGTAATCGAGGTTGTTGAAGAAACCGACACCGAATCTATAACGGCAGCAGAAGATTCAATCGAAGCAATTGAAGCAATAAATCAATCTAAACAAGAGGTTGTAGAGGATACCGAACCTGAGTGGGATGACTTAGAAGAAGAGAATATAGAGCAACCAATCATAGATAATGATGGTGAAGAGGATTGGGAAGACTTTGATGATGATGAAGTAATAATCCCTCAGACTCTTACGCGTAAAGAGAAAAAAAGACAGGCTAGGGAAAAGAAACTACAACAAAAAACAATCAAAGCTCACAAAAAGTCAATGAAAAAGAGAGGTGCAGTTGAAGTAGCACGCCCTAAAGGATCTAAAGTAGACCTTTCAATGATGAGAACCACAACAGGCAGACAATTGGTTGAGGTTGTTCAAACTCCAAAAGGTTCAGTTAAAAAGGCTGAGATAAAAACCGAAACTGGTTCAAAGATAGAAGTTGAATTGGGAGGCGGAGTAGTCGAACAAGGTGGAAGAATAATCAAAGCCGGCGATGGCCTTGACAACTTATTGGAAGAACTCGAATGGGTACTACTAGAATCAGATATTTCAAGCGATGCAGTCAATGCCATAATAGAGGCTCTAAAGGCTAATTTAATAGGTTCAATGTTAAGAAAGGGTGCTGACCTTTCCAAAGTAGTAGAAGCTGCACTGAAACGTTCTTTACGAAGCCTTTTGGCTGCCGGATATTGGGACTTCGATGCTTCTATTCAATCCTTCATAGATGCAGGAGACACCCCTGTAGTGGTAATGTTGGTCGGAGTAAATGGGACTGGTAAGACTACAACGGCAGCGAAAATAGCAAAACGCTTACTAGATCGTAATATCTCCGTAATAGCCGCTGCAGGAGACACCTTTAGAGCAGGAGCAATCCAACAATTAGAAGCGCATTGCGATAATTTGGGGATTAGGTGTATTTCTAGCCAAAGGGGCGGAGACACCGCTGCGATTGCTAGAGATGCAATTGAATCAGCCAAGGCCAAAAACATCGACGTAGTCTTAGTTGACACGGCTGGAAGGATGCAAAATAAAACCAATTTGATGAACGAGTTAAACAAAGTTAGGAAGGTTACAAACCCCCATTTAACACTCTTTGTTGGAGATTCATTAGCCGGCAATGATGCAGTTGATCAAGCAAGAATGTTTCAAGAGATTATGAAATTCGATGGAGCTGTTTTGACTAAAGTTGATACAGATGCGAAAGGCGGTGCCGGTCTTTCAATTGCATTTGCGACAGGTCGTCCGATTGTTTTCGCGGGTGTTGGCCAGGGGTATGATGATTTGAAACAATTCGACCCTGATTGGTTATTAGAACAAATGTTCGAATAAGTAGCGCAGTAAAAAGACCATCACCTCCTGGGGTGCCCATGAGCGAAATTTTTAGCGACGAGGATACGACCAAGTTATTTCAATTAATTCACATGTTTCAGCGCTCAGCACTGCTCCATATGGGATATATCCCCGACCAAAACGGCAACTTATATTTCGATATGGTGGAAGCCAAAGAAGGAATAGATCTACTCAGGATGTTACAAAATAAAACAAAGGGCAACCTAACCGATAAAGAAGCGCTTTTATTTAGAGGGGTAATTAGTGAATTACAAATACAATTTACCAAAGCACCCACGCTCAATAGACAAGCAGAAGATGAACGAGCACAGTCAGAAACCATCAAGGAAACCTTTACCAATCCAAGAGATGGGCCTGTGGAAGAATTATCAGACACCAAAGAAGGCGAAGAATAGATTATTTTATCCGGTTGATTGATGAGTAAGGGAAATATCGGAGGAATGATTGACATGGCATATGTTTCAAATAATTCGAATGATGAATCTCCGACAGTGCTCATCGTTGACAACAACGCTATGTCATTACAAAGACTTTCTAACCTATTCAAATTTAAAGATTTCAACATTGAAATTTGCCAAGATGGAGACAAGGCCGTTGATGAATATATTAGATTAGATCCAGAGTTGGTACTATTATCTCTAGACATACCAAGTTTAGATGGGCACTTAGCGGCTTTGGAGATGCGTGAACACGGCGGTGAAGCAAGAATTGTATTTATTGCTCCAAAGCGCCTTGCTACACTAGGTGCTGATGCAATGGTCTCAGCAGGAGCCGTAGCATGTCTTGAAAAGCCCATTTCGGCAGCATCATTGGAAGAACAGTGGGATGTAATACTTGGGCCTATACCAGAGGCACCAGGGCTTGAAGACTTAGATCAATTATATCCCAATGAGAGAATCAAGGTTGAGAAAGACGATGGGCCTTTTGAACTTCCTGAACTTCCCGGATTGCCAGCACTACCAGGATTATTATTACCTGATGAACTTTCAATGGAACTACCAGTATCATTGCCCCCTCTTTCTGTAACAAGTCTGCCCAATAAACCATCTAAAAAATCAAATAATAAATTAAAAATCATTCTAATCATATTGGTTTTAGCCTTGGGCGGAGTAGGCTACTATGCCTATTCTAATGGCATGCTTTGATCATAGGTTGAATCATTATTTGGCACAACCATTAAGCGAACATTTTCGGTTATTGTAGTGCCCGGCGGGGCAGCAATTATTTGACTCACTTTAACACTTGAATCTGAAAGTAATGTTTCATCACAGTCTATCAGCCTAGCGTCTAATTTTTTACTTTTATTCCATGCATTCAATAATAACCATACTGGCAATGCTAGACATAATAATGCAATTAGCCACAATATTACGGAATATAGCACTTATTCACGACCCATCAAAGCAGACCATGAAACACCAGCATAGGCTTTCGCAGTTTCAGCAGGAGTATTTGATTTATGAATTCCAGATCCTACAATTATGCAATCCGATCCAGCCAAAATCGCTTCATCAGGCGCACCGTACCTTTGTCCCATTTCACCATCACCAACAGATAAGTTGACACCAGGAGTCCAAATTAATTTTCCATCACCTACAGATTTCCGTAATAATTTCAATTCTTCAGGCCGAGAACCATTTCCAATGAATCCAAACACGCCTTCATGAACCGCCCCAGATTTAACAACAGTATCTGTATAATCAGGAGATAAGAGATTGCCACGACTAGACATCTGAGCCAATAATAGCACCCCACCTTGACGGCCAACATCATTCCAGCCGGCTTGTAAACCATCGACGATATCGGGGCCGGAGATTAAGTGAGCAGTGACAAGATCTGCCCAAGAACGGATATCGTATATTCCAGCCATCTGGTCACGACTAATTTTACCAATATCGGCAAACTTTCTATCTTCAAATATCAATAAGTCCATCGCTTTTGCTTTTTGACAAAAACCACTCCAAGCTTCTACAGACCAGTCATCTATTAAATCAACATGGGTTTTCAAAGCGGCTAGATAAGGTCCAACTTCATCTAATAATTTGTTGAGTTCCCCCATGGTTCTTTTATCAGCGGCCAAACAAACGAGGCTTTGTTTTCTAAAAGCCACCTGCATATATGTTCTAGCCATTGGAAGTGTATTATTTGTCCAACGCTTTCCCCATGCTTCGGACGCCTGCATGGTCATGGCGAAGAGTCCCCTATCCTCATAACTTGCGGAACATCGAAAGATTTTGATTTAATTTTGTTACACAAGTTCTTCAAAGTGAACATCTTGAGTATTACCATGCGAGGAGCACTATTCATGACCTGTCTGGTTTTGATGACATCTCTTTCTGGCTGTTTTGGTAGTGATGAATCCGATGCAAACTCATCTGATGGCCTTTACCCGGATATTAATTCCCGTCACACCTTAGATTGGAATTGGACAGATAGTTACTCCTATGTCTTACAACCAGGGCCCCATTCTGCTTTAGAAGTACAAGAAGCCTTCATTGAAGTAGATACTTCAGATATCTGGGAGACCGGACCAGCAACCTCGAATGTTCACCTTTCATACTGGCTACCATCCAATACTCAAGAAGGTGATAAAGTGCCAGTAATAGCAGTTATCAGCCCCTATTTCTCTTATGGCCAACCAGGTGATGAGTCAGGGGCAACAAATGTTGTTGGAAGCGGTAGAGGTGAATTTATTTTTGATAATTATATCCCTCATGGCTATGCTTTTGCTCAGGTTTCAGTATTTGGAACAGAAGAATCCAGTGGTTGTTTTGATTATAGAGGTGCAGGTGAAGGGTTGGGAATACATTCTGCAGTAGAGTGGCTTGGAACTCAAAACTGGTCTAATGGTAAAGTTGGACTATATGGTAAATCATACGAGGGAGCCACTCAATGGGAAGCAGCAGCACTTGGCAGTGAATACCTTGCAACAATAGTTCCTATTTCAGGAACCACCGGCCTTCATCCATTATTGTATAAAAATGGCAGCGCAGAAGCTAGAAGTCAAATAATGCACATGAATTACTTCAGTAGCACAGTCGATTATAACGCAGAGGATTTAGATAACATATGTCCGGATATCATTGAAGGTTTTTTTGCCGGGCCAGTAACTTATGGTCTCGGGGAATTAGATCCATATATGGATAATTATTATGATGAAAGAGAGCATATCTCAAAGGCTCTTACAAATTATAATGGCAGTATTTACTGGATTCAAGGGATGCAGGATTGGAACGTAGACCCACACCAAGTTTTCGGCGGACCACCCGGAACAACATGGTACAATGATTTCATCGAAGCAGGGTTTGATGTTAGGGGCATGCTTGGCCAATGGGAGCATAACTACCCCGACCAATGGAGTAAACACAACGCCCAAGAAAGTGGTTATGGTGGAGAAGCGATACACAATATGACGCGTTGGGATTGGGGCCAAGACTTGTTTGAATGGTTCGAATATTATCTCAAGGACATCGGTGAAAAACCAGACTTACACGCCCAGATTCAGCGCAATGATGGACAATGGAGAATAGAGCCAGTTTGGCCACCAATTGATGCCACGGCATTTTCTTTTGGACTATCAGACTGCCAGTATAGTGGGGCATTTATTGGAGGTGGTGCGCCAGTAGTCGGAGGGGGGCAATCTGTTACAGTTGAATGCCCAGCAATCAATGAACAAGACCTACACATATCAGGGCTTCCAACTTTACATATTTCAGCAGTTCCAACCTTTGATGGGGGCCAAGTATTTGTTGAATTACAAGATGCTCAAACAGGCCTTAGATTGGGGCATGCAACCATGGATGTACGTTACCATGCAGGCGGTTCAGAACCACAAACTGTCATCCCAAGCCAATCGATTACATTACTAATGGAATTCCAAAGTATCGATGCGATTCTTCCAGCTGGGCACGGCTTAAGATTCATAATTACCGATACAGGGGAAGACTACCTTGCCCCAGCCTGTGGTACTGCGTGTGTTGTTCACGTATTGCCATCACTTTCGACATTCGAAGCACCAATAATTGAACGCGATGGAAGTAACGTTTTCATAACTCCACAAGGAGAAAGCGCCGCTAACAACCAATAATCATCCAATACTCTTCAATCTCAAAGCATTGACTAAATCCATTTTACTAACCAGCCCAACCAGAATATCTTGTTCTGTAACAAGCAAAGCATCAACCTCTACCAATCTTCTTCGCGCCTCAGCCACAGATAGTCCAATATCGACAACAGCTGGATTTCTATCCATCACCTGTTCTACTAAACCAGTTCTATGAGCCCCTTTTTGTAATAAACTACCTTCAGAAACAAGACCTATTATGTTACCATTTCCCGAAATTACAGGCAGCTGGCTGATATCACCCTTAACCATCCGGTCAATTGCCGTTTGAACCGTGTCTTGAAGGTGTAGTGCTTTGACATTAGTGACCATAATATCACCTACAGTATGTAACTTTTCAGGGCTTTCAAACCGCGATAATGCCCCGACAATCTTCCTTAACGTAGAAGATCTTGGATCAACCACTTCAGTCTCAACTTTAGCAATAATAGATTGGGCAACTCCACATAATTCAGATAGTTGAAATTGCGTCAAACTTAGAGATTTACGCCATCTACGGATATGTTTACCGGTTGGAACTTCCATCATTCAATCCTCGAAACAATCTGATTCAAAAGCCCACTTAATTTTTCTAATTCGCCCTTGAAATCCCTGCCCGGTATAGCGGGAAGCTCGATACTGCGCCCATCAACAGCAACACTTTCCATGGTTGAAAGAACCATACCACCACTCATCATCCACATCTGCATAAATGATAGTAGTTTAGGTGTGTTTTCGATAGTCATTCCTTCTTCTTCCATATATCTCTCACAACATAGGCCATCCATAGATGTTGACCTTCCCGCATGATAAATTAACAATATTTCCAAAGAACCGCAAAACCCTATTCATTTGCTCAAAACTACAAAATCATTTACGCATTCGAATATTAAGAATAATAACAAGTACCCGATTATCCTGTCAAACGAACAAAAATAAAAAGAATTAGTAATCAATTGATATAGTATTTTGGAGAAAAAATGAGCGTATGTTTGATAAACTGTCTCACTAGGCAACCACATGATTCCTATGATAATGGACAAAGCAAAACTCGAGTATATCTGGTTAGACGGACATGAGCCAACACAGAACATGCGTAGTAAAACACTAGTTCGTCCAGACTTTTCAGGAACACTAGAAGAATGTCCAATGTGGTGCTTTGATGGATCTTCAACCCGTCAAGCAGAAGGTGGTAATTCTGATTGCCTTCTCAAACCGATTGCGATTTTCCCAGACCCGCAGCGTTTCAACGCCTTCCTTGTTATGTGTGAAGTAATGAATCCTGATGGAACGCCCCATGCAAGCAACGGGCGAGCAACAATTGAAGATGACGATAATGACTTTTGGTTCGGATTTGAGCAAGAATACTTCATCATGGATTCAGAAACCCAACTTCCGCTTGGATTCCCCATGGGGGGATATCCAGGTCCACAAGGAATGTACTATTGTTCAGTAGGTGGAAAGAATACCCACGGACGTTCCCTGGTTGAAGAGCATGCAGACCTATGTCTTGATGCTGGAATAAACTTTGAAGGAATAAATCAAGAAGTTGCCTGTGGACAGTGGGAATTTCAAGTATTTGCAAAGGGTGCAAAGAGGGCCGGAGATGAATTATGGGTTGCACGCTACCTGCTTGACCGTTTAACAGAAAGTTATAGTTGCTATATTGAATACCATCCTAAACCGGTCAAAGGAGATTGGAATGGTTCAGGAATGCATGCCAACTTTTCCGATGGACGTATGCGTGATGAGGGTGGAGAGGAACTATTCACAAAGATTTGCGAAGAATTCGGCAAGAATATTCACAAACACATGTCCGTCTATGGCGCACACAATGAACAACGCTTGACTGGATTGCACGAAACCCAAGCGATCGATGAGTTTTCCTTTGGAATTTCAGATAGAGGGGCATCCATAAGAATACCAATTGCGACAATCGATGATGGATGGAAAGGCAGACTTGAAGATCGTAGACCAGCCTCTAATGGAGATCCATACAAGATTGGTGCAGTAATCATATCGAGTACAAAAGCAGCCTACTAAGCAACCATATCAAGCTAAAAACATCATTTTGCCTTGATTGTGGTGCAGAGGGCAGGATTCGAACCTGCGAACCGATAAGGACTGGGACCTCATCCCAGCGCCGTTGACCAGGCTTGGCAACCCCTGCAATATGCTCCGCTAATTAAGCGGATATATCAACACATCCTCAAGGGAATGCCAAGTCCGATTTACGGATTACTGTTCACTCAAGGTCAGCGCCGTTCATCAATAGAGGAAGAGCGATGATCATGCTACAACATATGGCTTGTACACCAGTGAAGATTAGCCCTAATGAGGCAACAAAACCACCAGCATCATCTCCAAAAGCATCTTGGAATTCCTTAGCAATGTAAAGCGAGTTTATTAGACTTGAAGTTACTGCTATTCCAACAGAACCAAATCCTATCCACACACCCTTTCTTTGGTACTTCATCAAAAGAAGACCAGCGTATACGAATAAACCAGAACCTGCTACACTCATCAAACCAGTAATGGTGAAAACAATTTTTCCGGTCCCAGATAAATATTCAGTATCATCTCCAAAACTCATTAGTCCGAAGATTACACCTAATCCACCTAGGAGAATTGCGACGATACCGAAGACTTTCGGTCCACCACTTTTATTGTGTACTATAATCACTTGTTGGCCCATGTTTTCGGCTGGGGCTACTTGGCCCATTATTTGTGCACTTTGAGGTTGCATATTGCTTGGTTAAACTTTCACTTTATCAATTAATCGCCTGTCGCCGCAAACTATTGTCAATTTAGTAGTCTGTGGGCATCCGCCCTCGCATTCTTAACCAAACTTCACTAGTGAATATCAAGCCATACATAGAAGCCAACCAAAGAGTAGGCCTTCCCCAACTTGAAGCAAGTGATGAATCACCAGGCAGGGCTCCATTGGAAGAAATCAATAGTATACATAGCCAAAGCAGCGTTATGCCATGTAATGTCAAACGCAATCCAGCCATAATTTGAGATGAATTTGAGCGCATTTCAGTTATTTGAGCACCAGTTAATACAGTTGAGAAACCAACAATTTTATCCAATGCACTACCACCATTCCATCTAATTTTACCCAATCTAAATCGGTTGAATACCTCAATAATTGTAAATACACTAACCCACACAACAACGATTTCTAAAAGAGGCTCTATTCCATGTAAATTGAGATCTCCCCAAGTTGCCCAATACAGTAGGCCCCATAGCCAAGCAACCAAGAATAACTGAAATACCCTAGCAAATTTTGTCAGTTTACGCAGTAATTCTGTATCATGGGAAAGTAAACCTTCCAGCGTAATTACAAGTCCAGTAACCGCTGAAAGCCCAGCGCCTGTAAGAACCCACCACCAATTAAGGGCATCATCCCTCCATGCTAGCATAAGTGCCACCATTGTCCATGCAAGTACTACTACAGAAGCAGTATTTGCGGTCGCTTGCATTGTGTAAAGTGGATCTCTTCCGTCTTTTAGAACAGCCAATCCACCCATTAATCTAACTTCAAATGCAGAATCATCAACTACACCATGTGCAGCAGCAGTCATACCACCTATCGATTTTATTCTAGCAGCCTCTACAAGTCCTATTTCCTCTTTTACATCACTCTTATTCCACGACGAACCCCGGCTTGCAGCATACGCTGCACCAGCACCGCGCCCCTTACTTTTTCCAGCAGAACGGGTTTTTGCCCAAGCACGTATTTCAGGTGTAGTAATCTCTTCAACCTGGTCTTCATTCAACGGTGCACCGTGGTCGGTGTACAACCAACGGCATTGGATTGGAACAGGGGCAGGATCAACATCGGGAGCAACCATTTGGAACTCACCAGCATCTAAAGTGGGTAATTGAGCGATCAAATCGAGATCTCCACCACTTTCCTTCAGCAAGTGCCTAACCTTGTCAATATCTTGCGGCTGAGTAAATCTTCCAATAAAAGTAGTATTTGCTTGAGCCAAAATCTTGTAATCAACATCGCTGACATTCTGTGTTGCCAGGACACAAGCAACACCATACTTTCTTGCTTGTTTAAAAATAAGTTTAATCAGATCTTTAGCTGGAGGGTTTCGAGGATATGGGGGCAGATAAGGTGCGACTTCATCCATGAAGAATAATAATTTTAATTCCCCGTCTGCCGGTTGTTGAGTCAGCATCCAGTCATATAGTTCACGTGACAACTCTTGTACAAAATATT